>Ga0007815_1000392_pt1 | contig 14022 bp, 4 predicted proteins | sample CryBogCBE02Aug09_FD_71212 | JGI IMG/M metagenome (GOLD analysis project Ga0007815, IMG submission 71212) | Freshwater microbial communities from Crystal Bog, Wisconsin, USA - CBE02Aug09 | ecosystem: Environmental > Aquatic > Freshwater > Lake | place: Crystal Bog, Wisconsin, USA | collected...
CAAGTGAAGCGGGCCACCAAATCGGGGCAGCGGCAGGTGGTGGACCACCAATCCGCATCTTCCTGTTTAAGATTTACAATGTTTCTCGACCGCCCATCTCCGTGTAAGATTGCGTAAATTCTACATGGATAGACCATCGACTAGAGACGGAGCGTTTCTGGATTAAAAGCAGGCCGAGATAAACCGATTGGCTATTGCCCTTTGCAGATCGCAACAGTTTAACCGCGCATACAATCCTGATAACATAACAAATTTTGTAACGCAATAATAACATGTATTGTATATTTAATAAATTTTAAAATATTATTCATATTAAATCGATATATTTAAAATAAATAATCCAAGGTAAAAAATGATAAAAGTGGGAATTACGGTAGGATATAACGGGTTCGACGCAACATCTGCGTTGTGGTCGGCGGGTATTGTGCAGAATATTATCTACCTCGCAATGCTGCTGCAGCGCATGCCTCACACACAATCTTGGCTAGTATCAAATGCCTCAACGCCCGCATACGCGGCTCTGTTCGGCCTGCCCGTGCTGCCGATCGAGGACGTAGGGCAACTGGACTTGTTGATAGAAATTGGCGCCCGCATGGACGCTGGCACGCACGCGCGGGTGAAAAATAGCGGCGGTAAAATTGTGTCGTATATGGCCGGCAATGCGCTGGTAATGAACTTTGAATGCGTGGCCAATGGGACCCCTTACGGAGAAATTTTGTCTGACACACCTTTCGACGCAGCTTGGCTGACACCGCAGCACTGGAACACAAATGCTGGTTACGCAGCGCTCACTCGATCAGACATCGTCAGAATTGCCCCCCACCTGTGGCACCCAATCTGCTTGCTTCGATCGATCAGCGAAGTCGGCAGCGATAACTTTTACTGGAACGGTGCACCGATCAATGGCGAAAGCTGGAGTGTGGGGATTTTTGATCCGGGAATTAATGTTGTAAAGACGCAACATTTACCGCTCTTGGTATGCGAAGAGGCCTATAGGCTGGAACCATCATTGATCAAGAATGTCCTTTTATTTTCCGCAAATCACTTGATAGGCAATGACCATTTTGAACAATTTTCTCGCGCACTTGATCTAGGTAAGGATAAAAAAATATTTGCCGAATCTCGGCACATAATCGCATCAGTAATTGGAACATTTATCGATGCTGTCGCCACGCATCAATGGGAAAATAACCTTAATTATTTATATTGGGACATTCTTTACTCAGGAAGGCCACTAATTCATAACTCCAATCCTTTGGCCAATATTGGATATTATTACCCTGAATTTGATCCCAATTCGGGTGGAAAAGTAATGGCAGACGCCCTTCGCCGCCACAGCTTTGAGGCGAGAAGCTACCGCGCCGAAGCCCTGGACCATCTTTGGCAGTACAACCCCGATAATCCCAATGTACAATCGGCATATAAGGAATTAATAGACGAGGTTATGGACAAACATTAATTAAAATATCTATGAATGATTTTAATTAATGTTTATATAAAATTCAATCGGAGGCTCCAAATATTGCGTGAATTTATTAAATCAACAAATCCAGCTTCACGAAAAAATAAAGGATACACAATTGGCCTTACAATATATGTGAACCGCGATGGAAAGCTCGGCTTATTTGAAAATGGACTCAGGCAAAACGTATTTTTTCTTTATAAAATGTTTAGAGCCTCACCGAATTGCAAGCAAGTCTATTTGCTGAATCACGGCGACGGTGAGCCATTGGATGCAGCAGCCGAAGCGAAAATTGATCCAGCAGCAATTGTGCGCACAGCGCAAGTGTTAAACGAACTTGACTATGTCATCTCGGTCGGCGCAGCGATCGATAAAAGTTGTGTTGAGCAGTTAAAGAGCCGGGATATTCCGATTATCGCCTATAAATGCGGCAACGGTGGCGTGATTTCGATGGAGGCAACAGCTGCACGCCCCCCTCGTGCGGATGCCGAACGCTACACCGATGCGGACGACTTCACCGCAATATGGATGACACCTCAGCACCTGCACACCTACAGGGGGTGGTGTGAGACGATTTACCGGCGGCCAGTAGATCCCGTTCCGCATATCTGGGCGCCAGACTTTATCGAAAACCGGCCTGACGAGATTAGCAGAAATTTTGGCTACAAGGTTGGCAATCGACCCTGGCGTATTGCGGTGATGGATCCGAATATCACTGTGATGAAGACGAGCCACATGCCGATTCTGGTCTGTGAAGCCGCCTTCCGGGAGGCGCCAAATGATTTTGCAGCTTTCTACATCACAAATACCATTCCGCATTTACAGAACGGCCACTTTTCGAACTTCCTAAATTGGATGTCGGCGACGAAAGCCGGAATAATGACGCCAGAAGCTAGATTTGTAAGCGCGGACATGCTCACAAACCACTCAGACGCGGTCGTCACCCATCAATGGGAAAACGAGCTCAATTACCTCTACTATGAGGTGCTCTATGGTGGATATCCCCTGATCCACAACTCGAAAATGCTGGAGGATTATGGTTACTATTACCCATCATTCGATCCGATAGAAGGCGGCAAGACACTGGTCGAAGCAAGGCGAGTTCACGATAAAAATCTACATTCGTACCGCGAGAAGGTCGACGTCCTGATGAAAAAACTTGACCCAATAAGCGCGATAAACATTGAGTTTCATGAGAAATTGCTCATTAAGATGAAAAGTTTTTTTTGAATTGGGGAATTTGATGCAAGATATTCAAAAATCAGCGTTACCCTTGCTTTACGCAGAGCTGTCAGCGCTAAACGGAGAAATACATGGAAAGCTGCGCCTACGCCCCGCTGAAACACTCGCTGTCCTTCGCGGTGTAAACGCGGTGCCGCTCACCGCGGATGAATTCGTCTTGGCGCAACGCTTCTTTCCGATTGTGTTTTCGGCGGACGACCAACCCGTGCCGCTTGCCCTGATGGGGTTAAATGAAGGGGAAAACGTTTTCATCACGGCCGATGATAAGTGGCGCGACTCTGATATATATCTGCCAGCCTATGTGCGCAGATATCCGTTCCTACTCGCTAAAATTGACGAAAAAACTGAAAAATTTGCCCTGCTATTCGATACAAAATCCGAAATCTTAGGGGAATATAAGGACGGCGTGGCGCTATTCGAGGATGGCGAGCCGACACCGACAACAAACGACATTCTCAAATTCAACGAGCATTTTGAATTAGCTGGCCAAAAAACCGTCGCGCTTGTTGACGAGCTGATCAAGCACGACCTGCTCATGGATGGCGAGGTTGCGATCCAAAAAAGTGGCGAAGACAAGCCATTTGTTTATCGCGGCTTCAAAATGGTGAACGCCGAAAAGCTCAACGAGTTACCCGAGAGTATCCTTGCCGGAATGGTGAGGTCGGGGGTACTGAAGATCGTGTTCGCCCACCTGGCATCCATTCAGATCATGCGTGAGCTATTTGCAAAGAAGCGCGCAAATTAAACGCCACAGGCGCCGCCCGTCCCCCAGCGGAGCGGCGCCAAGCACTGAGCTCAATTAACAACATAGCCAGAAGTTGACTGGATGCCGGGAAGCGTATCCTCCATCCACTTAGGCCACTTATCCAGTGGCCACTCCGCGGTTTGGTAGAGGCTGTATACGATACCGAGCCACTGACGGAACGTGTGCCTGTCAAATGTAATAGCACACTCGCACGCGCCGTCTATTGGCTTGAATGTAAGCCGGACCCCAGCTTCTCCAGTCGCAAAGTCGACAGAAACCGCAAGCCATTCCTGCCCCCCCGGGTCAGCCAACACTGGGGGCTGTTGCGGGACCGAACTGCTAGCCGCAACCTGCTCGAAATGCTGCCCGTAATCAAATCCCTCCGGCATTTTTACCGGTCGCCGTGTTCCGCTTGAGCAAAGCCAGGTCAGCAATGGTGAAAGTAGCAACTGACACATCCGCAAATTGAGCCAGAGTGCTAGTTTTTGCCCAAACTGATCCTCGCCGATGAGCCGGATGCGATCCTCCACAGGTGAGTATTCAGTCGTGAACCGCAGCAATTCCGCCATGTTCCCAACCTTGGGATAGGATCCCACCGCGGCATTCCGAAAATGCCGCGGGTGGGTCGCATACGCCGCCAATTAGCCGATGATATGGTTGTTCAAGAGATGCGTTGTCTCGATATTATTTACAACCGGGAACAAAGCCTGGAGGTCGGTTACCGAGACGCTATTGAGCGATCCCAGATCCTTCAACTCCGTCTGCTGCACCTTGTTATCGCCGCCAGTGCTATCATTCCAAAGCCACACGTGCGTGGTGCCACTACCACTACCATCGTCAATGAACAAGATCTCGGACGTCGCATGAGCTGCGGCCAGGATATTATTGAGGTGGTTATTACCCCCAGTGAAGAGGTTCTGCACGGCGCGAGCGCCCGAAGCCTCAAAGTCTGTAAAGACCAGCACTTCGTTGTTGGTCACACTGGTCGGAATGCCGCCATAAATCTGAACGTCTTGAATATACAGCGGCGCGCTTTGATGGCCTGGTAGGCTCGAAAAATCGAGCGAGTCACTCGCAAAGTTGAAGCCATTAACCGTAAAGTCACCGTTTCCATGCCCAGTATAATCCATGCCTAGTCCTGAGAAGCCAAGGGTTTCATTTGCAGTGGTTCCAAGGTTCACCGTATCGTTAGTGCCATGGCCGTTGAACGTGTCACCGCCGGCTGTGGTGGCATTCAGAACAGCAGATGCGGTGTCCCCGAGGCCGTGGCTCACGGTAATATTGCCGGCCCCAGCCCAATTCGAAATGTTATTTGCTTGGATGGCCGTCATGCTTGTAGTGCCCGCATGCAGGTAGACCGCGTTGAAACCATGCAAGTCCGTACCCCCATCCAATATTCCAAAATTGGTAAAGGTGATATCAACCACGCCGCTGCTAAACGGGGTCAGGTGCGAGAAGTTATAGCTGACCGTCACATCCGCACTCAGAACGTGTGCGATGCCCGTGTGGTTTGTGCCGGAAGCTAAGATGCCATTGCCTGACAGCTGCGCAGCGGTGAGATCATAAGTCTGGTTGTCCGCGACACTGGCAACGGCGTATGCCCCGCCGGTTGCAAAGATGCCCTGCGTCCCCGTCAAGCTGCCCGTGACCTGTTGCAAGTCGACAGTCGATATGCCGGCCAAATGGCTCAGATCGAGAGTGGCATTATCCGATCCGAGCAGGATGAGAGTGCCGCCATTCCCAGATACAGTGTGACCGCTGAGCACACTCACATCAGCTTGCAGCGCCACGCCCGATCCGACGCTGACAGCATTCGTCGATTGACCGAGGTCCGTCGATGCCGACAATATCGCATCCGAATTCACGATCACTGTCTCGGTTGCTGTCGTCACATGGCTCAGGTCAAATGCAGCCACTGATCCGCCGGGGGTATATACAGACACGCTACCCGCACCGGATATGGTCTGCCCCGTGGCACCCGCAGAGGTCATCGCAAGGGTCGCCCCGGACGAAACCACTTCGTTGCTGTTCGAGAAGACAATGGGCGCTGACACGAAGGTCAGGTCAACCGCCCCCGTATCCACGTTCGTGGTAATCAACAATTCGCTGCTCGAGCTGCCAGACAGCGACAATGCGCCACCAGTGAGCTCTGCAGCTTTCACCGACAGCACCTGATTGGCCTGAAGTGTCGACAAGACAAGGGCATTTCCACCATTGGACAGCGATCCACCACTGACAGTGGTGCCGCTCAACAGCGTCAGATCGATATTGGTGGTGACGCCGCCAAGGTAAGTAGCGGCTGAGACGGATCCCTCGAGCACCAATGTGCCCGCCCCTGTAAGGATCAGATTGTTGGCTTCCGCGGCGGTGACCAGCAGACTTTGGCCTGCGCCGAAGTTACCGATCGAAACGATGTTGCCGCCAGAGGCAAAGGTGTTGGCTGTGGAGCCAGCAAGCAATGTTTCATGCGTCAGATCAATATTCGTCAGCACATGAGTCAGGTCAACACCACCGGCCAGCGCACCCTTGACGGCCACGGTGCCACTGTCGTGGCCATTGATTACCAAGCTGCTGACCGACAGCCCGTTCGCCTCTGTCCCAGTGAGGGTCAGCGTCGAACCGGAGAGGCTGCCGTGCATGGTCAGCGCAATGCTGCTGCCGACACCGGTCAAGTCGATGTTTTGGGTAATGTCGCCTGCAACATCGCCGTTGCCGGTGATATCGAGCGTTCCGCCGCTGCCATTCAGGGACAGCGCCGCCGCGCCGACCAATTCGCCCGAGGTTACGAACACTGTCTGGTCGGGCACCAGGGCCATCAAGAGCGTGCCGGTCGCATCAGTAAACAGGCCAGATCCATTTACCGTAAGCGAGAGGGCGGTCAGATCGATATTCGCGGTAATGTTGTTGAGGTTTGTGCCGCTAGCCGACAGTGCCCCGCTTAGAATCCGCACCGTGCCGGTCTTAGCCGCGCCTGTAGTCGGATCAGACACTGCCAAGCCGTTCGCCTGTGCGGCGGTAACCAACAAAGTACCCTGGGTCAGCCCCAAAGCGCTCTGACCGTAGTTGAACTGCAGGTTTGCAGAGACCTGCGTGAGATCGATGACCTTGCCACTCAAACTTGTGACCGTTGTCGAGCCACCGACCGGATTGACGATGTCCAGCGTGCCTGCGCCAGTTGCGACGAGCTGATTACTGGCCGCAGCGCTCGATTCAACGAGTTGCTGGGCATTTACCGTTACGGTCTGACCCGTCGCTATGGCTGCCAGCGCAACCGAGTAGGTTCCATCCGAGAGCTGCGCCCCGCTCACCTGCACAGCAGTCAGCCCGCTCAGGTCGATATTGGCCGTGTCTGCCGTGGTGAACACAACGTTGCTGCTCAACGCCCCGGTAGCCGCAACAGTCCCCGCGCCGGTAAGTGCAGTCGTGCCGTTGGTAGCGGTCGTCCCCACCACGCTCGCAAGCTGCGAAGCGGTAAGTGTCAGCGTGTGCCCCGAACTCACCGCCAGCTGGCCGGAGGTGGTGTCGCCGGTGAATGTCAGCGTGTCGGCTATCTGGCTCAGATCAACGTTGGCAGTGATATCACCGATGACGTCGACTGTGCCGCTGCCCCCAAGCGCAAGCCCCGAAGTTCCCGCAAGCTGGGTGGAGAGCAAGCTAAGCGTTTGCCCGGTGCCCAAAGCCGCCAGAGTAATTGTGTGAGCGGACGCATCGCTCAGCGCCCCGTTGTGAACGGCGATCCCCGTCATCTGGCTTATATCAAGGTTGGCATTGATCGTGCGGAGATCAGCCGAGCTAGCCAATGCACCGCTCACAGCAACCGTGCCTGCATAGCCGTTCGCGGTGAGGTTCTGCAGGTTAGCCTGCGCAGCCGTCAGCGTGACTACAGCATTGTTGCTGATCGTACCCGCCATGAAATTCAGGGCAACGGCGCTTGCAACACCGGTCAGATCCGTGTTCGTAGCAACCGCCCCTGCAATGTCCAGCGTGGCACTGGTAGCGGCTGATGCCAGAGCAACAACCGGCGCCCCAGCCAATTCAGCAGCCGTCATGATCAGCGACTGGCCAGTCAGCAGGGCAAGGTTGGTGATAGCACCAGTGCTATCATGGAACCCCGTTCCGGCGCTGTTGCCTGAACCATAGGCGCCGTACGTCAGCCCCGAAATGCCGGTCAGGTCGATATTGGCCGAGATATTGCCCAAGCTTACAGCGCCGCCAAGTGCGCCTACCAGCTGGACGGTTCCAGTGTGGTCAGCACTGGACACGGTAATGCCGTTTGCCAAGGGCGACTTGATTTCAAGCGCACCACTATTTGTCAGCGCCAGACCCGTGCCGCCGTTAAAGCTGATCATCGATCCGGTCACGCTGGTCAGGTTGATCGTTCCCGAGTGGTTCAGGTTGCCGGTTATGTTGAGAGCGCTGCCCGTTGCCCCCGTCAATGAAAGGGCATTGCCCGTCAACAAGTTAGCCGCCACAGTCAAGCTTTGGCCCGCCGTCAGGTTACCGAACTGTACTGTGAAGCCTGTAACCAACTCCTGCAGTACGCCAGAACCGTTTACGACCATATTCTGCAGCAAAGTCATATCGATGTTCGCTGCAACGTGGGTCATGTCAATCGTCGCACCGAGCGATCCATTACTCATATCAACAATCGCAACTGTACCTTGATAGACCCCAGCGGTGGTTGTCGTAGTGATCGTACGGCCCGAGATCGCCGCCGCCTTAGCTGTCAAAGTATAGGCGCCATTGACCGAGACATTCGCGCCCGCATCGTGGCTAAATGCAACGGTGACAAGATCGCCAACGTTGCTCAGATTAACGTTGTTGGCGAGATCCCCGGCGATGTTCAACACACCGCCCGTGGCGTTGGCGAGGTTTATGGTCCCGCCGGCCAATTCCGCAGACGTGACATACAGCGTTTGACCACTGACAAGCGCCGGCAGGCTGATTCTGTACAACCCATTGGTGTCGCTAAGAACACCGTTGCTCACCGCAATGTTGGTCATCGCCGTGACGTCAAGATTGGCCGCCACGCCCGATAGATCAAGATTGGCCACCAGGTGCCCGGATGCACCTGGGTTGTTCTTGACTGCAATAGTGCCGCTATACGCGCCGCTGGTAACGCCGCTCGTGAAGCTCACACCAGCAGCCAACTGAGCGGCAGAAACGGTCAATGTCGCGCCCGAGACAAGAACAGAGGTCGGCGTACCATTGGCAGTCACGAACTGCACGGTGATGTTAGTGCTAACAGCGCTGATATCAACGTTGCCGCTGGTCACATTGCCTTCGACATTCAGATAGCTGCCGGCTGCGCCGGCGATTACCGGTGCGCCGGACAGTTCGCTTGCGGTCACCCATAGGGTTTGGCCCGCCACCAATGTCGGCAGAGTAAGCGTGTTGAGGCTGCTACCCGTGGCGATCAGGCCATCGGTATATTTTCCGAGCACGCTGCTGTAGTGCAGCCCCGCCAGGTGCGTAATATCGATGCTTGCCGTGATGCGTGAAAGATCGGTGTTGGACGCAATCATCGGCGTTACGCCCGAGGTGTCATCCAGCACGATCACTTCGCCGGTGTGGTCAGCCGTGGTGCTCAGAATCGTATTGCTGGCAGCCTGATAGGCGTGCAGCGTGATCATGGCTCCGTTGGTCAGGACAACTTGGCTGCCCGTCACGTCGCTGAAGCTGACCTTGAAATTGTCCTGCACATTAGTCAGATCGATAGAGTTGGCTGCACCCGAGATATCTCCGTAGATACTTAGGGCAGAGTGGTTATCACCCTGCAATGTCAGCCGGTTGTTGATCATTTGCGAAGCCAAGACGAGCAGCGCCTGGCCACCGCCCAGCGACCACGGCGTGCCACTAACAGTCGAGGCGATATATCCCGTCCCGTCGTTGAAGCGCCCGTTGCTATCAATCGTCACGTTCGACAGCCGCGTCAGATCGACGTTTGCGACAATTTGCGTGAGATCCGTTGCGACAGCAAGTGTCCCGCCAGTCAGCACCAACGTACCAGACTGATTATTGTTCTGCACCACCCCCGTAACGGCAACGCCGCTGATCTGGGTAGGCGTAATGTACACTGTCGATCCGCCAAGCTTGAAGGTGTTCAACCCATTCGACTGCGGGTTGAATTTAACCGTAATATTGGAGTCAATACCCGTCAAATCAAACACATAGGACTGGTTCAAAATGTCCCCGGACAAAGATAGCACACTGCCCACTGCGCCATTCAGGACAAATTTGTCGCCCGCATTGTGCGCCTGAATATCGGCGGTGACCAATTTCAGCGCCTGGCCATTGGCCAAGGTCGGCAGCAAGATCTTTTGGGTATTGTTGTACTGAAGCAAACCGGCGGTCGCGCCGCTGCCCAGCCACATATTGGTCACGGCCGACAGATCAAGATTGGCCTGAATTTGCGTCAAGTCGACCGTCGTCACCCCATAGTGAACGTTCTGGCCTTGGCTTTGGTTGAAGATAGCCAGGTTGCCATCCACAACAATCGACCCCGCACCGGTAATGTTGAATCCAACAAGCTGGTCAATACGTAGATCAAGCGTCGCATTGCTGGCAATTGTCAGGTAGCTATACCCGCCTGAATAATTTATATGGAGATTTACATCCATATCAATATAATTTAAGTTCAATGTATTTTGATAAAAATTACTATCTACATTGCCCGTTATTGATATTGTCCCAAATACATAGGTACCGCTGGCCGTATAGATGCCATCACTCTGAAGAGAATTTACGCCAATACCAGAATAGGATCCGATGTAATCAGTGCTTCCCAAGCCATAAGTGCCGGCGATTTGGCTGGCCAGCACAGACAGGGTGCTCCCAGCCCGGATGTAATTCATGTAAATCTCACCGCCGGCCACAGTTTCCTGCAACCGATGATTGCTGTCGGTGTGAACGTTGGCGTCGCCCAAATTGGCCAAATTGATGCTTGTATGATAGTTGCGCAATTCAACCGAGCGGTTGGTTGTTGCAGCCAAGCCCATGCCAACCAGCGCCACGGTACCCGGGGTCGCTTGCGTGACACTTTCCAAATCTTCGTAAAGCGCCTGGTCAGCGCGCATGGTCAGCGTCTTGCCTGCGCTGATGGTGGACCCATAATAGGCATAATTGCCGGTGACACCAAAGTCGCGCGTCTGGTGGTAGTTCGTGCTGCCAATGTTCGTCGAATTCAGCGCATAAGAGAACACCACAGTATAGGCGTTATTCCAGCCCGTGATGTTCGCATCCTGCGTGATCGGCCCGTCGATGACGATCCGCCCAGTACCCACCGCCCCGCTTGCGCCAGCAATACCGCCCGCGCCGTTCCGATCCGCCGCGATGGGATCGATCAGCGTGTTGGATCCAGCATTGCCGTTCAGCTGATTGAAGGTCACTTCCAGCGTTTGGTAGCCATTGCCGAAAGTGGGCAAGATGATCTTATGACTCGCGCTGTCTTCAAAGAAGCCATCAGCGTTATTGAATTTCACAGCATTTTGACCGGAGCCCAGCAAGGGGCTGGCGGCATCGGCGTATGACAATTCGATATCGATGTAATTCAAGACACTACCGAGCGAGGTCAGCGTGTTGGTGTGTACCGTATTGGTCAAGTCAACATCGGCCGTGATGCCGGTGATCCCGATACCGCTGCCAGCGCCATAACGACCATTGAACACAATGCCATTGGCGGTGGCGCCGGTCATGACCAACTGGGTTTGCTGATCTATCAACACGTGATCGACGCCGAAACCACCGGTGTAGCCAATGTACTGGTTACCGGTGTACTGGTTACCGGAAAATTCCAGCGTGACGATGCTCGCCTGAATTTGCGTGAAATCGGAGTTGATCGCGCCGTTCACCACCAACTGTTGGCAGTTCAATACCAGCACTTGGCCGAGCCCAACGTTCAGAACGAGGTTGTTTGCCTCTGCACCCGACAGCGTAAGCAATTGATCACTCGTCCACGCGCCAGCCGCAGGCAGCAAAACATAAAGATCATTGTGCCCGCTGACGTTTGGATCACTCACTAGCGTGATGGATGCGTTCGAAAGATCCAAACTGGTTGTAATGTGCGAGAAATCAGCCTCCGGCCGACCACTCGTCGGGCTCGGGGCGGTGTTGAACACCTGGATCGTGTTCGAGCCGTTACCCGTGACGGTCTGGCCACTCAGTTGAACAGCATTGATATACAGGGACGCGTTGCCACCCATGGCCATGGTGCCAAGCGACGACAGGCTTCCTTCCAAAGTGCGCGGCGTGACCAACGCACCTTCAGTCAAGCTGCCACTGTTGGGATTGACCAGAACGTTTTGAATGCCGTCCTGAAAGCTCAGATTAACGTCGGCAGCCAAATTGCGCAAATTCAGCGACGTGCTGGCAGCCATGTCGCCTACTATGTACAGCGTACCAGGCGACGCGCTAGCAACATTTGAAAGCTGAATACCATTAGATTGCACAGCATTCAAAATTAGCTTGGTGTTTGCTCCCAATCTAAACGTGGCATTATTCCTGAATTGCCCATTAGCACTAAATGTCGAGTTAAATTGCGTCGGAGCAGTTCCTGAATACGTCTGAATGTAAGGGCTACCCAATTGTGTTAGATCAATGGTCTCATTAGCCCCAACATTTTGAGAAATGTATAGCCAGTTTCCGCTTGGGAACGACACGCCGTTCAATTGTTCGGCCAGGGCGAACATGCCCGACGGCGCACCGCCAGTGCCTTGAATTTGAAGAATATTGTTCGGGGTCGTGTCAGTCAATGTATTATCAAACAAGACGGGAACCGACACAGTCGTCAGGTCCATAGGCATATTAAACTGGGCGCTATTACCCATTATCATCAGAGCACCAGTGCCGTCCGACGATGTAATTGTATGCCCACCAGCCTGATAGCCATACATCTGCAGCACGGCATTGTTGGTCAAATCAAATTGATAGACCGACGTATAGGCCGCAGGATCGGCCTGACCCGTCAGATTGGTATAATGGCTGACAGAGCCATCAACCTTGACAATCAATTGCTGCGAACCGCCATTGGCGCTGCTGCCGCCCAAGGCGGAGAAGCCAGCCGTACCTTGGGTATTGGCAGACAAGGTGAAGGTCGACGGGGTCGATTCCGCCCCGGTCGGGCCAGCAGCGCGCTGGAAGTTGTTGTAAATTCTGAAGCCAACATACTGCCCCTGAGTCAGAAGCACTGTGTAGTCGCCCGACACGCTACCGCTTGGCCCGGCTGAGAGGTTCCAGCCCGGATTGCCTGATGCGTTGCCCGAGCTGTTGTTGATGTAGAACGTGTCGTAAACCCACGAATAGTAGTAGGGCACCGTGTAGTTTCCGCTGAACCCATGCCCACCGGTCGTACTGAGCGCTTGCCCATAGTTGTTGGACTGCACCACATAGTGGAACGTATAGATCCCGCTGACAGGTGCGGTGAACATATACCCCGTCCATGCCCCGTCGGTGTTTGTACCAGCAATGGTAACCGAACCATTGGCATTGGCCGTAATGGTCCCCGCAGTCGACCCGTTCCACAGCGTAAACTGGCTTGCCCAGGCCGTTGAGGTGGTGGGCAATGTCGAGGCAATGCGCGCCAAATCAATGTTGGAGGTCAAGGCACCAATCGACCCGTTCGACCGAATGACGACACTCGAATTTGCGCCGGTGATGAACAGGTTGTTCGCCTGCGTCGCCGTCATCGTCAAGGAGACCGGCGTGGCGAGCGTACCGGACACGTCCAGATAACCTAGCATGCCAGACATATTATACGCGCTGTCAGACGGGTCCAAGAAGGACAGCGCCAGAGTGTTGACAGAAGAAAGATAACGCAAGTCGAGCGTGTTGGTGATGTTGCCCTGGATATCCAGAGTGCCTGTGCCGCTGATCAGCAGATTGGTTCCGCTGCCAAGGAGTTCGGTCTGGGTAAGGCTCAACGTCTGGCCACTTTGGAGGACCAGCGTACCGTTCGCCCCGGAACTCAGGATCGACTTACCCGCGTCAGCCAAAACACCATGGCTATTCACGGACAAATCGAGAGATGTCAGGTCAATATTCGCAGTAATGTGGCGTATATCAACGACGCCTGTTCCATTGCCAGTAAACGCCTCCAGGCCGCCAGCACCTGTCCCACGGCCATGGATGGCAACCGTGCCTGCACCAGTCAGCGTATGTGCCGTGACAGCATCGCCGTATGCCGAAAGTGTGGCGCCTGCCGCAATCGATGCCGAGTAGGTTACAATCACGCCGTTAGCGACGTTAAGCAAATTGGTATTTGCCGCGAAGTCGCCTGCAATATTCAACGTGCTACCCACGCCCCCCATTGTGATGCCCACTGCACCAGCAATTTCAGCGGAGGTAACATAAAGTGTCCGCCCCGACGGCAATGTTGCCGGCAGCGTCACGGTGTAGCTAGTGGTGGTCAAGTTGCCCGTTGCAGAAATTGCCGAGGTCGACTTGAAACGCATGTTGCCGCTGCTGTCGGTGCCAAGACCGGTGACATTGGTCAGGTCGATATTGCCCTGCATCCGACTCAGATCTTCCGGGCCAGTTGCGGTAGCCAAAATGGAACCTGTCACGAGGTTCAACAGGC
>Ga0007815_1000393_pt1 | contig 14010 bp, 12 predicted proteins | sample CryBogCBE02Aug09_FD_71212 | JGI IMG/M metagenome (GOLD analysis project Ga0007815, IMG submission 71212) | Freshwater microbial communities from Crystal Bog, Wisconsin, USA - CBE02Aug09 | ecosystem: Environmental > Aquatic > Freshwater > Lake | place: Crystal Bog, Wisconsin, USA | collected...
CTGGCGCAGATCACCCGATCAAAGCTGGCACCCAGCGTGCGCAGGTGGGCCCAGAACGGGGCGAAGCGGCGGTCAATTGCCGCGCGCGACAGGATCGGTTCGAACCAGCGGTAGGCATAGGCCGAAAGCGGGTCGGCATGCATCACCAGTGCGCGCGGGGCATCGCCAGCCCAGCGCGCGACCATGCTGGCGCTGCGCCATGGCGAGCTGGCCTCGACGAAATCGGGCTGCAGCCGGTCAAGCTCGGCGTGGAGCGCGGCTTCGTCACCGAAATACCAGTACTTGCGGTCGAGCGGGAAGCGGGGGCTGGGCAGAGTGATCAGCCGCGCGCCGGGGCCGCGTTCGACCACACGGCAATCATCGCCCGGCGCCAGCACCACAACCTCGTGGCCCAGCGTGGGGGCAATCGCCAGCTTCTGCTCGATATAGGTCTTCACCCCGCCGCCGTGGGGGGTGAAAAAGGCGCAGACATCGACAATCCGCATGGCCGCTGGCCCCCCGCGCGTGCGTTAGAGCGGTGCCATGCCAAGCCCGTGGCGGTAATTCAAGACGATCCGCGTGCGGGTCACCCCGCCGCCGGCCTGGATCCGCGCGCTGGCAGCCTTGGGCTTGCTCCAGCCAAGGTGGGGATTGCCCGAAAAGCCGACGCCGTCGATCGAGAAGCCGAATTTGCGATTGGCGTCGCGGTCATGCAGCAGCATCAGGGCATAGCTGCCGGGGCCCGGTACGCGGATGCAGATCGGCGCGGTGCTGGCGGCGGAAACCTCGACCCGGCGGAAGGTCTTGCCCTCGGCAACCAGCAGATTGTCGTCGCGCAGGAAATCGGCATCGTTGGCGGGGTAGACCTCGAGCTTGAGGAGCCCGGCGCGGTCCTTCAGCCCGACCGGCTCGACCAGGATCGCCGGGCCACCTTCATCGGCACGGCAGCGGCCTTCGGCCTTGCCCAGGTCGGGGGTGGAAGGGATGTAGGGCGCGGCCAGTGCCGGGGCCGCCAGCAGCGCCACGAGTGCTACCGCCTTAAGCGGCAGTGGCCATGAACGGGGGGCAATGCGTCTCATTCCTCGTCCCTTCTCGATTGGACCAGTTCCAGCGCGGCGAACAGGCCGCCAACCACCATGTGGGTGACCAGCAGCAGCGCCGCCATCATCGTCAGCAGGGCGGAAACCCGCGCATCGCTACCTAGCAGGAAGACGGCCAGCCCGGCAAAGGCGATATCCTTGTTGGGCAGCAGCGGCAGGCGCGAGATCAGCATCCGCAGCGTCGCCAGCACCAGCCATACGCCATAAGGCACATCGTTCAGCACCAGGTGCCACATCAGCGCGGCCAGCCCGACATAAAGCACGATCCGCACCAGATGGACCGCGGTGATGAAGCCCAGCATCCGGCGTGGCAGGCTGAACAGCCGCTGGCGGAACAGCAGGATCGCGAACGAGGTTACCAGCACCACCGCCAGCGGGGTGAAGGTGCTGCGGGTTTCCATCCCCAGCGCACCCGCCGTAATCAGCGGCCAGGCCTTGACCAGCATCGCCAGTGTGGCGAAATTGCCGGTCAGCGCCGAGAGGATCGTCACGTCCTTGATCGCGCCGAAAGGGGCGGTCGCCATGTTCAGCCGCCCGCGCGCCCAGGCATAGAACTGGACCTCGCCCAGATAGCCCAGCAGCAGCTCGTTGCTGACCGTCTTGCGCAGCAGCGCGCCCAGCCCCGAGAAGGGCAGGCCCCAAACCCGGCGATAGATCAGCCATTCGCTGGCCGGCCCGAGCAGATAGAACAGCGCGAAGACCGCCCAGAAGGCCGGGCTGCGCGGCAGCATCGCTTCGATGCCCGCAAAGGAAACCTGCCGCAGCTGCCACACCACCGCCACCAGCAGCGCAAGGCTGACCAACGCCGAAAACAGCCCGGCGCGGCGCGAGCGGCCCGGCTGCTCCAGCGCGGCGATATTATCCTTCAATTCCTGCGCCAATTCGGCGGGAGTGAAGGCGTGATCCTTCATGTGGTTCTGACCTTCCCAGGCAGCTGCGGGCGGCATCATCAACGGCTTGTCGTGCTCATGTCACCAGTGGGGGGGTTTGGCAATCATCGAGGCCTTGTGGCCCCCCGTTCCCGAACCGGTGCTGAACGCATTATGGCAGAATCAGGGCTGAAGCTCGGCGTAGGCGGCGGCGCGGTGGCTGGCGGCGAAGCGCGTCAGCGTCACCTCGATCGAGCGCATCAGCGCGGGCACGGTGGTGTCGCCGGGGTGGACCGCCAGCCGCACCGTGTCGAGCAGCCCCAGCGTGTGCCGGGCCAGCGCGGCAAAGGCGAGGCTGGAGCGCTGGCGGTTGCGGCTGCGGCTGGCCCAGGTGATGACCGGTCCGCGCGCCAGAACCTGACCCGTGGCTGGCTGCCAGACCTTCATGTGATCTTCCGCCAGCGCAAAGCCGCTGTCGGCCAGCGCCTCCAGCGCGCCGGGGCCATAGAGCCAGGCGGGCGCAATGAAGCCCGCAACCGGCCGGCCGGTGACCTGCTCGACCAGATCCCGCCCATCGGCCATCCGCCGGGCTGCTTCTGCGCGGGAGAGGCCGAGGAATTCGCCCTCGCTCGCGGTCATGTGGCGGGCCTTGATTGCGGCAAGGCCGCTGTGTTCGGCAAGGTCCTGGTGGAACCAGCCGTGGACGAACATTTCCACCCCGGCCTCGGCCCAGTCGCGCAGCCGTGCCTGAAATGCCCGGTCGCCCGCCAGCGGGGCCGCGCCCCAGTGATCGGGCACCACCAGCATGGCAAAGCGCGGGCCGCCAAGGATGCGGCTGAACAGGTCGGCCAGAATGTCGACCTCGCCGGCGAAGCGCGGGCCGACATCGTGGATCGAGGCGAGGAGGCGTTTCTCGCCCATCAGTCCAGCTCCCCGCGCGCCTGTTCGGGCGGGCCAAGCAGGGCTGGTTCGAAGACCAGCGCGCAGACCAGCGTCCACACCAGCGAGATCATCAGGATCAGCCCCATGCTGGCGGTGCCCGGGTGGTGCGAGAACCACAGTGCGCCAAAGGCACTGCCGGTCGCCAGCGCGCTGAAGACCACGGCGCGCGCGAGGCTGGTCTGCAACAGGTCAGCCACCCCGCGCCGCCATGCCATCACGAAGTAGATGTGGAAGGCGACCCCGACGCCGAACAGCAGCGGGAAGGCGATGATATTGGCGAAGTTCAGCGGGATCGCAAAGACCACGCAGCAGCCCAGCGTCAGAAAGCCCGAGAGCACCACCGGGGCCAGTGTGAAGGCCACTTCGCGCAGCGAGCGCAGCACGAACCACAGCAGCGCGCTGACCAGCAGCAGCGCCAGTACCCCGGCGCGCACGAAGGCCCCGGCAACGGTGCGCGCCGCCTCCTGTGTGGCGATCGGCAAGCCGCTGGCCTGCGGAGCGATGGCGCGGACCGCCCGGGTAAAGCGTTGCAGCGTGGCATTGTCGGCGGAATTGCCTGCCGGGCTGGCCACCACCAGCGCCCGCCCGTCGCGCGCCACCCAGTCGGCACGCAGCTCCTCGGGCAGGCTGGCGCGCGAGACCTGCGTCGCTTGCAGGCTCATCCGCAGCGCGTCGAGCATGGTGTTGAGCGGGGTGACCAGCATGGCCTCGGTCGCGGCGCGGGCCGGGGGTGGGGCCTTGGCCAGCTGGGCGAAGCTGACGGCAAGGTGCCGGGCGGCGGCCCCGGTGGCATCGGTGCGCGCGGCGGCCAGCGCGCGCAGGCTGTCGGCGGCCTTGCCCAGCGCGGCGCTGGTGCTGGCCTCGTCGGCGGGGGCGGGCAGATCGAAGGGATTGATCGTCGCGTCCAGCAGCAGCGAGGCATCCTGGATCAGCGCCAGTTTTTCGGTCTGCTGCTCGGGCACGAAGCTGTCGATGCTGACCGCGTGGGCGACGCCCGGGGCTTTTTCCAGCCGCTGTGCCAGCGCCTTCGCCGCATCGGCCGAGGGGGCCAGCACATTGATGGTGTTGGGCGTGCGATCCGGGTCGAGCATCAGCGCGGAGAGCGCGCGCATCGCCGGTCCTTCGGGGTCGCGCAGGTGGAGCGGGTTGAAATCGAAGGTCACGCGCGGCAGCACCGCGATCGAGGCCAGCATCGCCGCGACAAACGCCCCCAGCACCAGCCGCCGGTTGCGTTCCAGCCAGCGGTCGGCCGGGGCCGCGCCCGTCCAGCCCACCGCATGGCCCGGCACCCACGGATAGAACCACACCAGCAGCGCCGGCAGCAGAGTGACGTTCAGCACGAAGGCGACCAGCATGCCCAGCGCCGAGATCACGCCCAGTTCGGCGATCCCGACATATTCGGTGGGCAGGAAAGCGCCCAGCGCCAGCACGATGGCCAGCGCGGCCACCGCCAGCGGCTCGCCAATCGCGCCGCCCAGCCGTTCCAGCGCCTGCATCGGAGTGGCCCCGGCGCGGCGCTCGGCATTGTAGCGGACCGAAACCTGCACCCCGAAATCGACCCCCAGCCCGACGAACAGCGGAATGAAGGCAACCGAAATGACGTTCAGCCGGTGCACCGCCAGCAGGCCCAGCGCCAGCGTGATCACCAGCCCTGCCACAATGGTCAGCATGATCGCCGCGACGATCCGGCGCGAGCGGGTGGCGAGCCACAGGGTGATCATCAGCGCCAGCGCCATCGCTGCGCCGATCACCCCGATATTCTCGCGGATCGAGCCGAATTCCTCGTCGGCCAGCGGCACCTCGCCGGTGATCCCCAGCCTTACCCCGTGCGCGGCATCGAGCTGAAGCAGGTGGGCCTGAGCGGTGATCGTATCGACCGCCGCGGCGCCCGGTTCCAGCTCGCCAAAGCGCAATTGCGGCTGGGCCAGCACCAGCCGGCGGGTCGGTGCGGCAAGGCCGTTCTGGCCGCCGGAGACCAGCTTCTGCCACGAGAACCACGCCGGCTTGCCCGCCAGCCGCGCGTCGATGGCGGCGGAGAGCGCGGCCAGCGGCTGGGCCAGCCGGGCGACGGCAGCGGGGTCGGCGCTGGTTCGCGCGCCTTCGGCAGCCGTGTCGATGGCCCGAGCGACGCCGCGCAGCGACGGATCGGCGGCCAGTGCGCCCAACAAGGGCTGAGCATCGATCAGCGACTGGGTGGTGGCCTTGACCTGCGGCAGGTCGGCAAACAGCAGGCCCTGCCGCGCCAGATAGTCGCCCCCGTCGGGGCGCCGCACCAGCAGGAAGTGGCGCTGGTCGGCGGCCAGCGCGGCGGCCAGGCGGCGTGCGCCATCCTCGGCTGCTTCGCTGGTCGCGCCGTCGACCACCACCAGGATCGAATCCTTGAGCTGGGGAAAGGCAGCCTCCAGCGCGGCCTGATCACGCCGCCACTGGGTTCGGTTCGAGATCAGCTCGCCGGTGTCGGTGGTCATGTCGAAGGCGAGGATCACCCACAGCGCCGCCAGCAGCGTCAGCGCCCCCGCCACCAGCGCAGTGCGGCGCGGGGTGCGGGCGGCGGCAAGGATCACGGCGGTCAGGCGGCGGCTCAACATCGGTCGCCGGATGTGGCGGAAAAGTAACGGCGCGGCAAGTGATTGCGGTGTGCGATTGCGGCGGGGCACCGGCCCGCCTAAGGCGGCAACCAATGTATAGCCCCCCCTCCTCGCCGGCCCGCCGGGCCGCCACCATGGCGCTGCCGACGCTGGCGCTGGTGCTGGTTGTGGCCAGCCTGCTGGGCAATCCGGCGCTGCGCGGGCTGCTGGTGGCGGCGTGGGGGCGGATCGATCCGCGGGCGGTGCTGGTGGTGCTGCCGGTGCAGTTGGTGGCGATCGTAGTCTGCACCGTGGCCCAGCAGGCGCTGCGGCCGGGCATTTCCTTTGCCGCCAGCTTTGTCGCCCGGCTGGTGCGCGATGCGGCGCATAACCTGCTGATCTTTCCGCCGGGCATGGGCGAAGTGGTCGGCGCGCGGGCGCTGGTGCTGCTGGGCGGCGGTGCAAGGATGGCGGCGGCGCTGCGGGTGCTCGACCTTGCCGCCGAAGTGCTGGCAGAGGTGCCCTACATGGCGCTGGCTGGCTGGGTGCTGTGGCGCTGGTGGGCGGGCGGCGCACATGAGGCAGCGCCGCCGGTGCTGCACGCGCCGGGGGCGCTGTGGCCGGCGATGATTGCGCTTGCGGTTGGGTTGGGGCTGCTGGTCTGGCGGCGGCTGCGCAGCACCCGCGTGGGCCGCCGCCTGCGCGCCGAGGCGCACTTGCTGGGGCGCGAGCTGAAGCGCCAGCGGGTCGGCTTTCCCGCCGCCTTTGCGCTGCATGTTATCGGCTGGGGGCTGTCGGGGGTGCAGGTCTGGCTGGCGGCGCGGGTCATGGCTGTGCCGCTGGGCCTGTGGCAGGCGCTCGCCATCGAAAGCGCGGCGACTTCGGCGCGGGTGATCCTGTTCTTCGTCCCCGGTGGACTGGGGATGCAGGAGGCGGGCGCGGTGCTGGCCGGGCTTGCGCTGGGGGTGCCGGCCCCGGCCTCGCTGGCTTTCTCGCTGGTGTTGCGGCTGCGCGATGTGGTCTTTGGCGTGGCGTTGGCCGGCTGGCCGCTGCTGGAATGGCGCGCGCGGTTGCGCGCTGCCCGGTTGCGCGATGCCGCCGCTTCGGGTTAGCATCGCCCCATGAGCAACGCCCCACGCCGCGCGCCCGCGCTTCTCGCCCTTGGTGCCCTTGTAACGCTGGCTCTGCCCGCCCCGTCCGCTGCCGCACCCAGCCCGCTGGGCCGCTGGGCCACGGCCGAACGCGGCGGCGTGGTCGAGATCTTCGCCTGCGGCGCGGCGCTGTGCGGCAAGATTGCTGGGGGCCCGGAGCTTGATGCCCACCCCGACCTGCGCGACATCCACAACCCCGATCCGGCGCAGCGCTCGCGGCTGCTGAAGGGGCTGGTGTTCATGTCGGGCTTCACCGGCGGCGCGGGCCAGTGGAACGGCGGCAAGATTTATCGCGCCACCAATGGCAAGAGCTACACCGGCTCGCTGGCGCTGGCCGGGGCCGATATGCTGAAGCTGACCGGCTGCATCGTCAGCCCGCTGTGCCAGACCCAGACCTGGCGGCGGATCAAGTAGGCTATTTGCCGGGCGGCGGCGCGGCCTGCGCTGCGGGCTGTGCTGCCGGATCGGACAGTGGGTCGTCCAGTTCGGCAGGCGGGCCCTGCTTGGCGGGTTTCAGCGCGGCGATTTCGCCCGCGCGGTCCTGCAGGTAGGAAGAGCGCAGCGCGGCATAGGCATCGACCGACTGGTGGCGCAGCGCCTCCCACTGCGGGTCGGCCTGAGCGCGGTGATCCAGCCCGCCCACCACCACCACCACTGCACCGGGGGTGGACAGCTCGACGCTGGAAGAAAAGATCGTCACCTGCCGCTTCTTGGCCTGCACTACCTGCTTACGGCTGATGCGGTTGAGCAGCAGCGGTTCGGTAAAGGCGTCGACCACATTGCCGATCATGTCGCGCATCGTCGTCGGGCCCAGCAGCGGCAGATAGAGGTAGGGGCCGGGGTCGGCGCCATAGAAGCCAAGGGTATTGGCCATGCCGTTGCCCTGCGGCCGCAGGTTGAAGGGCTTGCGCTTGGCCACGTCGAACAGCCCGGCCACCCCCAGCGTGGTATTGATCACGAAGCGGTCGAGGGTGAGAAGCGCCCCTTTCGGATTGCCCTGCGCCAAGTCGTTGACCAGCGTGGTGGGCATATAGATGTTGGCCAGCATGTTGCGCGCGCCGTCGCGCAGCGGACGGGGCACCAGCGTCTTGTAGGTCAGCGCCAGCGGGCGCAGCACCAGCCGGTCGACCGGCCAGGTGATGACGTACATTGCCCGGTTGAACGGCTCGAATGGGTCATCGCTGGCGAAAGTGCCGCTGGTGGCCTCGCCGGCGTCGAGCACCGGCGGGGCGGGCGGATCGGCGCTGATGTCGCGCGGGGCAAAGGCACCGGAGGCTTCGCCGGCGGGTGCGGGGGGCAGATCGGCAGGCTCATCGGCAGACACATCGGCGCTGGTTTCAGGCGGCGGAGGCGCGGCGGCAGCCTCGGCCGGCGCGGCGCCGGTCAGCGCCAGCGCGGCGGCCGAGGCGAGCAGCACGCTCATGCCGCGCGGGCCGTAACGGGGTTGGCAAAGTCGGCAAAAGTGCCGCAGCGCGCGCCGCTCGTCGCCAGCGCACGGGCGACGGCGGTGCAGGTCAGCGCGGCCAGTTCGTCGCGATAGCGATAGCCGGGGGCAGCGCCGGCCCAGTCGTCGGCCGCGGCGGGGTGGCAGTAGATTTCGGTCAGCCCCGGGCCAAGGCGGTCCAGCGCAGCGGCCAGCGCCACCGCATCCATCGCCCCGCTGTCGGCCAGCCCGGCCACCCGGTCGTTTACCAGCAGCCCGGCGCGGCGCAGCTGCCGCCCGGTCAGCCGCGCCCAGCCATTGTGCAGCGCGCCGGCCCCGGCCTCGACCGGCAGCCGCATCGCGCGCATGCCGTGCCGCGCGCCCTCGTTCAGGATCACCCGCAGGATCAGTGGGTGGAGGTGGAAATGCTTGTGGGCATTGACGTGGTCGAGCGGCAGGCCGGTGGCGGCAAAGGCGGCAAACTGCGCGGCCACTTCGGCCTGCATCTGGGCATGGGCGCGGGGGTTGAAGGCGATCTTGAAAGCAGTGCCGACCATATCGGCGGGAAAGCGCCCGTCTGGCCCGACCAGCAGCGATACCTGTTCGGGCGGCAGCACCGGCGCGCCATCGGCCAGCACCACGTGCAGCCCGACGCCAAGGCGCGGCAGGCGGCGCGCCCGCTCCACCGCATCTTCCACCGCCGCACCGCCGACCATCAGGCTGGCGGCGGTCAGGATGCCGTCGACATGGGCGCGCTCAACCGCCTCGTTCACCGCCGTGGCGGCACCGAAATCGTCGGCGGTGACGATCAGGCGTTTGGACAGCCGGGCTTCCCCCCCTGCAGCCGCTGCGCCAGCTGGCATGGGTGGGTTCAGGCCGCTTCCTTCCTTCGGCGCAGGAAATCGAAGAATTCCACGCCTTCGCGCAGGCGGCGTTTCATCATGTCCCAATCGCGCAGCATCTCGCCCATGATCGCGCCGATCTTGCGCGGGCGGAAGTAGAAGCGGCGGTACATTTCCTCGACCTTGTCGAAGATCACCTTGCTGGAGAGGTGCGGGTAGGACAGCTGGGCGATCTGATTGCCGCCATCGTCCAGCAGCATGTCGGTACCCGAGAACCAGCCGTTCTCGGTCGCCTGATTGTAGAGGAACGTGCCGGGGTAGGGCGCGGCAAGGCTGACCTGAATGGTGTGCGGATTGAGCTCGATCGCATAGCGGATCGTCTCCTCGATCGTCTCCAGCGTCTCGCCCGGCAGACCCAGGATGAAGGTGCCGTGGATGGTCAGGCCCAGCGCATGGGCATCTTTGGTGAACTGGCGCGCGACCTTGGTCAGCAGGCCCTTCTTGATGTTGTGGAGGATCTGCTGGTTGCCGCTTTCATAGCCGACCAGCAGCACCCGGCAGCCGCCCGCCTTCATCGCCGCCAGCACCGGCTGGGGCACATTGGCCTTGGCATTGCAGCCCCAGGTGACCGGGAAGCCCGGCTTGCCAAAGCCCAGCTTGGCCAGTTCGCCCGACAGTTCGACGACGAAGTCGTGCGCGTCGGCCAGCGTATCGTCGTCGAAGAAGATCTCCTTCACCTCGGGCATCTCGGCGAGGATGTATTTCACCTCCTCGATCACCTTGGGGACGGTGCGGTGGCGATAGCGGTGGCCCGAAATCGTCTGTGGCCACAGGCAGAAGGTGCAGCGGCTCTTGCAGCCGCGTCCGGTGTAGAAGCTGACATAGGGGTGGCGCTGATAGCCGCCGAAGTACTTGGTCGAATCAAGGTCGCGCTTGTAGATGGGCGAAACCATCGGCAGCACGTCCATGTCCTCGATCATCGCGCGGGGCTTGTTGTGGACGATCGAGCCGTCTGCAGCGCGGTAGGTGATCCCGTCGATCTCTTCAAACGCCCGGCCCTCGGCCAGTTCAACGCAGGTAAAGTCGTATTCCTCGCGCGCCACGAAATCGATGTGTGCGCAGGCCTTCAGGCTTTCCTCCGGCTGGACCATCACCTTGGCCCCGACCATGCCGACAAGGCACTTGGGGTTGCGCGCCTTGATCAGCGCGGCGGTGCGGCTGTCCTGATTGAAGCTGGGGGTGGAGGTGTGGAGAATCACCAGCTCCGCACTGTCGAATTCGTGGGCGATGTCTTCCCACGACTGGTCGTGTGCGGGCGCGTCGATCAGCTTGCTGCCTTCGACCATCGCGGCGGGCTGCGCCAGCCAGGTGGGATACCAGAAGCTCTTCACCTCGCGCTTCATCTGATAGCGCGCACCGGCGCCACCGTCGTAGCCGTCGAAAGAGGGAGCCTGGAGGAAAATAGTCCGCTTCATCACTGTGCCTTAATAGTGGGCGCGATCCGGCCCTTGGGCTGCATTGTAAGGCTTGCGCCCCGCCAATCAATTGTCCGTGCGGCCTGTGCAGCGATAAATGTGCCGAAATTCAGCAGATCGGCCAGCGGCAGCAGCCAGATCGGGGCGCAGGCCCGACCGGCCAGCCGGTTGACCCGCGCCGCTACGGCCAATCGCGCCGCCAGCGCGGGGCCTGCCAGCACCCAGCCCAGCGGATGCAGCAGCGCCGCCAGCAGCGCCAGCGGCAAGGCATGGGTGATCAGCGATCCGGCATGGCCCCAGGGGTGCAGCGCGCGGATTGTTACCGCCCAGCGCAGATGGTGCCGCCACAGCTCGCCCCACGAACGTTCGGCATCGGCATGGGTGACCAGCAGCGGGGGCACCGCCACGGCAAGGCCCAGTGCGGCCACCCTTTCGCCAATTGCATAGTCGTCGGCCAGCGTGTCGGCGAAGGCGGTGAACCCGCCGATGGCTTCCAGCGTTTTGCGTCGCAGCGCGATGGTCGAGCCCATGCACGGCCGGGCCGCGCCGGTGGCGATCCCCACCACCATGTTCGGCATCGCCCACCAGGCAATCGCCGCTGCGCCCACCCGCGACCACAATCCGGCATCGCCGCGCCCGACGTAAAGGCACGAGACCGCGCCGACGCCGGGCTGGGCGAGCGCGCCGAGCACAGTGGCGAGGTAGTCGGGGCCAACCGCGATATCGCTGTCGGACAGGATCAGGGTGTCGGCTGTGGCCAGAGGCAACATCGCCGCCAGATTGCCGACCTTGGCATTGGCATAGGGCAGCGCCTGGCCGGGGTGGATCGCCACATCGGCAGCGGGGTGGGCCGTGGCCAGCGCCTGCGCGATCGGCAGCGCGGCATCATCGGTGCTGCCGGTGCCGCAGACCAGCTGAATGGGGCCTGCGTAGTCTTGCGTCAGAAAGGTTGCGAGGTTTTCGCCAAGGCGCGGTTCGGCCCCGTGGAGCGGCTTTAGCACGCTGACCGGCGCGGTTGCCGCGTCGCGCGGTGTCGTCTGTGCGAACCAGCGACCCAGCGCGTGAAGTACGAACAGCTGATAGCCCAGCGCCAGCAGCGCCAGCCCCAGCATCGCCAGCCCCAGCATCGCCAGCCCCAGCATCGCCCCGCCAATCACTGTGCCTGCCTGCATCCCCTTGCCATACCTGTGCTTCCCCCCTTTGGCAAAAGCCGATAGGGCTTAGGCGATGAGCAGCGGCGTGACAGTAGTGACCGGGGTGGCGGGCTTTCTTGGCTCGGCCGTGGCACGGGTGCTGGCCGCCAGCGGGCGGACCTTGCGCGGGGTCGTCCGCGCCTCCAGCCCGCGCGCCAATCTGGCCGATTTTCCGGGCGAACTGGTGACCGCAGACCTGCGCGATGCGGCTGCGGTGCGCGCAGCGATGGCGGGGGCGAGCGAGCTGTTCCACGTCGCCGCCGACTATCGCCTGTGGGCACGCGACCCCGAGGAGATCGTCCGCAACAACCTTGCGATGACGCAGGCGGTGATGGAAGCCGCGCTGGCTGAAGGTGTCGCCCGCGTGGTCTATACCAGCTCGGTCGCGACGCTGCTGCCGCTCGACGGCCGGCCTTCGAACGAGGATCATCCGGCCAGCCCCGAACAGGCCGTCGGCGCCTACAAGCGCAGCAAAGTGGTGGCCGAGCGGTTGGTCGAACAGCTGGTGGAAACGCGCGGCCTGCCGGCGGTGATCGTCCACCCGTCGACTCCGATCGGCCCGCGCGATGTGCACCCCACCCCTACGGGCCGCATTCTGGTCGAGGCGGCCTTGGGCAAGATGCCGGCCTATGTCGATTCGGGGCTGAACCTTGTTCATGTCGACGATGTTGCCACCGGGCACTTGCTGGCGGCAGAGCGGGGGCAGGTCGGGCGGCGCTATGTGCTGGGGGGCGAGGACGTTACGCTGGGCCAGATGCTGGCCGACATTGCCGCGCTGACCGGGCGCAAACCACCCACGGTGAAATTGCCGCGGGGCCCCCTCTATCCGCTGGCCGTGCTGGCCGAACTGGGCGGGCGGATTACCGGGCGCGAACCCTTCCTGACGCTGGACGCGCTGCGGATGAGCGCGCACCACATGTATTATTCCAGCGCGCGGGCCGAGGCGGAGCTGGGCTATGTGGCCCGCCCCTATCGCGCGGCGCTGGCCGAGGCGCTCGACTGGTTTCGCGCGGCGGGGGTGATCGGCTGATGCTGGCGGCGGCAGCGCTGGCGTTGGCGGGCTGGCTGGCGCTGACCGCCAGCGGTTTCTGGCTGTGCAGTCAGCGCGACGACCGGGTCGTGGGCCAAGAACCGGCGCAATGGCCCGAAGTGGTCGCGGTAGTGCCCGCGCGCGACGAGGCCGACGTGATCGCGCGGGCCCTCTCCAGCCTTGCGCGCCAAGACTATCCGGGGCCGTTTCGCATCGTTCTGGTCGACGACAACAGCAGCGACAGCACCGGCGAGGTGGCGCGCGGTCTGGGGCTGGAGCGGCTGACGGTGCTGGCGGGTGCGCCGCTTGCCGCGGGCTGGACCGGCAAGCTGTGGGCGGTGCATCAAGGCATCGCCGCCGCCGGCGCGCCGCGTTATCTCTGGCTGACCGATGCCGATATTGCCCATGCCCCCGATACCTTGCGGCGGCTGGTGTTGATTGCCGGGGCAGGGCAGCGCCGACTGGTTTCGCTGATGGTCCGCCTGCAATGCGAAACGCTGGCCGAACGCGCACTTGTGCCGGCCTTCGTGTGGTTCTTCATGATGCTCTACCCGTTCAACTGGGTGAACCGGCGGGGTGGGTGGGCCGACCGGATTGCGGGCGCGGCGGGCGGCTGCGTCCTGGTCGAGGGCGAGGCGCTGGCGGCAGCCGGCGGGATTGCGGCGATCAAGGGTGCGCTGATCGATGATTGCACGCTGGGCCGGCTGATCAAGCGTCAGGGCCCGATCTGGCTGGGGCTGACGCAGGCCTCGCACTCGCTGCGGCCCTATGCCGGCTGGGGCGCAATCGCGGCGATGATCGCGCGCAGTGCCTATGCCCAGTTGCGCTACAATCCGCTGCTGCTGGCGCTGTGCGTCGCCGGGCTGGGGCTGGTCTTTGGCGTGCCGCTGTGCGCGGGGCTGTGCGGGACGGGGCTGGCACGCGGGCTGGGGCTGGCAACGCTGGCACTGATGGTCGGGCTCTATCAGCCGATCTGCGCCTATTATCGCCGCTCGCCGTTGTGGGCGCTGGCCTTGCCGCTGGTCGCCGCCTTCTATACCGGATGCACGCTGTGGTCGGCGCTGGCTTGGTATCGCGGGCGCGGCGGCATGTGGAAGGGGCGGGCGCAGGCCGGACGATGAGCGCAGTCACGGTCGACCAGCTCGCCAGCACCAAGGGCGAGCACGACGAGAATTTCCCGGTAGCCAGCTGGCTGCTGCGACCAGCAGTGCGCGCGCCGGTGCTGGCCTTTTACCGCTTTGCCCGCGCGGCCGATGACATTTCCGATCATCCCGCCGCCAGTGCGGACGACAAGCTGCGCCTGCTGGGCGAAATGCGCGCCGGGCTGACCGGGGCGGGCGACCCGCGTGCGGTGGCGCTGGCGGCAACCTGCACGGCGCGCGGGGTTCCGCTGACCCATGCCGACGAATTGCTCGACGCCTTCGTGCAGGATGTGCGGG
>Ga0007815_1000403_pt1 | contig 13856 bp, 17 predicted proteins | sample CryBogCBE02Aug09_FD_71212 | JGI IMG/M metagenome (GOLD analysis project Ga0007815, IMG submission 71212) | Freshwater microbial communities from Crystal Bog, Wisconsin, USA - CBE02Aug09 | ecosystem: Environmental > Aquatic > Freshwater > Lake | place: Crystal Bog, Wisconsin, USA | collected...
GGCGAGCCTGCAAATGATGCCGCTAACAATCAAAAGTTAATTCACGAACTCAAAGGTAAGAAAGATCATAGTGTTCACTACGTTTGTGCATTAGTTTTTGTCGATAGCGCAAAAGACCCCGAACCCATCATTGTGCAAACACGCTGGTATGGAACTTTTATTAATGAAGCAAAAGGCTCAAATGGTTTTGGCTATGACCCGCACTTCCTTCTTCCCGAGTTAGGTCTTACCGCTGCCGAGTTAGAGCCCGTGAATAAGAATGCCATTAGCCATCGCGGCCAAGCACTACGTGAACTGATTGAGCAACTGAAATTTCGTGCCTAAGCTGCAAGCAAAAGCTGTTTCTTTAACAGCGCTTCCCCCTCTTGCTCTGTATATCCACTTTCCCTGGTGCGAAAAGAAGTGTCCCTATTGCGACTTCAATTCACATCAAATTAAAGAAGGTGTCAGCAAAAGATCTGGATTTGATGAGCAACGTTACATCAAAGCATTAATTGCAGATTTAGAAACTGAGCTTCCCAATATCTGGGGAAGACAAGTCCATAGTATTTTCATTGGTGGCGGTACTCCTAGCCTCCTTTCACCGGAGGGTGTGGATCAGTTGCTCTCTGCAATTCGCGCCAGAGTAAATTTAGAGCCCAATGCTGAAATCACTATGGAGGCTAATCCCGGATCAATTGAGGCTGACAAGTTTGCCGCCTTTGCAAAATGCGGCATTAACCGTGTATCGATTGGCGTGCAGAGCTTTCAAGACGAACAACTAAAAGTCTTGGGACGCATACATAATGGCGCAGAGGCGAAGCGCGCTATACAGATTGCCTTGGAAAACTTCACGTCCGTCAATTTAGATCTCATGTACGGCTTACCCAATCAGACCTTGCAAGCTGCTAAGGCCGATGTCGAAACTGCACTCTCGTTTAAAACACCGCACTTGTCCTTTTATAACCTCACGCTTGAGCCCAATACTTATTTCGCCAGCTTTCCTCCGAAGCTACCCAGTGAAGATCAAGTAGATGCCATCTTTGAGCAAAATTTGGATTTGTTAACAAAAGCTGGTTACAAACGCTATGAAGTATCTGCGTATGCTAAGAAGAATCAAGAATGTAAACACAATTTGAATTACTGGCGCTTCGGAGATTACATCGGCATTGGCGCCGGTGCTCACGGCAAGATTTCTTTTCCAAACAAGATCACTCGTCAAGTTCGTGAACGCCACCCAGAAACTTATATGTCCTCAATGGAGAGTAAAGGTAATGCCTTAATTGAGTCAAGAGAGCTTGATCCAGAAGATCTGCCTTTTGAATTCATGCTCAATGCTTTGCGATTACGCGATGGGGTTGACACCAGCACTTTCAGCGAGCGCACTGGGCTACCATTAAGCGTCATCAGCAAAGGCTTAGATGAAGCAAGCAAAAAGGGCTTGTTAGATGAAAATCCCAGCAAACTCAAAGCTACCGATCAGGGTTTACGCTATTTAAACAATCTACAAGAGATATTTCTCAGTTAAAGTAACTTGCTGAAAAATATATCAATCCGCCCCGGAGACAAGCAATGATTTATCGTAATTTGTATCAGCAGCACTGCGCTCGTTTACTAGCTTGCCTAGCCATGTCATTAAGCACCCTACTGACCTCGCCAGTGGCTGTCGCACAAGCAAAAGGTTGGCCAGATAAACCAGTAAAGCTCTATGTTGGCTTCCCACCTGGCGGCGGCTCTGATGCTATTGCTCGCATCATTGCTATTAACCTCTCACAAATGTGGGGTCAACAGGTCATTATCGATAACCGTGGTGGCGCTGCAGGTACGATCGCCGCTGATTTAGTTGCTAAATCTCCTGCTGATGGATACACCCTTGGCCTTGCGCATGTGAATGCCCTTTCTATTATTCCGGCACTTGGACAAAAAATGTCCTATAACGCCTCTACCGATTTCACCCCAATAGTATTGTTGGGTATCACCCCTAATATCTTGATTGCGAATATTGATGCTCCAGCAAAAAATGTAAAGGATCTGGTTACTTATATGAAACAAAATCCAGGCAAGGTCAGTTTTGGCTCGGCTGGCAATGGCAGTACACAACACTTAGCATATGAGCTCTTTATGCACATGGCGGGTACAGAAGCCTTGCATATTCCATACAAAGGTAGCGGTCCTGTATTGGTTGATTTAATTGCTGGCCACATCACTTATGCATTTGAAACCATGGGCGCCGCAACGCCCCATATTCAAAGTGGCAAAGTGATCCCTCTGGCACAGACAAGAACTAAGCGCTCACCCGCATACCCTAATGTACCAACCATGGAGCAACTAGGCTACGTGGGTTTTGAGGCAACGGCTTGGTATGGCTTAATGGGTCCAGCAAAGTTAGATCCCAAGATCGTTGAAAAAATAAATGCTGACGTCAACACCATTTTGCGTAAACCAGAAATTCAGGCAAAGTTAAATGAAGTTGGCGCAGAAGATGGCGGCGGCACTCCAGCAGCGTTTAGTAAATTTATCCTTAAAGATCGTAATCAATGGGCTAAATTAGTTAAAGATGCCAAGCTACAAGTAGATCTGAATTAACGCCCCAACCATTGTTTTGACCAATAAAAAAGGGTTTCGTACGACCCTTTTTGTTGAGCAATGCAATCTTAATGCGGCATTGGCGCCGACTCTACGGGCAATTGAAAAATAAACTTTGCCCCGCCATCACCAGAAGTCTCATGCCAAATGGTTCCACCATGTCTTGTGATGATGTGTTTGCACAACCACAGACCGAGACCCATCCCTGATTTTTTAGTAGAAGAAAGTAACTCAAATAGGTGCTCTTGAACTTCTGGTGAGACTCCATCACCATTGTCAGCAATAGAGATCTGGATACTGCCATCAATGTGACGCCCTTGAATAATCAGGACTCGATCAGGACCACTAGAGGCTGCCAAAACCTGAATAGCGTTGTTAATCAGGTTTAAGAGAACCTGCTGAATTTCGCCAGCAGTAACATTGGCGATTAAGTTGGGCTCCAGCTGCAGGGTAATCTGAATTTTTTGGCTAGTAATTTCTGCCTTAGCGATATTTAAAACCGTTTGCAATAACTCACCTACATCTACTTTTTTTGATGCTACTTTTTCCTCTAAAAAGATGGATCGTAGGGAACGAATAATATTTGCTGCTCGCTGATTATCAGCAAGTAGGGTATCCAAAATTTCTTTTTCAAGCACAGGACTAATCTCACCTTCAGCTAATTTCTTTTGCAGAAATTGAATATTGAGACTTGATGCTCCAAGCGGCTGATTGAGCTCATGGGCAATAGAAGCTGATAGTGCCCCAGTACTAGCGGTTTTATTGGCCTTGAGCAATGAGCTAATCAAGCTCTCTCGTTCGGCTAAGAGTGCTTTTATTTCCTGATTCTCAAGATTCGACCGAACACTGGACTTGGCAATCTGCTCAGCCCAAAAGCCACCAATCGCAATATAAGACAGGGTGTTCATTACCAGTTGGGCAATCGTAAATAGAATCAGAATTTGCGGGATCTGACTCACCTAGGTGATGGTAAACGTAGACGCAACTAGAATGGCAATGCGTCCGATTGCAAAAAATAACTCTCCGTAAGTTGCGTATTGCAAGTATGTTAATTGACTTGAGGGAGCCCTTTTTCTTGTCTTTGTTAACTCAACAATTTGCCATATATAAAAGAGACAATAAAAACTTGCGACAAGTACAGTTCGTATTTCAAAATTACCATTGATGCGTAAGAATTCAAATACAATCACAAAGATGATTGTTGAAACGCAAAAGGCAAGCTGTATCCTCTTAGAGACTGTTTGATTTAGCGATAAACAGAAAAGTGCTTGCAAAGTAATTGCAACAACAAATAAAGTATTGGCAATAGTGAAATTAAAGCCAGGGTTAATGATGTTGTCTAAGGTTAGGATCCCACCACCAAAAACAAATAAAGCCAACACGCTAACTAGTAATGAGCCCATCCAATAAGGATTGGGTTTTAACAAGCTTTGAGAGCGGTAGTAGTGATAAATGCCAAACAACAGCCCCATCTGAATGATGGCGATAATGAAAAAATAGATGGCTAGCAATAGCTTCATAGGTCAAATCGTACAACGATCTATCGCTTTTATATGGGCTTGATCGAATAAAGAAAAACCCCAGTCCAAGAACTGGGGTTTGCTTTTTGGCGGAAGAGGTGTGCGGCGAACTTGAGTTCATAGATGTTCACCAAACTCTACAATAAGCCTTTAAACCCAATAAATATGGGTACTTTAAGTTATAGGACTTCATAGCACTACACCAGAAGCTACGATAAAATTGGGTACTGATGTGGGTACTGGAGATCCTGATGGCTGCTGAAAAATTACTAACTGAAGCTTCATGCAAGGCTGCGAAGCCAAGAGATAAGCTTTACTATTTAAATGATGGTGCTGGACTGCGCTTACGCATCCGTCCAGACGGTAGCCGAACCTGGATATATCGCTACAGACTCGCTGGCAAGGAAATGACATCTGGCCTCGGCGCCTACCCAAAGGTTACGTTACAAATTGCGAGAGCAAAACTTGAAGAGGCCAGACAGCATGTGTCCAAGGGTAATAACCCATCTACCGCCAATCGAATAGCAAAGGCAAACCAGATAACCAAGGGCGAGGCCACTTTCGGAGCTATTGCAAGAGAATGGCTGGCACACAATCAGTCTGGATGGAGCGCACACTATTACGAGCGAAACACTGGACTTCTAAAGCGTTACTTATTGCCAGATCTTGAGCGATTGCCGATTGATTCAATTAGAGAGGCATACCTCTACACGATTATTAAAGCGGCTTATGACAGAGGTACAAAAGAATCCGCGCGTAGGGCACGCGGGATAGCCGCTCAGATATTCACGTTCGCAAGAGCGACCCATAGAGGAACTGTAAACCCAGCCCGGGACATGGCTGACAATCCATATTTTAAAAAGCCCCCTGTTAAGCATTTTTCTGCCTTACCCCAAGACAAAGTCGGCGACCTTATTAAGGCGCTTAATGTAACTGGTGTTAAGCAGAAGTTAGACATCAAGACTGTGTGTGCCCTAAGGCTAGCGTTATACACGGGCCTAAGGGATAACTCTATTCGTGGCGCCCGATGGAATGAAATTAATTTTAAAAATTCCACCTGGACAATACCGAGCACGAGAATGAAAAGTGGCAGAGAGCATCAAGTTCCGCTCCCTTCGCAGGCGATCTCCGCCCTCCTCACAATTAAACCGCTAACTCACTCTGGAGATAATAGCTACATCTTTCCAGGTAGAGGCAAACATAAAATTATGTCTGAGAATACATTACGACTTGCATTACATAGACTTGGATTTGTAGTGACAGCTCATGGCCTACGTTCCTTAATTACTGATGTTTTAAATGAAAACAGATTTAACCCTGATGCCATCGAAAGACAGTTAGACCATGCGGAAAAAAATAAGATCCGTAGAGCCTATCTACGCTCCAATTTCATGGATGAACGAATCATAATGATGCAATGGTTTGCCGATTGGTGCGACGCCAAGGCAAAGGGCAAATCTTTGAACAACGTAACCCAATTAAGAGTAGCCGCATGAGTACATTACCCGCACGCCAAGATGCAATTAATAAGTTATTTGATGACTTCCAGGACAGTGGGCATGAAGATGAATCCCTGGATGAAATGTTTGAAGCCTTTGACGAAGTTGTATATCTGGCTTTGCTCGAAAAACTAGGCTACTCCAATAGTAGCGAGGAACAAAAGAAGCTCGTTCGCTTAAAAATGAGCGAATTCATGCTAAATATGGACTTTAACTCTCCAGCAATTGCTCATGCCGAAAATATGCTTAACTCGATTGGGGCTGGTTCATTTGCGAAAGCTGCTAGCTATTTGGAGCAACTATATGCCACGCGCTCACAAGCGTTCAGTGAAATTCAGAGAAAAAATGCGCAGAATCCAAGAGACAAAGATCCTTTATCAAAAATTTTAGCCAAGTTGGTATCTCGGAAACCGGATATCAGCGCGGCAGAAGCAATAGAACAAATCGAGAGTGGTTTATACGATGATGTTGTTGTCTATTTTGACGAATACGTAATTGAATATACCCGTACAGATGGGCACACAACTTCTGTTAATAAGTCAGCTATTCCCGCCCGGCTAAGTCGCCTAAGAAAAAAGTAATAATTTTCTATTTTCGCTAGCCGGCTAGCGAAAAAGCTCATTTTCTAATACTCCTAGTGCGGTTACCTAACTGCACATCACTTAATAAGGAGTATTAAAAATGGCTTCAATACGAATTTATCGAATCAAAGATGTTTGTGGTCTGACTGGTCTAAAACCATCGACGATATACAAACTTATTCGGGAAAATTCTTTCCCTAAGGGTATTCACCTGACCGCAAGATCAACAGGCTGGCCAAGTACTTTGGTCGAGGACTGGATATCTTCACGCATCTCTGGGGGCAATAAATGAACAAGCCCCATCAAAGCCTTCATATGGGGCCTGCAATGAACGCAAGCAATCAACCATCTACCACGGAGAATTCCATGAGCAATACAGCACAAGAGCTAGTTTCGAAAATTAGCGCCCTACGTTTACCTGACAATTTCACAACAAACATTGGTGGAGAGAAGCTACCTCTAAAGCCAATTTTTGGGAAATTTAGCAAACATCGATTTGCTCGTGTGCACCCAGATAAAGAATATATGTTTATTTGCCTGACAGTGGACGATAAAGATCTTGGCGAAACCTACATAGTGACCCCAAATATGCAAGCCTATTTAGGTTCTCATGCTGTACCCAAAATCCTAAGACTAAGTGTAGATACAACTGGGCTACCGAAAATTATTGCTCAACCCGTTATTGACCAAAATACCCGGCCTAACATCTGGCACACATCTCTAATACGAGGCATTCTTCTCGCAGAAACATCTTGGGTGCGTCTTGAAGCAAATATGAGTGCCGGCCAGTACAACGTAATCGTCTCCAAAGATGACCTAGGCGAGCCACAATGGCCCTCTCAATCTATGGATGAGCTAGTACAAGAGGTATTCAGCAATAACATCATCGCGGACGAAAATCACCCCTACATACGCCAAATTCAAGGGAGGATCTAATATGAACGGCCTTAATCTCGAACAATGCAAATTCATATTTGTAGATTTTGAATTCCGCCCAGTAGACCGCATTGAGGGCAACCCCATAGAGGTGATTTGTATGGTTGCTTTTGATTCATTTTCTGGCAAGTATTACAAACTATGGAAAGAAGAGCTTTACGGGCTAGTGGCGCCACCTTTTGAGATCGATAAGGACACAGTCCTAGTTGCCTATTTTGCAAGCGCTGAAATGTCTTGCTTTGAAGCTCTAGGGTGGGCCATGCCTGACAACATCCTAGATTTGTTTGTGGAGTTTCGCAACTTGACCAATGGAATATTCTTACCAGAGGGCAAGTCTCTTCTTGGTGCATTGAAGTACTTCGGACTTGAATCTATATCTGCAGAACATAAAGATGACATGCGGGACCTCGCATTGCGTGGCGGGACTTATACAGAGATTGAAAAGGGTGAACTTCTCGAATATTGCCAATCAGATGTGGACTCGCTTTACCCGCTCTACCAAGCCATGAAAAAGTATCTTGATCTACCTCGAGCTCTTTTGAGAGGTCTTTATAGCACTGCTTTAGCTAGAATGGAGTCTCTTGGGAGTCCAATAGATTACCCAACTTACAAGGGGCTGTGTCTTCACTGGGATGCTATTAAAGCAAAGTTGATTGCTGAAGTTGATTCTGCTTACGGCGTCTACGAGGGTGGCGTATTTAAAGAGACGCTATTTGAAAAATATGTCCAGACGCAAGGCATCAGATGGCCGCGGCATGAAAGTGGACGTCTCAAGCTTGATGAAGATACTTTTAAGTTAATGGCCCAGCTCCACCCAATAGTTGCGCCATTGCGGGCACTCAGAGATAGTCTTGCGAAGCTACGCCTTAGCGCCCTTCAAGTAGGCACAGATGGAAGAAATCGCTGCATGCTGTCGCCGTATCAATCCATTACTGGACGAAACCAACCATCCACAACTAAATTCGTTTTTGGTTTATCTAGGTGGGCGCGAGGGCTAATTCAGCCTAGGGAAGGCTATGCCATTGCCTATATTGACTGGTCCCAGCAAGAGTTTGGGATTGCCGCCGCACTATCAAACGATCCCAAGATGAAAGAGGCCTACCTTAGCGGCGATCCATATTTAGCCTTTGCAAAACAGGCTGGAGCAGTTCCACATGACGCTACCAAGAAAAGTCACCCTGCCGAGCGAGACCAATATAAGCAATGTGTCTTAGCTACGCAATACGGGATGGGAGCGGATTCTCTCGCGCAAAGACTAAAACAACCTAAGTTGCGTGCCAAGCAGTTGCTAGACATTCACCGAAGGGTTTATAAGCAATTTTGGGATTGGTCCGACAATGTTTTCAACAACACCATTAATAAGAATAGACTCAATACACTATTTGGTTGGCAAATTACGGTACCCCCAGACCTGAACCCTAGAAGCTTACGGAACTTTCCTATGCAAGCCAATGCTGCTGAAATGTTAAGAATCGCATGCATTTTGATGGTTAAACGCGGCATACAACTTTGTGCGCCAGTTCACGATGCCGTTTTGATCGAAGCTACCGAAAAAACTATAGACGAGCAAGTAAAAATTGCCCAGGAATGCATGGAGCAAGCGAGCCGCATAGTACTTGAGAACTTTACCCTTACAAGTGATGCAAAGATTATTAAACATCCAGGACGTTTTTTAGAGGACGATGCTGAGCCATTTTGGAACACTGTCATCGCCATTTACGAACAAGTCAAAGCTGAAGCTGGTGAAAATCTTAACGCCAACATGTTGGAACATTTAACACCTGCTCATTCTTATCTTTCTAATTAAGAGACCTATATATGCATCCCCCAAATAACCAATATAAATTTTCAATTGCTAGTATTGACCTAGATAAAGAACTTGGAAGAGGAAAATTCGAGACAATACAGCCAGAACAATCGATTCAGCCAAAGCCAGCATCGCGTCTCTTTATAAAAGGTCCTATACCATTTGATTGGCTTCAGAAAGCTAATTCGCTTGGGGGAAGCACTGGAACGATTGCTATCGGACTATGGTTTTATGTTGGAATCAATAGCTCCAAATATTTTAAGGTTGATAGCAAGTTGGACCGCTTTACAGGTGTGTCAAGGCAAACGCGACAATCTGCCCTTCAAAAACTCCAATCGGCTGGGTTAATAAAGCTCTGGTGCCGTCATGGTGGCTACCCTTTTGTGGAGGTTCTTGCAAGCCCATGATGTAGGGCTTTGCATAGGTATTGCGAATAATAAAAATTATCGCCATCCAAAGACCCCCTACACACTATGTTTACATCCGTCTAAATTTTTAATATGCCACTACCAAGCGTCCTAAATGGTGCCAATCAATGTCAAGTATTGACAAAGCGCACTAGACAGCAGTGCAAAAATCCTGCAGCCTTTGGTTGTACCAGCTGTCGAATGCATGGCGCGCACAAGTCAAAGAATGTTTTACGGGGCATAGACCATCCGCAGTACAAGACGGGTGAGCAAACTTTGGAGGCAAAAGCTATTCGCTCAGAAAAAAGTGAAATGCTTCGATATTTGACAGACCTTGGCAATCACTGCAAGCTTTTTTATAAGGATATAAAAACGAGGGGGCGACCTCCTTCAGGTTATGAAAAATTAGACCTAACGGACCCAGAACAATTAGCGCTTGCCATAATGAAAACGTTAGGAGGCAAGTAAGCATACATAACCACGCGACACCTTATGCACATAATAGATAAGATTGTGCATAGTATGGAATGGACACTCAAGCCGACGGCGCACAAATGGAAAATCAACCAAATCAGACTTTGGAGTACATCACCAAAACCCACTCTATAGGGGTACTTATTCGCTCATACATATATACGTATATATGTCATAGATCACATTTTATTACAGCAAAGTAATGCTAAAAAGAGTTTTACTTTCCGCAAGTGCTGATACCCAATATTAGATAAGCTGGGCAGAATCTAAATAGGCCTGTTGCTAAGGGAACAATACCAATCCAACCCCAAATACCAACAGTTCCTGATGCGGCCAATCCAATCAATACTAGGCCAACTAACATACGCAGAATACGATCAATACCGCCGATATTACTTTTCATATAAAACTCCTTTGGTTATTTACTACAGTAATTTTGATACAGCACATTCATAACATCTAAAGCTGGGCTATTGGCCAAGGAATAGTAAATTTGCTTACCCTCACGCCTTGTTTCCACCAAATCCTCATTCCTCAGAACAGTAAGCTGCTGAGACAAGGTAGGCTGATGAATATCCAGGACTTCTTCTAACTCCCCCACACAAATTTCACCTTGGCTTATTTGACAAAGGAGCATCATCCGATCTCTATTTGATAGCACTTTCATCAAGCGGCATGCATCATCTGCCGATGACTGCATCTTCTTAAGATTTATATTGGCTTTAATGGCGGGCATAAGTGACTTTCTATTAATTCAGAGGCACACCAACCAATGGGCGACCTTCTAGAGTCCAAAGATATAAAGAGCCATCATATAACTTGGTAGATTTGTTACCCACAAGTTCTGACATCACAAACCAGCCGCCAGCAGCTAAGTGACCCGTATTGCAATAGGCAATAGTTTGACCCTTGCTATTTAAACCATTGGCTGCGAGTAATGCGTCATAGGTCTTCTTTTGCCAAAAATACAATGCACCATTACTTGATCTAGCCAATAACTCAGGCGCCAATTCTTTCGAACCTGCAATATGGCCAAAGGTCATAACATCAGGGCGCTTTGCAAGACCTAAGTATTGAGCAGGCTGACGAGCATCCAATAGTTGGGGTTTACCGCTCTTTGATGCTGCAGCCACCTCATCTGAACTAGCAATTAACTCCTTGCGCTCAGCTTTTGCTAACCAATTACCAGTCGCCTTCGGAGTAGTGGCAGTTGTAAATTCACGGCCTTCACTTAACCAGCCGGCAATACCGCCATCCAATACCGCTACTTGATCCTCGCCATATACTTTAAATGACCAATATGTTCGAAGTGCCTCATCTATATCAGACATATCTTGCCCAATAGGAACGAGAACAATCGGTTTATCAGAATTGATACCTAAGGATTGAACCAACTTCTCAAAGTCAGGCTTTTCAGGAATTAGAAATTTAATTTTCTTACCACCCACCAAGCGATCAACGCGCACCTTCTTAAAATCCAAGAGTGTTGAACTGACAATATGACCACCCACTTCTACTAGAAATTTCTGACCCGTTTTTTTGTCAGTATCAAACTCAGGGTTTCTAAGATAGCTTGCTATATCTGTTCTGACCTCGATAACCTGAACTTCGGACATATTATTTGCCAACCAGTCGGCACTGACTACCGGCCCAGGCAAATTGATTGCTTGGGCCAGGCTTACTAAGCTAATTAGAGCGAAGGCCAAAAACCATTGAATCTTTTTCATTTCTGTTCCCTTGTGAATTTACAACTGACAAATGGTCTGAGAGACGTTCTATCAGATCAATCTTGCATTCTGTTAATACATGATGTTTTTTAGAATTCATTACGAGCCCTCGACCACCCATCGCTGCTACCAACTGAGCAATCTTTTGGTCTCGCTCTAGAATTAATCCTTCAATCTCTACAGAAAATAATGTGATCAAAGCACTGACCCATCTACTCAAAAGAGCCATGCGACCTTTTTTAGCTATCTCAAATCCCCGCATGGACTTGATCACCATCGTTGAGTCTTCCATCTCTTCCCCAGTAACCCACTGGTTGGTGGTAAACAGACGTATTGGCAATCCCTTTGGGTTTAATGCAATTCCAATCAGGTGATGAAAGCCTTTTAAATCACGCTTAATCACATGGAAATGGCCATGCTCACCATGAGGCATTTCATCAGCAGAATGTGCGTGGTAATAAAACTCATAACCACTTACCTCATCTACTAAGTCATTAATAGGATAGTGTTGCCACTCAATAAAATCTTTGGCGCCGCATAAAGCAGCTTCACTCAAAGTACGCCCAGACTCTGCGTACCGCATTTGAATATTTGCCAGCTCTTGAGCAGCCAACCAAAGATTAGATTGAATCAGCATTTTTACAATTACTCTGTAGCTTTACGCTTTTTAGGACCGCAAGGATTTGCAGGGCCACATGGGTTGGCTGCTTTTTTCTTTGCAGGACCGCATGGATTAGCAGCTTCCTTTTTGGGCCCGCAAGGATTCTTTTGCTCTGCACCTGCTGGCGTTGTAGGTGCATCAGCAGACTTCGCTATTGGTGCCGCTGCTAAACCAACTAAGGCAATTGCTAAGGCTGCTACAGTAGATTTCTTAGACATATGTTCCCTTTTAAATAATTAAACTTGTGAACTCACGGGACCTTTAGATTTGCTTTCCATCCAAGAGCCCAATACAAATACACCGACTGCTGCAATGACCATACCGATATCGATAGATAAGCTTGATATATTGAAGGCCTCAGGCAATGCATCCGCTTTAGCGTATTCACCTAAAGTGGTTAAGAACTCGATATTGGGATAAATGCCGGCAAACAATACTGTGCCAAGCAATAAACCTAGCAAGAATATCGCTGCATCAATTCGACCAGACATCAAGCCGACTACGGAGGTTCCAGGGCAATAGCCACCGATCGCAAAGCCAGCCCCAACTAATGCGCCGCCTAGAGCTGCAGCTCCTAAAAACGCTGGTGGCACAAATAAGCTGCCTGCATCTACCAATCCAAACCGCTCTAAGACCATCAAACCCACCGCGGCGAACACAATGGCAGTGAACATCACCTTAAATACAGACCAGTCTGTTAAACGGAACTGGCCCGTTAACTTATTGGGGTTACCAAATCCAGCCCGCTCTAATACAAACCCAAAGCCTGCACCCAAAAAGAGCCCTGAAAGAATTTCATTCATCTTATTTCTCCTCTTTCAAGAATCGACTAGCTAACAAACCTACAGCGAAGAATGTTCCCAAGAAGGTAAATCCAGCCAAACTCAAAACTGCTGCACCAGATAAACCAAGACCACTGGTGCAACCTGCAGCTACCCGCGCTCCAAAGCCTGCCAAGATGCCGCCAAATAAAGCGGTCATCGGACGCTTAGAACCACCCAGAAACTTTTTCCCATCTAACTGAAAGTGAATTCTTTTTGCTAAAAATGCGGATAACAAAGCACCTATGGCGACACCTAATACCTGCCAAGTAATCCAAGCATTTAAGGGCTTACCCTCTTCTACCATTCCACCAAGATAGTCGTTCGCGTTGGTTACCACTGGGGCAACATGCATGCCGATCCAGGCAGCAAGACGTGTTGTAAAGCCTGTCGCTCCTAAGCCGTGACCAGTAATTGCGAAGGTCATTAATAAAACCAATCCGAGCAGAAGACCGGCCAGCAATGGGTTCAAATATTGCTGCTGAGATAGTATCTTTTTTGCATTAGACATTGAGATTAACCGCCATTAATATATTAATTTACAATATATCATATAGTATACTGTAAATCCATAAATTATTTGTACACCCCTAAAACTGGGCATTAAGAAAGTATTTCGTAACAAAAAGGGGCCAAAACAAAACCCAGAGGGGTTATCTGCTATCTAATAAATTTATAGAACTGTCTATTTAAATAGGCGACCACATCTTCCTCGTCTTCAGGGAAAAGATCTAATCGTAACTCCGTATTACACACGGAAACCATAGAGCGGAGTCTAGCTAGATTCTTAACTTTGCCATCTGTTCGGGTGTAAATCATATCGCCATTACCCAATCCAGATTTATTTGAATGGCATGA
>Ga0007815_1000407_pt1 | contig 13805 bp, 13 predicted proteins | sample CryBogCBE02Aug09_FD_71212 | JGI IMG/M metagenome (GOLD analysis project Ga0007815, IMG submission 71212) | Freshwater microbial communities from Crystal Bog, Wisconsin, USA - CBE02Aug09 | ecosystem: Environmental > Aquatic > Freshwater > Lake | place: Crystal Bog, Wisconsin, USA | collected...
TTCGAGGTCGACTTTGTGGTGGCCTTAGTAGGTGCTTTAACCGCGGCCTTGGTTGTTGGCTTCGAGGAGGGCTTGGCTGTGGGCTTCGCAGTCGGCTTAGCCGTAGTCGCTTGCGCAGGAGCAGCGAGCCCGAGAATCAGCAGGGTCAGCGCGGCTAACACTTTGCGATTCATGTCTCTATTTTGCCGTATCAGCGCGTCTAAGGGTTAATCAGAATCTGCAGATAAGGGAGAATATGGGGGTGAGTCCGCGTAGAAATCACCCCAAGTCTCGAGGAAATAATTCTCGTCCTGAGTCCGACCGCGATCCCGCGACCTCCTTTCAGAGTATTGAAGAACATCACGAAGGCATATATACGGTTCGCAAGATCACTGGCTCAAGTTCTAACAAGCCATATCGCTGCCCTGGGTGTGATCAATTAATTCCGACTGCAACACCACATATCGTGGCATGGATTGATGACGATATTGATTCGCGTAGACATTGGCACACCGCTTGCTGGAACAAGAAAGATCAGCGCCGACCAAATACCGAGCGCAGTCGTAACGCGCCCCGTTATTAGAAGTTACTAGAAGTTACTAGAAGTTATTAAATACCCCTACTTAGCCGTGCAGTAGCTGAGCTAGTTTACGAACAAGTCGATCCGCTCCTGTGCTTCGCTTGAACGTAGTAAATGCAATGGGCAGATCAAAGAGCGGCTTTACTACCGACTTTGGATAAGTAAACTCGCGCAGCCCTTCAGGGCCATGGATGCGGCCATAACCACTCTGCTTAGCGCCACCAAATGGAAGCGTAGAAACTCCCGCAAATGCAATGACGGAGTTAATCGACACCATTCCGCACTCAAGCGCGCTCGCAATAGCGCGACCATTCTTCTTGGACCAGACCGAGGCACCAAGACCGTACTTGCTTGCGTTGGCTTTCAGGACGGCTTCACCCATACTCGCAACCCGATTGATTGTGAGAGTTGGACCGAAGGTCTCTTCCGCAACAGCCAGGCTATCTTCGGGAACATCCACCATGATCGTGGGATTAACAAATGGCGGCTGCACCGAATCGGCGCTACCGATCAAGAAGTGTGCACCGTGCTTTGCGGCATCTTTGATATGTGAGTCAATCACTTTAAGTTGAGATGGCATTGTTGCTGGGCCGTACTGCACACCCGCTTTCACGGCTTCCGCTTGCGACTTAATTTCCGCAATAAATTGATCGGCGACTTCTTGATGAACATAGATCCGTTCAATGCCAATACAGGTTTGTCCTGCATTCGACATTCCACCCCACAGGACAAATTCAGCAGCGCGCTTGATATCGGCGTCGCGATCAATGATGGCGGGATCGGTTCCGCCGCACTCCAAGACAACAGGAGTCATCTTTGCTGCGCATGAAGCCGCAACCTTTTTAGCGGTTGCCGTTGAACCCGTAAACGCAAGCTTGTTGATATCACTGGTGCAGAGAGCAACTCCCGTGGCGGGACCACCAGTCACAACGAAGAATGCGTTTGCACTCGGCGCAACCTCATTAAAGGTTTCGCCAAGCCAGTGACCTACACCTGGTGTGTACTCACTTGGTTTGAAAACGACGGTGTTGCCGGCTGCCAAGGCGTATGCAATCGATCCCATGGGAGTAAAGATTGGATAGTTCCATGGCCCAATAACTCCGACGACACCATAAGGAACGTGTTCGACTTGAGCAGACATATTGGCAAGCAGAATGCCTGGCGCGCGATGGGAAGTTCCAAGATAGCGGCGTGCTTTCTTACCAGCCCAGCTCAAGTGGGCTAGCGCTAATGAGACTTCTAACTGAGCGTCACTGATTGGCTTGCCGGTCTCCTGGCTAATAAGCGCGGAGATCTCATCAATCCGATTGGCGATGAGTTTGGACCAATCGGTGAGAATTGCTTTGCGGCCACTAAAACCGAGGGCTTGCCAGTTGTTACTGCCGGCGCGTGCCCGAGCTACCGCCTGCTCTACATCATTGGCATCCGCGTCGCGGTAACGTCCAATTTCTTCACCAGTAAGAGGGGAGTAGGAGATAAGTGTTTGGCTCATGATCTAAGACTAAACTTATTTCGTGCCAGAGTTAATACGACCAAGTACCGTTTTGCCGGCTAATCGCCGCCCTTTCACCTTTAAGACGGCGGATGGGCTGAGTTTGATCGGAGAAGTTGCCACCCCGCTCGAGGGCGCTGATGTCAGTCTGCTCTGCCTGCATCCCAATCCCGCTGGCGGCGGCATGATGGATAGCCATATTTACAAGAAGGCCGCTCATCGCTTGCCCGCCATGGCTGGCATTGAAATTATTCGATTTAACACTCGCGGCACGACGAGTGAAGCAGGTACCTCCGAAGGAAGTTTTGATAACGGCGAAGCCGAAGAAGCCGATGTGCTCGCGGCAATTGATTTCTCATTTAAAGAACTTGGCGTGAAAAATTTGTGGGTCATTGGATGGTCCTTTGGAACCGATCTGGCGCTTCGCTACGCTAAGGATGCACGGATCAAGGGGCTGATACTTCTCAGTCCGCCGCTGCAACGGACCAAGCAGAGCGATTTAGAGTTCTGGGAGAAAGATCCGAGGCCGGTCCATGCCTTTGTGCCAGAACACGATGAGTATCTCAATCCCGAGCAAGCCAAAGAACGGTTCGCAGTTTTTCCTTCGCTCCACCTCAACCCAGTGATGGGCGCAAAACATTTGTGGGTTGGCGAACCGTATGTTTATCGAATCTTGAGCGAGATCACTGCGATCATGGCACCAGCACGCCTGCCGCTGCCGCAATAGTTTTAATTGGTGATTAGCTGAGCTCTGCTCGTGGGAACACAACTTCGTCGATAATCAACATCACCGCTGCCGCAATCGGAACAGCCAAAATTCCGCCGACAATTCCGAGCAGGCTCACTCCAACCAGCGCCGCAATAATTGTGACGAGTCCAGGAATCGATAGTGATCTGCGCATGATGCGCGGCATAATCACATAGTTCTCAATCTGAATGTAAAGCAGGTATGCCACAAGAACTATCACCGCAGTAAGCGGTGATTTAGTGAGCGCAACGAGCGTGAAGGCAGTGCATCCAAGAATATGACCGACCAGCGGAATGCAACCACAGAGAAAAACTAATAACGCGATAGCTTGTGGGTACGGAATTCTTAGCGAGAGCGCCAATACCAAGGCGAATATTGCCGCGATGAAAGCGACGGTGGCTTGCCCGCTGACAAAGCTACCGATTCTGCGAATGATGGCATCGCTAATCTTAGAGACACGTTCGCGACGAGAGCGAGGTACGAAGCGATAAGCGGTCTCAGTAACGGTAGGCAGTGAGGCCAAGAAGTAAAGGGTCAGAATCAAAATTGTGAGCGCCGAAATCGCGCCAGAGAGCACGGCCTTGCCAACGCCAATGACGCCGCCAAAAGCACTCATGACAAATTGGCCGTTGTGAATCGAAGCAGAGACCTTCTTCTGAATGCTATCGATGATGCCGTAGTGAGAGTTAAGTTTGGCGAGGGTCGGATTACTTTTGAGCCCGCTAATGAGCGACGGTGCATTCCTAATTAAGTCATCGAGCTGCTTGACGACTGGCGGAATAACCACAGCAGCAAAGAGCCCCACAAATGCCATCACGCACCCGATCACAGCAAGCACTGCGAACTTTCGAGAGAGGCCGCGGCGGCGGAAGAATTCCACCGCAGGGTTTAGACCTGCAGCAAGGAAGAGCGAGATAACGATCAGGACAAAGACTTGGCTTGCACTGGCAAATGCCTTGAGCATTGTGATGGCAATTACAGCGCCAGCGGCGGCTAAGAAACCGAAATAGAAGGGATGGGCGCGATCGAGCGGCGCACCGCTGGTGCCGAGGTTTTCAGGCGCGCTCTGGCCCGATTCGTGCCCCAATTTGATACCTAAATGTAAGAAAGGTTTCTTGATTGCCATAGTTTGATAATACGCAATTCCCAGCCTGATACGAGAGGATAGGGGTGTGAGTGAGTTAAGAATTACGGGATTGAGCGAGGAAATGATCTCGCTCTCTCGCATGCCTTGGCGCACCCAGCTCGAGCAATGGCCAGAGGACCCGAACCTGACCTCAATGCGAGGCATCTCCCGCCACATTGTGCGCCTGATCCGCACCGGTGAGAGCGAGCGAGAAGTCTTTGCGGTCAAGGAGACCGTCGAGGAATTCGCTAAGCGCGAGTACGAGATTTTGCGTGAACTTAACCATCGCAATGCGCCGTGCGTAGAGCCAGTGGCGATTGTGGATGGTCGATTGGATGACGAAGGAAATCCTCTGCCGGTTGCGATTGTCACGCGCTACTTGCCGTACTCACTTCCTTATCGAGTCATTATGAGTGGCCAAGTCACGCCACACGAAATTACTACGATGGCCAATGCGCTCGCATTACTCTTAGTCAGACTGCACTTACTTGGTTTTTGGTGGGGCGACTGCTCGCTTTCCAACACACTTTTTCGTCGAGATGCAAATGAATATGCTGCCTACTTGGTCGACGCCGAAACCGGAGAATTTCAAACCCATCTCTCTAATGGTCAACGCGAACACGATTTAGATATTGCGCACTTCAACGTTGCGGCCGAACTCGAGGATTTGGCGTCAGCTGGCGTTCTTCACCCTGGCATGGATCCTATTCGCGCCGCTGACGGTGTCATCAAGCGTTATCGCAGACTGTGGCAGATGCTCAAAGAGCCTCAAATTTTGGATCCGAGTGATCGTCACGCTGTAGAAAAGGCGATGCGTTCTGTTCAAGACTTAGGCTTCGCAGTTGAAGAAGTCGAAGTGACATTGGATGGTGAGAAAGGCGCGCTTAAATTCACACCAAAGTTGGTTGCAGCTGGTTACCATCAAAACCGTCTCTGGGAGCTCATGGGAATTCAAGCCGAAGAGCTGCAAGCAAAACGCTTGTTGGCATCATTCGATCGTTTCCGTGGCCGCGAGAAGAAACCGCTACCTCCTATTGAAGATAGCGCGCGGCGTTGGCTTGTTGAAACCTATCAACGCGTGATCAATATGATTCCCGTGGATCTGCGCGGTCGGGTAGAGCCGGCACAGATGTTCCACGAGATTCTGGAGCACCGCTGGTACCTAGGCGAAAAAATCGGTAGTGACCCTGGTCTGAGCTTTGCAACTGAAGATTATGTGAAAACAATTTTGCCGTATCGCAATCAATATGGTGCAGGTGTTGCTGGAGAAGCTGAGGTTAGTGCATGAGTTTGCCGGGCAATTTCGGGAATGCCTTTGATTTAAGCGCTCTCAAGAATCCAGTTGCAGAGACTGAAATTTACGGAATTGATGTCAACCAAAATAATTTGGTAGCAGAGTTCTTGCCAGCCTCGCATCAACTTCCAGTCATCATTGTCTGCTGGTCTGCCAAGAGCAAGGCTTCCCTTGAAGCGATGAAGGGGTTGGGTCAGCTCTTTGATGAGGTTGCAGGGCTTGGCACCGATGCGCCGTGGCTGCTCGGAAATCTCAACGTTGATAAAGAAGTCGCCGTCGTAAAAGCGTTGCAGATTCCAACCGTGCCATTTGCAATCGCACTCATTGATGAGCAGCTTGTGCCGTTATTTGAAACCCTTCCCACCCCGGAACAACTTCGCTTGGTAGTCGATCGCGTTGTGGCTTTGGCGGCAGAACGTGGAGTTGGTCGGGGCGCGCCGGCTGGTCAGGGCGACACAGAAGAGATGGCAGCCGAGCCTGAAGAAGTGTTAGAACCCGAAGAAGAAGCTGCACTCAACGCGTTGGAGTCATCGGATTACGAAGGTGCAAAGCGGGCCTATGAGCAATGGCTCAATCGCTCTCCCGGCAACACCGTGGCACAACTTGGGCTTGCTCAAGTCTCGTTGCTCGCTCGCATTGATGGGATCGATCATGCAGCCGTTCTTGCCGCTGCTTCTGCCGAGCCTACCAAGGTTGCTGTCGTTGCACAGGCTGCAGATATTGAGATTGCCCAAGGAAATTACGATGGGGCATTCGCGCGTTTAATCAACACCGTAAAACTCACGAACGGTGATGATCGAAAAGCAGCTCGTGAACATCTTGTTATGCTCTTCTCATTAGTTGATCCATCCGACCCGGTCTTAGCGAAGGCCCGACAACAATTGGCGAGTGCACTCTTTTGAAAAACGAAGCACGATATCAACGCAATCTCTTCTTTTTCTTTGGGCTCGCTCTTCTCTCGATCGCCGCAAGAACTCCCGACCTTAAGCACAATTTAAATGTCAGCGACGGTCGTTATGGCGTCCTCGTCAGTCTCGGTGCAGTCGGTGCGATGTTCTCATTTTTCACAGTCGGACAGCTTGTTCATCGAATTGGCGTTCGACCAGTCGTTATTACGACTGGAACAATCATGTACGCAACTCTCGCCATGATTCCACACGCTCATTCACCTATGGTCTACGTGCTGATCAATATGGCACTTGGCTTTGGGTTTAACGCCTACAACATCGCGATTCATGATCAAGCTCTCAAGCGCCAAGCAAATAGCGGCGAACTCATTCTGCCTAAGCTTCACGGGGTCTGGTCTATCGGCACTCTTCTCACTGTTGCCATTGCCGTGTCAGTAACTGCTCATATCTCTTTCGCCTGGCATATCGATACCTTGATGGCCGTCTGCTGGATCGGAACTATGTACTCGGTGATCAAACTTTCGCCAGTGTTGATCAAAGGTTCTAAAGAATCTGATCCGGATGCCAGTATCAAACTGGCTTCGCTCTGGCACATGTTCCTCGAAGATAAGTTCATTGGCCTTGCCTATGTCTGCGCTGTGATGACGGAATTTTCAACCAATGACTGGGCCACCTTGGTCGCACATCAAGAGATCAAAGCCAGCACCACGCTGAGCATCCTGCCTTATCTTCTTTTTATGGTCGGCATGATCACTGGTCGACTGCTCATCCATCGCCTTGTCGTTATCCGCTCTGAAGACTTTTGGATCAAGAGCTTTGCCATCACTGGCGGACTTGGATTTATTGCCTTCCTGGAATCCGCAAAGGCGCTTGCGACGCATAGTTTTGCAGCCGCATTTACTTGTGAAGCGCTGGGCTTCTTGATCGGTGGACTTGGCGGTTCGTTTATGGCCGGAACAATTACTCAGATTGCCAGTCGCAGATCATCGCTGCCTGGGGGAGTCGTTGTGGCCCAACTCGGAATTATCGTGACCGTTTTAACCCTGCTCGTAAAGCTTGTGGTCTCATGGGTTGTTTCTAGAACATCAATCTCTGTGGCATTGATTATTCCTGGCGTACTGCTTATCTGCGTTGCGCTATTTCCTAACCTTGGCACAAAGAAGATCCAAGGTTAGGAAGTTCGCTTAATATATTTCGAGGTCAGCCAGAGCCTTCGGTGTTGCCTGGATCTGCTGCCTTAACATCGTTGATCTGATACTTCTCGATCGCTTCCTTCACAACCTTGCTCTTGATAACGCCTTGATCGGCAAGTTGTGCAAGTGCGGCAACGACGATTGACGGGCCATCTACCTTGAAGTGACGACGAAGCGCACCGCGAGTATCTGACAATCCGAAGCCATCAGTGCCAAGTGAGTAGAACGGTTGATCAACCCATGGCGCAATTTGATCTTGGACTGCGCGCATGAAGTCACTGACCGCAATGACAGGGCCATCAAAGTCCTTCAGCTTGCGAGTGATGTAAGCAGACTTCTGATCATCCGGATTGAGCAAGTTATGTCGATCTGTTTCAAGACCATCACGACGCAGTTCGTTCCATGACGTTACTGACCAGACGTTGGCCGCAATGCCCCAATCCTCTTCGAGTAACTTCTGCGCGGTGAGCGCCCAGTTAACTCCTACGCCAGAAGCGAGAAGTTGCACGCTCTTCTTGCCCTTAGGGGCAGGGGAGTAGAGGTAGATACCTTTGAGCAGGCCATCGACATCAAGGTTTTCCGGCTCTGCTGGTTGGGCATAAGGCTCGTTATACACGGTGATGTAGTAGAAAACGTTCTCGCTGTTTTCGCCATACATGCGGCGCAGGCCATCGCGAACGATGTGTCCGATTTCAAAGCCAAATGCTGGGTCGTAGGAAACCACCGCAGGGTTGGTTGAAGCCAAGAGGATCGAGTGACCATCTTCGTGCTGCAGACCTTCACCATTCAACGTGGTTCGACCAGCTGTTGCGCCTAAAACGAAACCGCGAACAAGTTGGTCGGTAGCTGCCCAGAAAGCATCTCCGGTGCGTTGGAATCCAAACATCGAGTAGAAGATGTAGATCGGAATCATTGGTTCGTCATGAGTTGAATACGAGGATCCAACTGCTGTGAATGATGCAACCGATCCGGCCTCGTTAATACCTTCATGAAGGATCACGCCAGATGTTGATTCCTTGTAGGAAAGCATCAGTTCGCGGTCAACGGATGTGTATTGCTGACCATGAGGAGAGTAAATCTTCAAACTAGAGAAGAGGCTATCCATACCAAAGGTACGAGCTTCGTCAGGAATGATAGGAACCAAGCGTGGGCCAACTGCTGGATCCTTAAAGAGATCCTTGAGCAAGCGAACGAAGGCCATAGTTGTAGCAACTTCTTGTTGACCAGAACCGCGCTTCACTGATTCATAAAGATCAATCGCTGGTTGAGCCAGTGGCTTAGAAACTTTGCGACGTGCTGGAACGCTGCCACCGAGATCAGCGCGACGTTGCATCATGTACTTGTACTCAGGTGAGTCAACGCCAGGATGGTAGTAAGGCGGGACCTTTGCATCCATCTCTGAATCAGGAATAGGAATCTGCAAGGTATCGCGGAACTGAATCAGATCTTCGAAGGTCATCTTCTTCATCTGGTGAGTGGAGTTACGAGCCTCGAAGTGCGAGCCAAGTGTCCAACCCTTAATCGTCTTTGCAAGGATGACGGTAGGTTTTCCGTTGCGAGAAGTCGCTTCCTTATAGGCTGCAAAGACCTTGCGATAATCGTGGCCACCGCGCTTGAGCGCCCAAATCTTCTCATCGCTCCAGTCCGCAACCATTGCTGCGGTGCGTGGATCGCGACCAAAGAAGTGTTCGCGCACATATGCGCCGCTCTCGGCTTTGAATGTTTGATAATCGCCGTCGGTGGTGCGGTTCATCAAGTCAACAAGCGCGCCTTCGGTGTCCTTAGCGAGAAGTTCATCCCACTCGCGACCCCAGACGACCTTGATCACATTCCATCCTGCGCCACCAAAGATTGATTCAAGTTCTTGAATAATCTTTCCATTACCGCGAACTGGTCCGTCTAGACGTTGCAAATTACAGTTGATAACAAAGGTGAGGTTATCGAGGCCTTCGCGAGCAGCTAGACCAATTGCGCCGAGTGACTCCGGCTCATCGGTTTCGCCATCGCCCAAGAATGCCCAGACATGTTGCTGGCTGGTGTCCTTGATGCCACGTCCGTGCAAGTAACGGTTAAAGCGAGCTTGATAGATCGCGTTGATCGGACCAAGACCCATTGAAACAGTGGGGAATTGCCAGAAATCAGGCATCAAACGTGGGTGCGGATAAGAAGAAAGTCCGCCGCCATCATGCGAAAGTTCCTGACGGAATCCATCCATCTGATGTTCGGTCAAGCGGCCTTCCATAAATGCACGTGCATACATTCCAGGGCTGGCATGGCCTTGGAAGAAAATTTGATCTCCGCCACCAGGATGATCCTTGCCGCGGAAGAAGTGGTTGAATCCAACTTCGTAGAGTGAAGCCGATGATGCATAGGTAGAGATGTGTCCACCAACTCCAATGCCAGGACGTTGTGCGCGATGCACCATGATTGCTGCGTTCCAACGAATCATTGCGCGGATGCGGCGCTCGAGCGCTTCGTCACCAGGGAACTCTGGTTCTACTGCTGACGGAATGGTGTTGATGTAATCGGTGGTGCGAAGTTCAGAGACTCCGAGCCCTTGCTTGCGTGCTTGCTCAAGGAGTGAGAGCATGATGTAGCGACCACGGACTGGTCCAGCTGCCGCAATGAGCGCGTCGAGGGATTGGCTCCACTCTGCGGTCTCTTGCGGATCGGTATCAACCAGCTGGTCGATGAGGCGGGCCTGATCATCAAAGGTATGGCTCATGCCGCTAGTTTATTCACCTTTGGGGGCTTGATTTCTCACCCAAAGGTGTGTGGACTACTCCCATGAGTGTTTCGGGTCACCCGACCCTTACGGCTGTAGATCGGATGGGGATAGCGTCAGGCGAGCTAATCCTCGAGGTTGGTTTTGACTCCGACTGCGATGCCTCGCTCCAAGCAGCGATCCAAGAGCGCTCGGGCCAGCCGCTACTTCGCGACTCCGCAGATGAGGTCGTAGATGCCGTCATTCTGTGGTGGCGAGACGGGGATGGCGATTTGGTCGATGACCTCGTTGATGCCCTGACCTATCTGAGCGAAACCGGCCCCATCTGGCTCATGACCCCTAAGGCTGGGTTGGCGGGCCATGTCGAGCCCAGTGATATTCAGGATGCGGCCCCAACCGCGGGCCTCACTCAGACTGTGACCTTCTTAGCGGCGCCACAATGGAGCGCCACCAAACTGGTCGCGCGAAGAGCGAATAAAAAGTAAAGAGGCGGCTGTAGGGAGAAGTAAGTATCCTTCCCACTATGACACTTTCAATTGGCCAAGCCGCTCCAGATTTCACACTCAAGAACCAATTCGGAGAGAGCGTCTCGCTCTCATCATTTAAGGGTAAGAAGAATGTCATTGTGACCTTCTATCCATGGGCTTTCACCGGTACCTGCACTGGCGAGCTCTGTGCGCTGCGCGATGATCTCAGCTCATTCCAAAACGACAACGCTGAACTCCTTGCCATCTCCTGCGATGCGATGTTCTCGCTCAAGATTTTCTCTGAGAAGGAGAACTACAACTTCTCACTCTTGTCTGACTTCTGGCCACATGGCGCAACTGCCAAGGCGTATGGCGTATTCGATGAGAGCCATGGCGCTGCGGTTCGAGGCACCTTCATTATCGACAAGGAGGGCATCGTTCGTTGGCAGGTCGTCAACGGTCTTGGCGACGCCCGTAACGAAGCCGATTACAAGAGTGCGCTCGCTGCGCTCTAACTGAGCCGTATTCCCGCATAATTTCGCCAGATTTCACCAGATTTCGCTAGATTTCACCGTTTTTGGAGTGGCGCGCTCTTGCTAGTAGAGTGCGCCAGTACCAAAAATTACATACCCACGCTGACTCCGGTTGGCACTCTGGGGCGGTTAGCTCAGCGGTAGAGCGCTTCGTTTACACCGAAGATGTCGGGGGTTCGAAACCCTCACTGCCCACCAGTACCTCACACCACAATTACATGAGCCGGTTATCGCACGTAAGTACAGGAGGAGCGCAATGCAAGCCACTCCGGAAGATCAAAACCTTCTCATTGAATTACAGCTCATCGATAGCGCAATCGATCATGCCACCATCCGTTTAACACAACTGCCAGAGCACGAGCAGATCGTTGCTATCCATAAGCGCCTTGAAAATACCGCGGTAGAACTCACGGTCGTCGAAACCGAACTCGCAGACGTTGCTATCGAATTGCGTCGCAGTGAAGTCGAGGTCGAACAAGTTACCGACCGAATGGCGAAGGATGAAGCAAGACTTTCAGCAGGCGGAATTCCAGCGAAAGAGCTTGAACAGATTCAACACGAACTCGCGACTCTTACTCGCCGCAAGGCCGAGCTCGAAGATGGCGAACTCGAAATCATGGAGAAGCACGAAGCTGTACAAAAGCGCGTGAATGAACTTCTTAACGACCAGGTAGGACTCAAGCAGCTAGAACTAGAACTTAATATTCGATTAGAGAATGCAACAACTGCAATCAATCAAGAGATCGAAGGCAAGCGAGCGGAACGCGCTGCTCTTGCTCCAAAGATTGATGCCCCATTGCTTGAACTGTATGAAAAAGTCCGCGCATCTGCGCACGGAGTTGGTGCTGCGCTGCTCGTGGGCAACGAGTGCAAGGGTTGCAACCTAGCAATCAACGCCATTGAAATGGAGCGAATCAAGGGCCTCGCAGCAAATGAAGTCTTGCGCTGTGAAGAGTGCCGTCGAATTTTGGTTCGCATCTGATTATGGCAAGACAATTTCATCTCACCGCTGATGGTGGTTCTCGCGGCAATCCTGGTCCTGCAGGTTATGGCGCAGTTGTCAGCGAAAATGGCAAAGTAGTCGCCGAGTTGTATGAAAGTATCGGAGTCGCATCTAATAACGTTGCTGAATATCGTGGCCTTATTGCAGGGCTCATTAAGATTCACGAACTAGACCCACAAGCGCTGGTCACCGTCGCGATGGATTCCAAGCTAGTGATCGAGCAGATGTCGGGTCGCTGGCAGATCAAGCATCCTGATATGCGTGAACTTGCTCGCCAAGCGCGCGAAGCGCACGATATTTCGCTCATCACCTTTTCATGGATTCCACGCGAAGAGAACTCGCATGCAGACCGCCTTGCCAATAAGGCGCTCGATGAAGCGGCCACTGGCAAAGTGGGGAAGCCTCAGCTCAATTATTTGACCGAGCGATTGGTCAATCACGAAACCCCGACAACTCTGATGTTTGTTCGCCATGGCGAAACCGTGCTTACACCCACCCGTAAGTTTTCTGGCATCGGCCCAATGGATCCTGCCCTCACCGACACTGGTATCGCTCAAGCAAAGGCAGTTGCCAAAGAGATCGCTGCGCGCAAGCCAGATGTTCTGATCGCTTCACCGCTGCTTCGTACCACCATGACTGCAAAAGAAGTAAGCGATGCAACAGGGCTAGAAGTGATCTTTGATGACCAATGGTATGAGTGCGACTTCGGGCATTGGGAAGGATTGACCCCAACCGAGGTTGGAGAGAAATATCCTGAAGAGTGGAAGAGCTGGTTGGCTTCAACTTCTTATCGTGTACCTGGTGGCGAGTCTTATGCCGAAGTTGCCTCACGCGCCGAAGCCGGCCTCAATGATTTAGTTCTGCAATACCCCGGTAAGAAAGTGTGTGTAGTCACCCACAACATTGTCATTCGTGCGCTTGCCTGCCTTGCGATGGATGCACCGCTTGAAAGCATGTATCACGTCGACATTTTGCCGTGCAGCATCACGACTGTTGCGGTCTGGCCATCTGATGGTTTGCGTGCGCTCAAAGGGTTAAGTGAAAGGTCACAGCAATGAGTGAGGTTCTTCCAGCGATTGATCCGGCAACAACAGCGCTCATCTATGGTGATTACCAAGTGGGAATTGTTGCTAATTACCCAACCGCTCCCAGCATGATTGAAAAGGCAGCACAAGTGTTGAGTGTTGCTCGCGCTAAGGGCATGACTGTCGGGTTTATTCGAGTAGGTTTCACCGAGGCGGATTATGCAGCGGTTCCCGAGGAGAACAAGGCCTTTGCACCAATGGCGGCTGCCAAGCGCTTTCCAGCGGATGCACCTGAAAGTCAAATTGTTCCTGAATTAGCACCACTCGCCGGCGAGATTGTTGTGCGCAAGGTTCGTTACGGTGGATTTTCGACCACTGATCTCTATGAACAACTCACAGCTCGTGGCGTAAAAACCATCATTATTAGCGGAATCGCTACTCGTGGAGTTGTGCTCTCTACGGTACGGGATGCAGCGGATAAAGATCTTCGCATTTTCGTAATGAAGGATTTGTGCCTAGACGCCGATCCAGAGATTCATCAAGTGCTCACAGAGAAAGTGTTTCCTGCCCAAGCCTGGGTTCTCACCAGCGATGAGTTGCTAGCTCACCTGCCGTGAACTCGGAAAAACTGCCCAGCGCCTATCACAAGGTATTTAGCGCGGGTGCAATCTCTAACCTAGGAAATGGTGTAGCTGCTGTTGCATACCCATGGGTTGCTTCATCACTCACTCG
>Ga0007815_1000428_pt1 | contig 13603 bp, 7 predicted proteins | sample CryBogCBE02Aug09_FD_71212 | JGI IMG/M metagenome (GOLD analysis project Ga0007815, IMG submission 71212) | Freshwater microbial communities from Crystal Bog, Wisconsin, USA - CBE02Aug09 | ecosystem: Environmental > Aquatic > Freshwater > Lake | place: Crystal Bog, Wisconsin, USA | collected...
CGCCTTCACCGAGTACGTTGCACCACTCGAGCGATCGAGCACGGTGGCCACGACCCCTCCATCGACGTTGGTGATGGACGTCACCTCGTGCCCGAACCTGATAGCACCAGGTGCCAACGATTCGGCATGCGTCTTCATGAGGGGTTCGAGGCGGATCTGCGGCAGGTTCGCACTGGCGCGAGGACTGGCTGCTTCCCACGAGAGGTCCGTGCCTCCCCCGCCCCAGGCGTCGAGAATCCCAATCTGGCGACCTGCATCCGGCCATCCGGCAAAGCCGGCGTAGAAGGCGGTCTTGGCCATGTTGGCCTGTGGAGTCCCTGCGTCGTAGATCACAGGAGCCACTCCACAGTCAGTGAGGATCTCCATGGTCCGTTGGTTGAGGAGGTGTGCCTTCGGCAACACCGAGGTCGTGGGCAGCGCGCTCACGAGGAGGTGCTCGACGCCGAGGCCTGACAGCAGCATCGACGCCGTGAGCCCTGCGCCGCCGCCGCCGATGATGAGTACGGGAACCTCAACGTCAACCATGACCTCTCCTGTTCGACCGAGCGACGAGCCTCAGCATTTATTTGTTTTACATATATTGTTCCACCATGTTCCTCGCTCCCATGCGAGACTTGTTGCCCAAGGAGATTCAATGACCATCGCCCTGATCATCACCGCCACGCTTCTCGGACTCGTCGCCGCAGGCTCAGCAGCCGGAAAGTTGCAGCGCAAGGAAGCCCTCATGACCCAGCTGACGGGTCTCGGTATTCCCGCCGCACAAATCCCACTGCTCGGCCTCTTGGAGATCGCTGGCGCCTTGGGCCTGCTCATCGGCATCTGGGTGCCGGGCCTTGGCGTGGCAGCAGCCTTCGGCCTCGTGCTCTACTTCGCCGGCGCGGTCGGCGCCCACCTCCGCCACCACGACGGTCCGAAGGAGTTCGCTCCGGCGCTCGTCATCTTCATCCTCGCCGTGGTCACGCTGCTCCTGGAGCTGCACCGCTAAGCCGCAAGCAGCGCTTCGAGCGGCTGCGGCCGTCAGGGAGCGAGGAGCGACCTCGTGTGGTCGTTGATTGCCCGCTCGATCGCAGCGAAGTCCTCGGTGGTCACTGCGCCATCGCGTCGCCGGGCAATCACCTCTCGCCGAACTTCTTCGACGCGGAGTCGACCGAGGTGCACGGAGCGGAGGGCGTGGCGGCGGAGCACGTGCCGCTCGAGCGCGGGCGTCGCAACCGTCGCCGCTCGGTACGCAGCCGCCGCATCTCGCGCAGCGTCGTAGAGCGCCTGCGGACGCCGGGACGGAACCTGCATCCAGGCCAGGCCGTCGAGGACCAAGACGATGAGGGCTCCGAGCGCCGTGTCGAGGACGCGTGGCATGAGGAGTTGCTCTGTTGGGCCGAGGGCACTGATGAAGACGAAGACGATTGGCGTGAAGCACATCACCGCCAAGGCGTGACTGCGGGCTGCAGCTAAGGGGAGGAGCGCTGCCATCAGGCAGCACAGCGCGATCAGCCACACCGTTGCCCCACCGGTCACCGTGAGGACTGCCGCGACGCCAACGCCGAGCAAGGTGCCGATGGTGCGCGCTGCGGCACGTTGCACCACGGGACCGAGGTCTGGCCGAGCGATGAAGGCCACGGCGAGTGGGGGCCAGCAGGCCCGAGGCCCGTGGAGTGCCGCACCGAGTAGTGCCGCAGCGACGACACCGCAACTCAGTTGCAGGCCGAACCGAAGACGCTCTGACCGCGGCGGCGGAGCGATGCGCTTGGACGAAGGGCTCTGCCGGAGGATCGATGGCATCGGAACCATCAGCGCCCTGCGCTGCGGTCCTGCGAGGGACTCGGAGAACGCATCGTGCGCGTCGCTGAGGACCGTGCGAGCGAGCAGAGGATCCCGGTCGAGGAGTGCGGCCGAGGCAGCCGCACATGCTCCGCCAATCTGCACCCGGATTGACTCGGTCAGCGGTCCTCCGGGATCAGCAAGAACCGTCGAGAGTTCGCCGAGTTGAAAGGCGACGACCGCACACTGCTGGAGCGCCACGAGGTCTCGAGGGCCGTCGATCGATCCTCCGAGCGGCAAGACGTCTTCAACCACGTTCAATGCGACGATGCTCCTCCGCCGGAGTCGACCGTCACCGGGGTGGAGGTAGCGCTCACTCAACACGGCGAAGGCTTCACCGACCGCAGATGCTCCAGCCGCCTTTCGACTCGTCGCATCGGTGACGGCGGCCAGTGCGAAGACCCACGCCGATCCACCGAGCATCACCAGCGCCGCGATGAATGGGGAGCGATGGCTCGGGACACCTGCTCCGACAATGGCGCCGAGGAGGAGGCACATGCCCGCTGCGGCGTGGCGAGAGGCTTCTACGCACCCAGCGACGATCGCCGTTGCCGCGAGCGTGCCGAGGACGACCCCTCTCCCCCACGCTCCCCCACCCGCCGAGGTGCCGAGTGCAATGCCGCAACTACTGAGGAGTGCAACCCCAATGAATCGGGGCCGACGGAGCTCCCATCGATCGGGGCCGTCTTGAGAGACCATCCACAGCGCTCCGAGCGCGGCGAGGGCGGCGAGCGCTCGTTCGTTTGCAGCTACCCCAATGAGCAAAGGAACCGTGAGCGCCACCGCGGCGCGACCTGAGAGCAGCGCCAATCGGGTATGGCGCCGGCGCGGAGTCGTCACCGCAACGTTGCTCGCCGGTGTGGATGTTTCGACGTGGTCATCTGCACTCACGGCACCGGGGTTTCCTAGGGAAATTTCTCTCGAGACCTCTACAATGGTCAAATGCGCTTTCACTCACGCAGTTCCCGCGTCTCGGTCGTCGCCCATGGACTTCTTGCAGCAGTGGCGATCATCGCACTGTGCAGTTCACTTGCACCATCGCCCGCTCGCGCTGGCACTCCTCGAGCCCAAAACGCCGAAATTGCAATTTCCCCGAGCAGCCAGACCCAACCCACAGGCGCACCGCAGTCCTATTCCATTGCGGTGTCATGTTTCGGCACCGGGGGTTCAGAGTGCGGGCCCGACGTTGTCGTTCACATTCCACTCGACGCGTCCACGACGCCGCCCATGACCGATGGGGCCTGGCTCTTCGCCGCAACGAGTCCAACCAACGGCCTCATCACCTCTGGTCCGTCGATTCATGGTGGCGTCCTTACCGTGCACCTCGACGCTCAGCAGTTCATCGCTGGCTTCTCGAGCACCATTCGCCTCACCGTGACGCCTCCAAACGGGGTCACACCAACGAATACCTCGTGGGCGCTTCGGCCATCGATTTCTGGGGACGCCATCGCTACCGAGTCGGCACCGGTGCCAGCACACTCGACGGCAACTGCTGCGCCACAGGTGTCGATCTCGAAGAGCACTGCAGATGGCGGTTCTGTCTACGAAGTCAATCAACCCATCACCTTCAACCTCAACGCTCGCTGCACCACGGCGAGTTCCGGAGGTCTCTACCCAACGAGCGCAACGATTGTCGACCACCTTCCCGATGCGCTCACCTACGTGAGTTCCACTCCCCCAGGTGGCGTCTATGACCCCGTTGGCCACACCGTGACCTGGACCATTGTCCACGGAGCGCTCAGCGGCCTGCCTACGGGATGTCGACCTGAAGCCGCCGGGCCCAATCTCTACACCGTCACCGCAACGGCTCCAGCTGCCGTCCCCGTCCTCCAGCCCATCAAGAACACCGTCGCGTTCTCGGCAACCGGCCCCGATGCAACGAACCCCGCTGGAGTCACCTCGTCGACTTCCGCTCAGGTTCCCCTCAACTTCGTGGCCTTTCCCCCAACAGGACCAGGCCTCGGCTACGCCTCAATCGCCAAGACGTCGCTCGCCCCAATTCCTCAAGCCGGCATCGTGACCGGCAACAGTTACGTCGCCACCTATCCCGGCGACTGGGTTCCTGTCGCTGGGGGTCCGAGCTACCAAGTTGGCGCAGCTGCAGCCTCGTATCAAACGACCGTCACCTACCCCTTGGTTGGGGTCTACCGCTCGACAGTGATCGACCCCCTGCCCTGTCTCGACCTCTCAACCGGCAACGTGTTCACGTCTGGTCCCGCAGGTGGAGCACGATGCCAAGATCCCGCATTCATCACCCAAGTCATTCAGGTGACGAGCGCTGGTTCAGACCCTTCCGTCAATGGCCTCGGTCGCGCCTACGCCGCTGGTTGGCGGCCCCACGCGGTGCTGGCAGATGGCTCGACGGTGAACCTCGTTGCCACGAAGAGCGTTGGCCTTACCGCTTCGAATGCGTACTTTGCCGCTCCCGCTGGTGTGCCAATTGCCACCATCGTTCTTCCACCCGATGATCACCTGACGAACCGTTCGCTCCAACTCACGATGTGGGGCTTCGCCGACCGATCACTCGCCAACCTCAACGATTCGCTCAACGAACTGCGCAACACCGCAACCGTGATCCCCGAGATCACCCCTGGCTCCCCGCTGCAGGCCCTCACGGCCCAGGCGTCGCTCTTCACCATTCCCCAACTGATCTCGCTGGGGATCTCCAAACAATTCGGCACTCCTGGAGCGGGACTGAACGACACCACACAACTCACCATCATCGGTGCGGTCACGACCCCGGCCGCTCCGCTAGCGCACGACGTCGTGTTGACCGATCTCCTCCCCCTCGGCCTCACCTGGTCGAATCCCTCCACGTCAACGACCGCCACCTTGGTGCAAGGGGCTGGAACGAAGTCAGAGACTGTGACTGCCGATGTCGCCCTCCTGCGCAACTACAAGGGCTCTGGTCGCCAGCTCATCCGGATCACCATTGATCGATCGGCGTTCAACACCAAGGGCGCCTGGCGTATCACCTTGCCGACCAACTTCCTCCTCCTCAAGACTCCAACGACGCTCGGCCTCTACCCCAACACCGACCAGATCTTCCTCGCCAGTCTCGGCACCGCACAGATCGCTGATCGCTGCACCACGCCAACCCAGACTGGCGGCGGCATTAGCTCTTCGACCTTTGAGTCAGACAACCACCTCGACCTCGCTGGAGATGGATTCACCAATGAGCAGTACTGCCAGAACAGTGCCACCTTGCAGATCACCGGAACTGGGGCAGCCTTCACCTTGCAAAAGAGCGTGCAAGGAGCGCTCGATGCACTCCCGAAGGGTCCCCTTGGTATTGGCACGACCTCCTCGGGTGGAAATGGCACCTTCACGTTGACCTGGTCCAACGTCGGATCAGACACGCTCAAGAACGTCGTGATCTACGACCTCCTCCCCCGAATTGGCGACCACGGCGTGAGTGCCGGGCAATCAACAGTCAGCCGAGAGTCAGGAACCGAGGCACGCCTCACTGGACTCAACCTCCCAAGTGGCGTGAGCGTCCAGTACTCGACGAGCAGCAACCCCTGTCGACCAGAGGTCTTCGCGAATGCTGGGAACCCGACGTGCGTGGACGACTGGTCGACAACGCCGCCGAGTCCGCTGAGCGATGCAACGGCACTGCGCTTCTTCGCTGCGTCCAACTACGCCCGTGGCGCTGGATTCGCATTGAATATCCTCGTGGCGCTCCCCGGTGGCGTAGTGAACACCGTCGCGTGGAACTCCGCAGCGACGAATGCCCAGGACCAATCCAATCCACACACCACCACCCTCGCCGCTGAGCCTCCAAAGGTCGGCCTCGTTGCTCCGTCATCGCCACAACTCGTGACCCAAACCGATACCCCTGTGGCGCTCGCCCATGGAAGTGTGAGCGACACCGTGACGATCACGGGAACTGGGGGTGCACCGGGAACGTTGACCTGGCACCTCGTCGGACCAGTCCCGCCAACGAACAACTCCTGCGATCTCGCTTCCTTCGAGAATGCTCCGATCACCGCAACCGGAACGCTCGCCGTTTCTGGCGATGGGCCCCTGACCGTTGGTCCAGCCACGCTTGGAACAGGAGGTTGCTACTCCTGGGCCTATGAACTCCTCGGAACCGTCTACCCCTACGAGGCCTCGCTCCTCGCCGGTGGAGCAAATGAACAGACGACGGTGACGCCGTATCCTCCACGCATCACGACGACGGCATCAACAGCTGTCGCTTTGGACGGTTCGTGGTCCATTGCCGACGCAATCGTCGTTGACTCCATCCCCCTTGGTGATCTCACCCCACCCTCACCGCTCATCTGGACCCTCTACGGCCCTGTTCCCCTCGACAATGGCAGTTGCCGTGACGCTGACTTCACCACCGCTGCGGTTGTTTCGACCGGATCGATTGCGATCGTCGCTCCTGGGAATGGCACCTACACCACCCCGTCGACCACCGTGTCCGCACCGGGTTGCTACTCCTTCGGCATTGCCCTTCCCGACACCTCTTCGTCGCTCGCGGTCGATGAGGCACCAGGGCGCAACGCCGAGACCGTCGAGGTGGTCGCTCCAACCATCTCGACGGAAACGAGCTCCGCGGTTGTCACGCCAGGCACCGAAATCACCGACCACGTGACCTTGTCGGGAACCGGCGGCGGTGCGGGGACGCTGGCGTGGAAACTCCTCGGCCCGGTTGCGGTGCCGCCAACGGGTTGCGCCGACGCAACGTTCAGCTCGGCGCCAGTGGCAGCGAGCGGGAGTGAGCCAACCACGGGTGACGAGACCCTTTCGACCGGTCCCGTCACCGTCACGGCCGTTGGTTGCTACCGCTGGGTTGACGACCTGACTGCAGCGACGTCGCCTGGGTTCCCTTCGCCAGCTACTGCAGTCAGCGACGCCAGTGAGATCACCGAGGTCGCACTCCACGTCACCACGCTCATGACCCACGCGCACCTGCATGGATCTGGGTCGACCTCGACGCTCAGTGACACCGTGACCATCACTGGTCTCCACGGTGCGTCGACGACGTTGACCTGGACGCTGCTCGGCCCCATAGCCACCCCAGCCGCGGGCTGCAGTGCGGTGGACTGGGCCACTGCCCCGGTTGCTGCGACTGGCACGCTGACGGTTACCGGCGATGGAGTCGTGACCACTCCGGCAACGACGGTGCCGAACGATGGTTGCTACACCTTCGACGAGGCCTTGTCGGCAACGGGGTCAACCGCGGCAATCCACATTCCACCGGGCGAACCGGCCGAGACGGTTGAGCGAACTTCACGCCAGCTCCCCTTCACTGGCGGCAACGTGACCTCAACACTGGTGCTCGGTGGCGCCCTCATCACCTTCGGTGCAGCGCTGTGGGTCATTGCCCGTCGTCGCAGGTCTGCGTGACTCAGGGGGCGTAGAGGAGCGCCCTCGTGAAGTAGAAGTGTGAGATTCCCGCCGTGACGAGGGCGGTGGCGCCGACGACGAGCGCCACCGCCCAGGTCGGCAGGCGGCGAGCGAGCAGCATGGCTGGTGCAGCCGTTGCGATGGAGCGCAACCACCCTCCGAGAACGCCTGAGAGGATCACACCGCCGTACACGAATGCCCCAATGAGCACGGGGTAGAGGTCGAGCGTCAACGAGAAGTCCGACGCCCGAGCCCGAAGTGCCACGACCACGGCACCGATGCAGATCACCGATGCCATGACGAACTGGGCAGCAATCCACCCTTTGGCATGGGGCTGAAGGAGTTGTGCGAACGCGTCTTGGCGAACGACGAGATGCCAAGCCTGACTGAACGGGTTATGCGGCGGCAGCAGCGTGGCGTTCGACTCGCGCTGCATTGCGAGGTAGAGCGACCACCGGTGGAAGACGAGTTGATCGTGGAGGAACATGAAGGCGAGCGGAATGGGCGCCACGAGGCCGAGGGCCGCTCGCCTGAGTCGGTGGCCCTCCGGTGCAGTAAGGGCAAGAACGATGATCAGCGCGGGAACGGCGTAGATGACCGACGGGTAGCAGATCACACCCATCGCGAGGCCGAGCGAACTGAGGAGTGGGCGGCCGTGGTGGAGGGCGACGATCGAGATGGCCACACCGAGGAGTCCGAGGCTTACGGGGAAGAGGGCAAGGCAGAACACCGAACCGGGGAAGAGGGCAATCCCAAGGAGCACGAGGCTTCCTCGATGGAGTGGACCGCGCCACAGCAACCCGATCCACAGCACGCCTAAGAATCCCAAGGTGGCGGCGTTCACAATCAGGATTGCGGCCCCACCGTCGGTCCAGCCCGTGACTCCTGCAAGAGCTCGAACGACGTACGGGAATCCAGGAAGCCACGCCGCAGTCCCACAGAGGTGGGCATGGGTGAGATGGACAATCGACGCCGGACACGGCGTGAGCGTTCGGCCGCCTGAGGCAATGGCGAGGTAGTTGAAGGCATCGAGACGAGTCCAGGGTTTGGCATCGAATCCAAATGGCCCGGTGAGATTGAGCGCCGCAATGGTGTCGATTCCGCGCATGAGCAGCCACACGAGTACCGGAGGCACCATGCCACGTGCGAAGAGGTGCGGGTCGTTCCACCACGAACGCTGCGACATCGGTGAGGCGCCTTGGTGGCCCGCTTCGACGCTCATCGTGCGAGCGCTGTGGTGTAGATCTGGACTTCGAGGGGACAGGCGATCTGGCCATTGTCCTCGCGGTACGGCTCGAGCTCTGCTCGAGCGATGCCGATGGCTTCATCGATCCGATCTGCATCGATTCCGGCGTCGAGGAGCATTGTTTCGGTGACCACGTCGTCGAGTGCGCAGTGGTGGACGAGGGAGAAGGACTGCCAGGTTGGGGGAACGAAACCAGCCTCGGTGAGGATCGACGCCACCCAGCTCCGATCACTGTGCGCGAACGGCCCCTGGGGGACTCCTCCACTCGGCGGAGCGGAGCGCTTGAACCCTCGAGCAGCGAGGCGGTGCGCCATGAAGGAAAGGTTGCCCTCCATGCCTTGCCAAACTGCAGCAGTGAGTGTGCCCGCTTCGGCGAGATGCGCACCGAGATTCGTGAACGCTGCGACGGGATTGTCGAAGAACATCGTGCCAAACTGACTGATGATCCGGTCGAAGGGACCACCTGCGATGGCGTCTTCTTGGACGTCAGCTTCGAGGTAGGTCACCGAATCTGGGTAGGGGCGGCTCTCCGCCAGACCGATCATCACCGGCGAGAGGTCCGCTCCGACGACGTGCCCGGTGGATCCAACCACCTCTGCCGCAGCCACGGTGCAGATCCCTCCCCCGCATCCGACGTCGAGGACGCGTTGACCGGCGTGGAGGTTGGCGATGGCGAGGAGCGGTGCGATGGCATGGGAGGTGAACGGCTCTCTCGTCGGCCAGCGCTCAATCCGCTTCGGATCGGCGAAGTAGGTCCGTTGCCCCTCGTTGGCCATGTGGATTCCCCCATCGGTTCAGTGCAACACTACGGTGACGACGAACAGGAGGCCATCCATGACCATGTCCGCAATCCCCAAAGCACTCCACGTTGGCGAAGCCGATCTCCCCTTCGTCGACTTCGGTGACGGCAGCTCCATGCAGGTGCTCCAGATTGACGTCGAAGGCGGCTTGTGGGTGGTGCGCACCCGCTTCCAGCCCGGCTACCAAGTCCAGACTCACAAGCACACCGGTGAGGTCTACGCCTTCACCCTGTCGGGTTCGTGGAAGTACCTCGAGTACCCAGAGGTCAACATCGCTGGTTCCTACCTCTACGAACCAGCAGGATCCGTCCACACCTTGACGGTCCCTGACACCAACACCGAGATCACCGACGTGTTCTTCGCCATCAACGGCGCCAACATCAACTTAGATGCCAACGGCAACGTGCTGTCGGTGTGGGACGCGCAGTACATCGCCGAGGGCTACCTCGCCCTGTGTGAGATGCAGGGCCACGGTCGACCCAGCATCCTCGGCTACCCGAGCTGAACCGGCACCCGACGACGATGCGGCGTCGGTTCGTCGTCCTCGCCCACTCCTCAGTCGTCATCCTCTTCCTGATCGGCCTCGTCGCTCGGCTCCAAGGACTGACCACGACCAGTGGGCTCTTCCGCGACGACGCATGGGTCATCGCACCGGTACGAGCACCCGGGGCGATTGCTACTCGGTTGACCTGGACCTTCCCCGGGTTCGCCTACCTCGAGCGCTCCATCGCCGCCATCTCGCCGACGTCGACGCTGCTCGCCCAAGCGCTGCCGTTCCTGGCGGGGATCGCAGCGCTCCCGGTGCTGTGGTGGATGATTCGGCACGTCATCGACCAGCCTCGCCATGCACTGGCCATCGCCACCATCGTCGCACTGAGCCCCATCGCCCTCACCTACTCGACGAGAGCGAAGCCCTACGCCGTGGAGTTACTCCTCGGAGCGGTGCTCCTCGTCATGGCCGAGCACACGCGCCAACGCCCGACGACCCGAAACCTGGTGCAGTTCATCGCTTCGAGCATCGTGGCGACCTTCATCAGCTTCGCGGTCCTCCCCGTTCTCGTCGGCGGATGGGTAGCTGTTGGATGGTCGACACCGAAGGGTCGGGGCGATCAAACACGAGTGCTGAGCGCGATGGCCGCTGCGGGGGTTGGGGCTGGTCTCATCGTGCTCGCGTTCTTCCACGGAACGCCACCGTCCCTCCACACCTTCTGGGAGCCGTTCTACGTCTCCTACGACAGCCCCCAAGCCTTCCTCCGGTCACTCGAGCACATCTTTGGCGGGATTCCCCACGGCCTCTTCGGCACTGCGCTCCTCCAGGCCAACCATCCACTGGCTTCGCTCGTCTCCCTCATGGTCATCGTGCTCCTCATTGGGCTCGCCCGTCGCTTCGCTCGCTCCGGCGGTGAAGTTGCCCTGGCGCCACTGGCAACCGTGGGGGCGGCGTTCGCCCTCGCTGCGCTGCGCATCGTGCCGCTCGGCACCGGTCGCACCGACGAGGTGCTGTACCCCGCCATCGCCCTCATCATCGCCGGAGGACTCGCCACACCAGTCGCACTCCGGCGTGGATGCGTCACCGGTGTCGCTGGTGGAGCGGTTGGACTCTGGTCGCTCATCATCGTCATCTTGAGCTTCACCACCAATGCACCGCAGTACCCGACCATGGCCTGGAATGCGGTGGTCGCACCGATCGCGGCCGCACGAGTGATGCCGACCCCGTCGAAGGACACGGCACCAGCCCCAGAAACGACGGCCTTCGTCATCGACGCGCCGCTCCGCTACGACTGGGCGATCGACCCGGGAGGACTGGCTGCGCCAGAGTTCCACATCACAAACGCCACTGAACCTGGCTACACCGTCAACGTGTCAACTGGGACGGAGGGCCTGTTCGTTGCTCCCGCTGACCCGGGCGATGCCACCTACCTGCCGCAACGCTGGGCGACGCAGCTCACTGCGGCTTCGGCCGGTCCGTGGCAACGATCGGCCATCGTCTTCTTCGGCATCACCGAGCAGGTGGTCAACCCCACGACTGGACCCCTCGGAAGCGGAGCACGCGTCATCCACCGATCACCGCTCTACACAGCGCTCCTCGCCGACGGCTGGGTTGGCGAGCGGACGTTCTTCAAGCCCGGCGTGTTTGCCCAGGTCCTCGTTCGATCGAACGGACCTCGCTGATCACCTCGGCCCGAAACGAATCGATCGAGAACGGAGTCGGACGCATCGCGCTCCCTCATACCTCGGAGACTCGAAGCCATGTTGTTGCAAGCCGCTTGGTGAGGAGAACGGTGTTCCCTCGCCGCGAGAATGCCACCACCCCCGGGGAACTCCCCGGGGGTGGTGCGCAACGTTGAACAGTTCTGCCCCTACGACGCCCTGAGGTAGGCAGCCGGCGACCATGCACTCTGACCGGCACTGTTGGCCGCCACGATGGCGAAGGAGTAGGTGCTCTTGGCCGTGGTGCCTTGGTAGGTGTAGGTCGGGGACGTGAGGCCGGTTGCGACTTGGCTCCAAGAACCCTTGTTGGTGAGTTCCTCGACCTTGTACGTCACGGTGTCGCCTCCGTTATTCGTCGAAGCGGACCAGGTGATCGAGTACGAGCCGTGGTGATCAACGAGCACAGGGGTTCCAGGAACAGAAGGCTTCACCGGCGCTGCCTTCACCCAAACTGCCGTTGACCAAGCGCTTCGTCCAGCACTGTTCACCGCCACGATGGCGAAGGAGTAGGTGCTCTTGGCCGTTGAGCCTTGGTAGGTGTAGGTCGGGGACGTGAGACCCGTCACCACTTCACTCCAGGTCCCGTGGTTCGTCTGTTCTTCCACCTTGTAGGTCACCGTCGCACCACCGTCACTCGACGGAGCTGACCACGTAAGCGAGATCGAGCCGTGGTTGTCGGTGAGCGATGGTGCTCCCGGAACTGAGGGCTTGGCGGCGACGACGGTGAAGCTCTGATCGGTCCCGTCTGCGCTCGTGAAGTTCGTGCCCGCTGCCACGTGAGCATCGAGGGTGCAGGTACCAGCGCCGACGTAGGAGACGAGGCCCGAAGTGGGATCAACGGTGCAGACACTGGTCGTGGAACTAGTCGCCGAGGTGGCGCCATCACCGGTGGTCACAACCGTTGGGGTGAAGGAACCTCCATAGGCGGCAGAGGTGGGAAGGTTGGAGATTGACGGGGTCGACGGGGTCGACGGGGCGGGGAAGCCCAACGCCGAGACGAAGGCATTGAAAGACAATCCTCCGACGACGCAGGAAGTCGCCGAGGTGCACGACACGGAGAAGATGTAGGCGAATGCTTCGTTGCTGAGAGGAGCGATTACGGAGTCGGTCCACGTCGTGCCGTCAAAGACCGAGACGAAGGCTTGGTTATTGCGGTAGTACCCGCCAGCTACGCAAGAGGTCGCCGAGGTGCACGACACGGAGTTGACGTGGGCGTTGCCACTGGTGTTGAGCGCTCCAGCCAATTCGGTGTCGGTCCAGGTGGTGCCGTTGAACACCGAGACGAAGGCTAGGGTCTTGGAGTTCGAATCCGTGTAGCTCCCGCCAGCCACACAGGAGGTGGCTGAGGTGCACGACACGGAGTTGACGGCGGCGTTGCCACCGGTGTTGAGCGCACCGGCGACTTCGGTGTCGGTCCACGTCGTGCCGCTCAACACCGAGACGAAGGCTAGGGTCTTGTGGTTTGAGTCCTCGTAGTTTCCGCCAGCCACACAGGAGGTGGCTGAGGTGCATGACACGGAGTTGACGGAGGCGGCGTTGCCACTGGCGTTGAGCGCACCGGCGACTTCGGTGTCGGTCCAGGTGGTGCCGTTGAACACCGAGACGAAGGCTTGGAATTGGTAATAGCCGTCCGAATCCTCGTATTGTCCGCCAGCCACACAGGAGGTGGCTGAGGTGCATGACACCGAGGTGACGGTGGCGACGCCACCGGTGTTGAGCGCACCGGCGACTTCGGTGTCGGTCCAGGTGGTGCCGTTGAACACCGAGACGAAGGCTTGGTAATTGCCGTTCGAATCGACGTATTGTCCGCCAGCCACACAGGAGGTGGCTGAGGTGCATGACACGGAGCCGACGGAGGCGGCGCCACCGGTGTTGAGCGCACCGGCGACTTCGGTGTCGGTCCACGTCGTGCCGCTCAACACCGAGACGAAGGCTTGGTAATTGCCGTACGAATCCTCGTATTGTCCGCCAGCCACACAGGAGGTGGCTGAGGTGCATGACACGGAGGCGACGGAGGCGGTGCCACCGGTGTTGAGCGCTCCGGCGACTTTGGTGTCAGTCCACGTGGTTCCACTCAACACCGAGACGAAGGCTTGGGTATCGGAGTTTGAGTCCGCGTAAGACCCGCCAGCCACGCAGGAGGTGGCTGAGGTGCACGACACGGAGGTGACGA
>Ga0007815_1000431_pt1 | contig 13535 bp, 29 predicted proteins | sample CryBogCBE02Aug09_FD_71212 | JGI IMG/M metagenome (GOLD analysis project Ga0007815, IMG submission 71212) | Freshwater microbial communities from Crystal Bog, Wisconsin, USA - CBE02Aug09 | ecosystem: Environmental > Aquatic > Freshwater > Lake | place: Crystal Bog, Wisconsin, USA | collected...
AGAACATAATAACTATCTATTAAGTCCGTTGCTTTTTCTTTTGGTGTCATAATTGGCTTTTAATTATTCTTTTTATTAATTCTTTAAACAGTTCCCAAAGTAATATGATTAATATTATTTCCATAAACTTTTACTAAATGATATTGTGTAAATAACTACTAATAAGCATATACATAAAGGAATGATAATAAATATAAATTTTAAATAATCTAATATTTTTCTCATTGTTATTGCTTTATAAATTCATTATATAAATCTTCTACGCTTTTACCCATTTTATCATTTGTTCGCATAAATCTTATTAAATAAAACATCTGCTCTTTTTCTTTTTCAATGAATATTAATTTAACTCCATTTGGAACGTTAATATCAATAGATTCTAAATTGTCAATTAATTCTTGCATTGCTGTTTTCATAGGTTATTTGTTTTGGTTATAATTGTCATTGTAATACTCATCTCTACTATAATGTGGTAGAGTAGGATGGTTTATAGGTGTTTCTTGACCATCAGAAAATGCTTTTTGTATCTGCTCTTTTTCTTTTTCAAGATATTTATTAAATCCTTTATCAAATATTTCATTAGCCATATAAGGATAATTTGCCTTTAATTCATCAAACCATTCTGTTAATGCAGTTTTCATAGTTTATTTGTTTTAGTTTAAAAGTTCTTTGTCTTGATTTAATGCTTTTTTTAATCTTATCATTTCAATTGATACATCAAACAATGTCATATTAGGTTTATAGTTTTTATATTTTTTTCCATAAACAATAATCGTTATTGAACTTGGATACCATACTAACTCTTTCATAGGTTATTTGTTTTTATAATATACTCTTGACTCTAATCCTATCTTTTGTGCCAATCTATAAACCTGTCTTTCGCTTAAATTTACTTTCTTGCAAATATGTTTTACGCTTGGATAGTTTTTTTTATCGCTCCATATTTCTGCAATAGCATTTGAATAAATATTGTTAAGGTTTAAATCTTCCCCGTTATATTCTATATTAGGGTACTTTTTGCAAATGTGTTGATATAATTTTTCGCTCATAATTTAAAAAATGCCCCCACCTTGATAACACGAACACCCTTGTTTTGTTAATTAATGATTTGTGAGGGCAATATTTTATTTTGTTTTTAAATAGTTAGCCATTGCGTTTCTATTAGCTTCTTTGTCTATATCCTGACTTGTTCGGTTGCTATCGCCCATTGCTTTAAATTGTGCGTGTGCTTCCTCTTTGCCGTTTATATAAGCCTGATGCCTTTCTTCTCGGTATTTTTCTAACATCTCAAAAAATGTAGGCATATCCATTCGGTCATAAACTTTCCCGTATTTGAATTTAGGTAATCCATCTAAAAACAAAAGAATATCTTGAATAGCTAATTGGTCGCTTTCGGCTTCATCTAAAATTGCATATGATAAATCGGCAACCTGTTCCGGAGTCATCCCAACTCTTAAATTAAAATTATTTAATGTTCGGGTAATTTGTTTGCTTAATACTGCGGCTATTTTATCCGTTCCGTATATTTCTTTTAAAGCCGGTATTCTTTCTGAAACAGGAACCAATTCTATGACCCTTAAAGGCAATGCTTCGCCTTTTTCTTTATACCGGCACATTTCATTGTAAACTCCGCCATTATTTCCACTCACTATTGCGTTTAATAAAGGCTTCGTGTAGCTGTTGGTCGGTAATTTTTGCAGCGACCTTTGGTTGTTGGTTATTGCTAATGACTTCATCGTTCCAAGATTTGTTGTTTAAAAATGTTTCAGGGTTTTGTCTAAATTGTTTGTCCGGTCTTGCTATTTTGTAAATTTCGATAAAATTCATCGCTTTTTGCCTTTCTTCATCGTTTAAATTTTCCCACTTCTTTTTTAATTTTTCTTTATTACCAACCCTTTTATCGTAAAAATCCCAAAACCATTCAAAATCTATATTTATTTCCTTTTCTTTTATTTCTTTTATTTTACTTTCTTTTACTTTTATTTCTTTTTCTTTTCTTTTATTTGCATTAGCCTCCCCAATAGCCCCCCCATTAGCCCACCTATTAGCTGCCCCATTTTTACCGCTTTGGCTTAATTTTTCCCTTAAACCTAAATGCTCTTGAAGCCTTTCGGACCAAAATTCCCCTTCTTCGATAGTAAAAAGGTCAAATTGGGTTATTACACCTTTAACTTTAACATCCGTTGATTGCATTTGCATACTAAGAATTGGAATAAGCTCTAAAGGCATTTTGCCTCCGGCTTCGGCTAATCTTTCAATTAAAAACCAATAAATCCCGTATCCTTCCATTCCTAATTGATGCCTTAAAAAAAGGACTTTTGTGTCATTAGCCGCATTATAATCGTGGCTAAAATAATATGACTTGTTTTTCATAATAAAAAAGGCTCTCGGCATTCCCCCCAGTAGGATTAGGGGTTCAGCTTTGAGCCAATAAGTTTTAACGAGGATATCCTACATCCTTTTAGCAAAAATAAACTAAATAATCGAATAACTTGCAAAAGTTTTGCCTTTTATAGTTACATATTTAGTTGCAATGTTTAAACCATCATTTCTTAGGTCTGAAATTCTTGCCGATAAACGGAAGCACCCAAACTTTGATAATGCCTGAATAGGGGTAATTGCCTTCCCTTTTTCTAAATAGGATAGAATTTGTTGTTTTTGTGTTTTCATAGTTGGTTTATTTTAGAACGGAAGGTCTTTATCTTCGTGTTCTTGCTGGTTTGAATATTCTTTTTTCTCAAAACTATACTCCTTACCATTCCCGCAATATTTCTTTTTAGCCTTTTCTGCTCTTTCTTCCGCAGTTTGACTATTGCTAACGGTATGAGTATTTTGGTATTGGTCTTTTTCTTTGCGTTTATCAACTACCAAAGTTGCATAATGCTTAATACCTGTTTTTGTTTGCACCGGCTTCCAATGAATGTCCTCTTGTGCGATTGAAATTACTACCATTTTTTTATTTATTTAAGTTGATTGTATAAGATTGTTTGTAAGATTTTAATGGAATTTGACCTCTTTCAAACTTTTTGCCGTTATCTTCTATTTCTTTTTGCTCAGCTTTTAATAATTCGATTTTAGTCTGTAATTCCGCCCATTTTTCGGAATAGGCGGCATAGTCATAGGTTTGACTGTCTTTAAGCGCTAAATTAGCCCCTAAATGGTCATACTTGCCCTTTGGGCATTTGTCTAAGAAGTCGATTATATACTCCTCGCTTTTTGCTCTTAATTGTTTTGCAAAAGCCTCGACTACTGCAACCTTTACGGCTACATCTTCCGGCTTAATAGTGCCTTCGTTTAATTCGTTGGCTACATTTTGAGCTAAAGCGTCAATATCGCTTTTGGTTGGGGCGATTTCCCAAATTGCTAAAGTGTTCATAGTTTATGGTTTTATGTATAAATTAATAGTGATTACTTCGTTCTTTGCCTGGAGACAATTTGTATTTGCATTCCATTCAAAAATATAACCCAAAGAAGTACATTTATCGTAAAGTTCTTTGGTATAATATCCAATTATGGAAGCTGATTCCTCAAAAATAGATATTGAGAAAAAGTTATTTAATCCTAATTCGGACTCTCCTATCATTTGGTAAGTGTTATAAATGCTCATTAGTTTAAGTGGTTTTTCTTTGTTGTGAATAATGCAGTAATTGCAGGGTTAATTAAATCTTTGTTTAAAGCGTGTAATTGTGATAACTCGTTAAGGTTTTCACAGGAGTCAATCGCCAATGTTAAATCGGTAATGCTCTTATGCTTTTTAACAAATGCCGGTAATTTTGTTTCCTTAAAATGTGGCTTTTCTTTTTCTCCTGCTGCGTCAGTATCTTTATCGCTTACTATTCCTAATATGCCTGATAAAGCATATCTTCTAAAGTAAGTAATACCCGATCCTATCGCCTGGAAGTCATTCATACCTTTTAAACTTGTTGCAGGAATGTCGCAATAGCTTTCTAAATACTGTCCGCTCTTAGTGTGAAATAAAATCGTTCTTAATCCTGAACCCTCAAGCATTTGGGTAAATCCCAATGAATGTTTTTTTAGTAAAGGATTAATCACTTCTAAGATTTGAGGAAGGTCGGCATAAGTGTACCCATAGCCGGTTGTACCTTTGTGAATTACAGGGCATTCTTGCTGGAAGTCTGCCAAAGCTTTAAAAATGTTGATAAAGCCGTTGTTGTCGTTTTCGTTCATAATGTTACGTTTGGTTTAAATAATAATTAAAATTAAAGGTAATTTGTGAATAAATCAAATAATTTGAGATAATTTTTTTATCTCTTCCTGGTAATCGTTATCGTACTTAAGTGAAAGAACTTCATCAATAGTTTGGATTGCGTGAATTATGCTTGTGTGGTCTCTATGAAACATTCTGCCAATCTCTTTTAAAGTCAATCCTGTTCTTTTTCTTAATAGATACATAGAAACAAATCTGCCTTTAACATAGCTTCTCAAACGGCATTTGCCTTTAATTTGAGCCGGAGTTAATCCGTAAAAGTCGCATACATCATTTATTATTTGATTTGCGTGTTTTTGCTCGTTGTATAACAATTTGTTCATTGTTCGACTTGGTGCGGTCCAATAGCTCATTTTGTAGTTGTTTTATTTTGGTTCTTAATAATTCGTTTTCTAATTCTAATATGTGAAGTTCTCTAATTAGTGAACTTTTGTTATCTATATAACTCATAATAATTTTATTTCTTTTATTACATTTTCCCAAAATATGAATAAAGGGGCATCGTGTTCTATTTCATATTGAGCCATTATTTCATAAGCGGTTATTAATGCGCATTCTTTTCTTAATTCTATATTTTCATTAAAACTAAATCCAATATTTATTGGAATTATAGAATATTTATTAATTAAATATTGTGCGGTTTCTTTTGGGTTCATAGAAAAATATTTATTGGTAAATGAAATGTGTCGGTAATTTCGTAAAGCTCCAATATTAACCTGTGATAACTTTTTAATATTCTTTTTTGCACTTCGTTCATTCGAGCAATCTTAATAAGAATATCCTCTTCCTTTTGGAACAATCTAATAGGTTCATCGTTTATGCCTCTGCGCCATAATGATAAATCCCTTTCGTGATAGGTTTGTCTTGTTTGAGCTGCTTTTAAAAGCTCTAATAAACAAGCTGCTCTTTTGTGTAGCTTTAATTGCTTACCCTGATAGTTTAGCTTTTCCATATTATCTTTTTTCAAATTGAATAATTAAATAAGTTATTGTTGAAGTGGCTTTAACAATTTGTCTTTTTACAACTTGTAAATGTTCAAATTCTTCTCCATTCCAAAACAAATGGACATCTCCAACATTAGGAACAATGCTTAAATTTAATTCTAAATCAATAGAGTCATCAATACTTTTTTGATACTTGCATACAATTTTTGTCTGGTTCATAAGGTTTGGTTTTAAAGGTTATCGGCTAAGCAGCCAATTAAAAATGAAATGGTAATAATAATGATTGCAACAGTTACGGAAACTGAATCATCTTGCTTTTGTCTTTCGTAGTTGTTCATAATTTTTGGTTTTTGGTTATTATTTAATTCCAAGACAAAAATAAACCCTTTTAAGTTATCCACCAAACTTTTTAACAAATATTTTCCCCAATTTAACAAAATTTTATAAAATAGGTCGTTTATCGCTCAATAAAAGCATATTTATAGCTCAAAAAAGCCGTTTTTTGATTGATAAATTAGCAATATATGTCTAAAAGTGCATTTTTTGATATTCATTTTTGGAAAAATTCATGCAAATTGGAATTATAATTATAATATCTTGTTGTACTAAAATTATATTCTTTTACGTATAATGTGTCATAAAAAGACCATATTATATGCTTTTAGATACAAATAAAGGACATTATTGTAACAAATAATAGTATAAATATGTTACAAAGTAAAGGCAAAACTTGACAAAAGTTTACATAAAGTAAGGGTATTGCTTTACAAATTGTCTTGTTTTTTATATAAAAAAGTAGACAAATTATGTCACAATTTTATATAAATATGTGACAAATTAAGTAGTAATACTGCGATAATTAAGGAAATTATAAACTGTTCACCTATATAGTTTGTTCACTGCCGGTGAACGTTCACGTTTTCGTGAACAATATTATAAGTGAACATTGAGTAAAATAACTCAATTCATTGAGTAATTAATTAGCGTAAAAGTCGGAATCATCATCAAAATAATCATAAGATTCAAGTATTTCAATAATCTTGTCTAATTTTTCGGTTTCTAACTTATAAAGTTGTATTTGTATGTCCTCGATTTCTTTTTTAGCCTGGAGATTAACTTCGTAATCGTGTTGTGCGTGTTCTCTATCTCTCTCGCTTTGCCTGTTTTGGCTCATCATAATAATTGGCGCAGCATAAGCAGCTTGAGTAGAAAAAATTAAATTTAAAAGTATAAACGGGTAACTATCCCAATGTTTAATAAATCCGACTACATTTAACCCCATCCAAATCAAAACAATAACAGTCTGCCAAATAATGAAATTCCAAGAACCCATTCCGTTTGCTACTGCATCTGCTATCTTATCTCCGATTGAAGATTCTTCTTTGTGTTTTTTATGCCAATTCATAATCAAAGATATAAAAAACCCCTCAGCGTAGAAACGCAAGGGGTTAAACCATTTGTTTGTCTTATGAACATTACAAAGCTATATTAATATATCTATAAAAACAAAAACCTCTTGGCTTTTTACACCAAGAGGAAACCAACTATGAAAACAACATAGCAAAGATACTTTTTTATTTAGAGCCGTCTTGTAGCGGCAAATGCTTTGAATTATCGACCTTTCGATAACCCATTCGCCAAAGTAATTTAGTTAAAATAACGCTTTGCCTAATGGTTTCTTCCTCGCTATGCTCTGGGTTAAGCAAATGGTGGCACTCGTGAATTAATATCTCCATTTCTTTACGACCTTTTAAACGAGGATCAATATAGATAATGCCGTCACTTTCGGCTATGCCATGTGCCTGTTCTCTGCCTAACTTTTTATATATAACTTTTATTTTCACGCTTTTAATAATGCTTCATCAGGTCTTTCATCCGTAACTATATTAATCTTTTGACCACCTCTTATTTTAGCCAATGCCTGTTTTATTTCTTTTTCTAAATCATAAACCACATTTAGGTTTTTAACCAATATTTCCTCTTGTTCTAATAAACTCATAGAATTAAATTTTTTAGGTAGTTTTATTTTCATATTAATATACTTTATCGTTTTGAATTTCCTCAAGTTTTTTGAGATACAAAATTGCATCTTGCAACTCCTCTCGCAAATGTACCAACCATTGAGAAGTTGTCAAATCTTTTCGGTCTAAAGTTGTTCCGTAGGTTTCAAATCCTTTTTTCTCTCTTGCTTGTAAGTCCTCGATTACTTCAGTTAAAATTTTAGATTTTTTCATTGTAGGTTTTTAAGGCTTTATAAATTAGATACAAAAACAAACCAAATAATAATAATTGAATAAAAGGTACAATATCCATTAAATTATTTGGATGTATTAACGATTGCCAAACGAATTGAAAGTAGTTCATTATTTATCAGTTTTTGAATGAAATTTCCCGCACGTTTGACACTTATATTGAATCTTTACTAATCCCGAAGCCATAACCCTTTTATTATTTTTTACTATCTCATCGCTTCCACATTCAGGACAGGTGCCTCTATCTTGCCCAAAAATAACTCCGTAATGAGTTTTAGCAGGGATATGATTATTTAATTCTTTATGAACTTTTTCTAATAGGACCACGTCTTGAATGCAATAATCAATCATTTCATTCATAGCCTTTTTATCGTTTTTTAGCATTATGTCTTTCCAAAGGTCAAAGTTGGTATGATTCTTTTCTCCTAAACCTAAAAATTTACCTATATAGTCTAAACGATTGGAATTAAATCTAAACTTTGAACGAGCAATCTTTAAAGTATCAATTGTTGTGTATGTAGGAAACATATCTATCCTATGATAAAGACATCTTGTTCTGATCCAAGCAAGGTCAAACTTATCGCCATTATGCCCTATAAGCTCATCGGCTTCATTGGCTACCTTTATAAATTCTTGTAGTAATTTTTTATCGCATTGCTTACTATCCCATTGTAAATAATAAACATCTTTATCTTCTTCCCATTTATAGCAAATGCAAATAACGGCACGTTCCTTTATTATGTTCTCCGTTCCAATAGTAATCTTGTAACCTGATTGCCAAAATAAACCCACGTTAGCAGACACTTCAATATCAAAGTAAAGTCTTTTGCGTTTTGTTGTTGTCATTATGTTGGTTGTTGTTTTTATACTGAATTTCTAACTAAATCGGATTCCGCTTCTCGCCTCAAAACTAAGCCATCTAATCCTCGATGCTCCCAAAGCCTTTTTGATTTTTCTATTTCTTCAGCGATTCCTTCATAATCTTTTTTAGCAACCAAATCAACAATCGCCCTCATTTCCGTTCTCGAATCTCCGGCTAAACTTGTTCCTCTATTAAAAACCATAGAAACCAATGCCCCTTGAGTGTCCTCGTTTAATTCTTCTAATTGAGGATATATTTTTTTAGTCATCGCAAAATATCTCGGCACATCATTCTTAACAAACACATCATAAGCCATATTAAAAGGTATTCTAATGTTCAAAATATCTCCTTTCAATAAATCCCTTGCTTTTTCTCCTTTGATTCCTATAACCGGCTTCAATAGATTAAACGAGTCAATCGGTAAATTATTGCCCCAATCTTTTGTAAACTGTGTTAAGGTTTCGTAACCACAATCATATCCAATCCCCAACGTGATACCCGAATCTCCGCCTGGCCACGAAGGTTTTTGTAGCACCTTATCATAATAGGCACGACCTCCGCATTCCTGTTGGATAATAAAATCTATTGACTTTTTACTAATCATTCTTCTTTGTTAGCTTGTCGATAAAAGTATCAGGACTGAATACTAAACCTATTCCGGCTCCAATCGCTACGATAGCACCGGTCCAATCTGCTTTGCCTGTTAAAACTGAAGCTAAACCGCCCCCGATTAATACAAGACCAATGCTTGTGGTTTTCCACGCTGAAATGTTTTTCATTTTAGAATAATTTTTTATAATAACTAACCGAATATTGATTCGTACTTACTCCAAATGTAAATAAGTCATTTTTAGCCGTTTTTATCCCTAAGCCAACACCTAACCCTACTTTGTTGTCAAATCGCCTTAAATCGCCTAAAAAGCCTAAATAAAGGGCATTTTTATCCTTATGGTATATATCGTTCGTAATTCTTATCGTTCTTTCGTGAATATCAGCCAAAAAGCGTCTATTTTGAATTTTATTTTCCGAAATAGTGTCAATAATGGTAAATTTTGAACTATCTATTGAAAAAGTGTCGGTATAAACTTTAGTTGTCAAATAGTCTTTAACTATTGAAATAGTATCGTGTATCGTATATTTAAGGCTATCTACGGCTAAAACAACAAAAGGGATAGAATGCCCCTTAGTGTATTTTGTAAAAGTTTTCTCTTGGTAAACTGTATCGTAGTGAGTTACGATTACGGGGTCAGTTTTTGAATAGCGTGATTCCCTCGCTACAAAAAAGATAAGAATAGCCACCAATAAAGTAATGACTACTTCTTTCATTACTTTAATTTTTTAGAAGCCAAATAATAATAACGAATGGCAAATCCTCCGGAAACAATAGCGACCAAAGAAGCTATCAATGTAACAATAGGTTGAATATTAGTAATCGAAACTACTGCTCCCATAATACTTAGTATAGTTGATAAATCTGCTCGGTCGCTATGTGGTGCCATTGATTAAATTTTATAATTGTTCTTCTTCTTCTTGTTTAAATTCAACTCCTGTAACATAATCTTTCAAGAAACTAAAGTCTTCAAAACCATCTTTATTGATGATTTCAATCTTTGTAATTTGTATTTCTTTGTTTAGCAAATCTTTCAATTCTTTGTCAGCTTTCTTTTTGCCTTCTTTTGAATATCTATATCCGCCTTTTTCATCCAATAATAAAGTACCTTTCTCATCAGTTTGAGCATTTTCTAATTGAATACTTTCTACTAATTCGGTATAATTATCATAATAAACTTTTAATTTTTCAAAAAGTTTAATTAATTTCTTTTGAATTTTTGTTTCTCCGTTACCGGCTAAAGTTGAAACTAAATTCATCGTTTGGATTAAATCTTTGTTTGTCATAGTTATAATTTTTTACAAATATAAGATTACTTTGATGGAACTTCCAAATTTGGTGTTTCTTCTACTTTTGCCGAAACGTAATCGCCCGTAATTGTGACATCAAGTTGCTTTGCAATCCAATCCCAAGCATAATTGTTTGTTTCGTATGCTGTGTAATCATCTCCTGTCATTGTAAGATTACCTTGAGATAATTGAGCTTGTGTATTGCTTAACAAAGCATAATAAAATGTAGCAGTTGTGCTTAAATTGTCTTGAATACAATAAGCGTTTAAGATTGTTGCAGTCCCTAAATTTAAAGGAAATACGATTGGTTGAATACTCTTCATTTTTTTTAATTTTTAAAGTGTTGTTGTATAAAGTTGTACATAATAAGTAGTTCCTCCTATGCTTAATTGTAAAACATTTCCCGGCATTGATGGAGTACCCGCAAATTTATTTACAAATGCCATAGTTGGTCCTGAACCTGTTTGAATTGTGCTTGAAAAAGTTGCAGTTCCATATACTTGAAGTTTTGCTCCATTATCTGTTGTAGTTCCAATTAATACGTTTCCGCCATTAGTAAATGTTACTAAATCTACACTATCAGCAGCATTTGTAATTCTTAAACTATTTGAGTTTGTTCCAATTTTAATATAACTATTTGGAGCACCGCTTGAATATCTTCCTATTTCTAATTTAGCACTATTATCATCTAATATTGAAATACCGCCTGCAACTGATAATTTTCCATAAGTTCCCGTTGGACTTGTTGTTCCTATACCTACATTGCCTGATGCAAAAGTTGTACTATAACCTGCTCTTGGAAGTATGTCTAAATTACCTGTACTATTATTATATAAAAAACTTGCTTGATACCCCGGATTACCAACATATAATCCACGATTAGCTGCAGGTCCTCCATAACCTCCATATAAATTTCCGCCTTGTGCAACAACATCCCCATTTGCCGTTACACTACTAGAGAATGTAGCTGCTCCTGTTGATGCTGCAATGGTAAGTCTTGTATTATTACCACTTGTTTGGAAATATATATTGTTTGTAGCTTGTATTGCTAATGAATCAGTATTTGAACCAGTAACTGAACCTGCGTTACCAATTATTGCATAGCTAGTCCCACTTCTTTGTAAATTAAAATAAGCTCCACCTGCTGAAGTAGAATTTAAAACCAAAGGAACTCCTGTTGAAGTTAATGTAGCATCTGTTGCAATTAAACTACTTGTAAATCTTCCTGTACCTGTAACATCTAAGTTATAGGTAGAGTTAGTATTTCCTATTGAGATATATCCACTTGTTCCTTCGTAAATTGAAGTATTACCTATTGTTCCACTTGCAGTCCATTTAGCATGGTAGTTTGTTGTTCCTGTCCCGGTTACAGGATTAGTTAAAGCGTTTTGTTTATTGTTAAAAGTTGTCCAATCGGTGCTTGATAAATAACCACTTGTTGAACCTGATGCTTGAATTATGCTAAATACACCCGTTCCACTATTGTAAGATAAAGGACTATTGGCAGATAAAGCCGTTAAAGCAATATAGTTACTTGGGTTAGAAGCTAAATAATAAGTTGAGTTATCATAAGAAATCGTAGTACCTGAAATCTTAACAAAACCCGTTCCACTTAATGCAGCTTGTTTTCCGTTAAAAGTATTCCAATCCGTAGAACTTAAATATCCATTAGTTGATGTATTTGCTTGAGAAATACTAATCGCTCCTGTAATACTATTAAAATTAATAGGAGAAACACCATTCAAGGAGTTGGCAATAGCTGAACCACTATTCCAAGAACTTGAGTTATCAGTAATATAAGTTATACTTCCCGCAGTAGATTTTACTAATCCTGTTCCACCTAAAGCTGCTTGTTTATTGTTAAATGTAGTCCAATCGGTGCTTGTTAAGTAACCATTAGTTACATTTGTTGCTTGAGTAATTGATATAACTCCTGCACTATAAAAAATTGGCGCAGTTCCACTTAAAGATGAAGTTAAAGCTATCGTGCCTGAAGCATTAGGGAATGTGTATGTCCTATCCGCAGTATTCCCACTTGTTACTAATGTTGAATTATAAGTATTGCTTGAAATAACCAAATCTACTGAACCAACTGAAGATAATTTTACACCATCAGATTCAGGAGTTGCAGCCGTTAAAGCATTCAATAATTTTAAATAAGCTCCACCACCCGAACCACTTGTTACAAATGCTTTTGCGCTTACTAAATAACTTGAACCCATATAAAGTGAACCCGTAGCACCCGAATAAGGAACGTAAGAGCTTAAATTAGAAGTTAAAGCTAAAGTTCCTGTCGCACTTGGTAAAGTATAAGTGTAAGTTCCATTTCCTAAAGTTCCCCCAAAAATAACATTGCCGGTAATTCTTGTCGTTCCTGTTACATCCAAAGAATATAAAGGAGTGCTTTGATTAATACCTAATCTATTGTTAGTAGCATCAAAATATAAATTAGAACTGCTTCCTATTGAGTTAGTCGCATTAAAAAAAGCAACCTGATTGCTTACTCCCGAACCATAAACTATGCCGCTTAATTGGCTTGTTAAAGCAAATGTTCCTGAAGCATCAGGCAAAGTGTAAGTTCTTGCAGCCGTTAAAGTATTAGCGTAAAAATCAGCTTGCTTAGTTGTTCCGGCTACATCAAAATAAATTGATAAAGTGTTATTTGTATTAGAAGCCAATAAAGAAACCGCATCAGTTCCGTAGCTTACTCCACTTGAACCTTTTTTTAATATTAAAGGATTTGAAGCCGTTCCACTTAAAGCAACTTGTAAAGTCTTAGCGTTAATTGTTCCGTTTACATCTAAAGGATAAGTTGTGTTTGTGCTTCCGATAGAAACATAACCGGTAACGCCTTCGTAAATACCCGAATTGCTAATTGTAGTTGAACCGGTAAACTTAGCAATATAATTTGTTGAACCTGAACCACCGACAGGCACATAACCTAAAGCGTTTTGCTTATTGTTAAAAGTATTCCAATCAGTCGAAGAAAGGTAACCTGATTGAGAAGCACCCGCTTGTAAAATACTTAAAGTTCTATCAGCACTTAAATCTCCTCCACCCTGTAAAGGAGTTGTAGTTGAAATTAATCTACTTGACGGAGCTGCTCCTAAATTTGTTAAAGCACCTGCCGCAGTTGTTGCTCCCGTTCCACCTTGAGAAACTTGAATTGTTCCTACAATATTTGCAGCCGTTGAATAAGCATTAGATTGATTAATATAAATTGACCCATTAGGACTATTAGAATAAGAAACAACCCCAACACGAACCGCATATCCCGTTGGAGGAACTGTACTCATTAATTGACCCGCAGAATAAGGACTTAAATATAAAACTGTTCCAACTGTGTATGA
>Ga0007815_1000435_pt1 | contig 13483 bp, 25 predicted proteins | sample CryBogCBE02Aug09_FD_71212 | JGI IMG/M metagenome (GOLD analysis project Ga0007815, IMG submission 71212) | Freshwater microbial communities from Crystal Bog, Wisconsin, USA - CBE02Aug09 | ecosystem: Environmental > Aquatic > Freshwater > Lake | place: Crystal Bog, Wisconsin, USA | collected...
TGGTGGGGTGGTGTAAACAGGAATGGTGTATTCTTCTTTTGCGCCAGCTTCCACCTCCATAAACAAAGAAGTCTTACAAGCACCGTGTCTGTTCATCCACGCCACAGGCTCATCTTTTGTTTCTAGTTGTTCTTTATAAGTAGATTTAGATGCCATGTTTTGCACATCAATAACAAGACGTAGTGCAGTAATGGCTTTGTCGTAACGATTACATTGCGCTTCATCTTTCAATGGCAAATAAGGTATAAAACCTTCCAACGCATCAAGCGCCAGTTTCAATACTTCGTCAGTCATCCTTGTCCTCCATTTCTTTCAACATATGATTCAACGCCATCATCTGTTTACTTTTTTCCATGCGTTGGGCGTGGAGAAAGTTCATTGCCTCGTTTAAGGCTTGAGTTGCCCCATACAGTTCAATGATTTCTTCTTTGATTTCTTCTTTAGTTTTCATTCTTTTCCCTTTCACGTTTATCTACATAACCACACCAACATTTTTGTTTTGGCAATAGGATTTTTGGTTGTGCTTTAGGTAATCTGATTGTGCAATCAGGGCAAGGCATACCAAATTTTTGTTTGCGTTCTTTTTTGTATGCTTTCCATTCATTACATATTTCAGCCATATCACCCATTACTTTGCCCCCTTGCTCTGATTTCTTGTGACAAATGTCTTGCCTCGTTTATGTGTTCTTGCGCCCATACATCAGTTGCATATTGGTAAGCAGTTGTTCTGTCATCACAAATCTTTGCACACGCCTCACGCTCATGCTCTGCTACCAATTTGGCAAACTCAACTACATCTGGAATCCATTTTTCATTTTCATAGTATTGACTATCAATGATTCCAAGTAAATCAGTTTGCTTCACCATTTCTATGATTTCTTCTTTAGTCATTCTTGTCCTCCATCTCTTTCAACATATGATTCAAGGCAAACATCTTCTTCGTAGTTTCCATTTGCTGCTTGTGCAGTTGATTCATTGCCTCGCTCAATGCTTGGTTTGCACCATACAGTTCAATTATTTCTTCTTTAATTTCTTCTTTGGTTTTCATTCTTGTCCCCTTGTTAACTTTTGCAACAAGTTCCTTTGGTTAATTTTTATATCAGCTCTAAGTTCAGCCGTTGCTTTTTCTGCTACCAGTTTGGCAAATTTCTCAAGATACTCAAGCCCAATGATTGGCATCCAGTTCACATCAGTTGCCAAATGAAGACCTGACTTGTGCGCCATCTCTATGATTTCTTCAGTATCCATTTTTCTCCTTCAGCTTGGCTTGAATCTCTTGAGCAAAGGATAATAGTCTAGGGTTATACGCATAAAACTTACCCAGTATCTCTTGTATTTCTTCTTCCGTCAGTCCTACCCATTGCTTTTTGCAAAAACCACCATAGTTAGAACATAACTCACTGCGTTCTTCTTCATTCATTCTTGTCTCCTTTTTCGGATTGCGGCAGAAACTGATTCCCAAGTTGGATCAATTTCATCTGCCAACTTTGCACACGCCTCACGTTCTTTTTCTGCTACCAATTTGGCAAATGCTTCAAGTGATTCAAAATAAATGCCATCAAGATGTGGGCGCATTCCTATTAAATTGCATTCTTTTGCCATCTCTATGATTTCTTCGTTAGTCATTCTTGTCCCCTTGCTTTATGTTTTGCCAAGTATGACTCAATGACTTGTCCCATCGTCTCAATGGTGTTGTTGTACTCGACAAGTTGAAGCGCTTGCTCTTGGAGTTTCTCATCTTGCACAGCCAGTATCTTGCGCATCTCGTATATCTCGGACTTCATCATGTCGTGTTCGATTTCTTTGTCAGTTGCGACAGGCTCTTCGAACGTATACTCTTTTTTGCTTTTTGTAACCGCGTCTTCTATGGCGGACACAATGCCGTACTTGAGCAAGAACTCGTTGGCTTCTGCGTCGGTGTCGACAATGACTGTGGCCGAGCCGTCATCGTTTTGTTTGATGTATGTGACTTCGATTTTCATTTCATTTCGCCTTTACCATAAAGTTATACAAATCTTGCAACTCATAAATCCAATCTTGCAACCCATCAAGCTGCACCATGCGGTCAGCCACCAAGAACTGTTTGTTGATCTTTACCTCACCCGCATCGCCGTTCCACACCAAGTCCAACATCACCGCAGGGTATCTAGTATCGGGTAGGGGCGCGGCAATGTTTTGGGTGGGTTGATGAGGTTGATGAGGTTGATGAGCTTGATGATGTTGACTCTGTTGCTTGGGTTGAATGGGGGCATTCGATAGCTTTGTGATTGTTGCCTTGCTCTTGGCCTTTTTCTTGGCGGGTCTGCGCGTTTTGACGGGCGTGTACGCGGGTATCAGGGCTTCCAGCTTGCCGTCTTCCCTACGCCCTATCATGCCTTGCTTGAGCATCTGATATGTCAGCGAAGAGACCGAAGATTCCTTGTAACCTTTCTTGGTCATTTCCTTGGTGATGTCGTTGACTGTGCACCCTTTGCTGTGCAAGATGTAGTTGAACGTCTCGCGAGAGACATTGTTGGTTGGCTCGAATAAATTCTTTTTAGTTTCCATTTGTTTTTCCTCTGTGATTTCAGGTTGGGGTTCCCATTGTGTGAGCGCTTGGGAGAGCGCGGTTTGCAGATCAGCCATGTATTGTTCCTCCTCTTACGACTGTCCAGACTAGCAAAAAGAATAGCACCCCTATGATGGTGGCAATGTAGATGAGCGCATCGCGCACGAACTTATCTTCCCACGGCTCAATGCCAAGCAACATGGCTTGGATCAGCTCATCATGGGCATCCATCTGCGGGGGTTTGGGGGTGTGGGTCAGGCCAATCTTGACCTTGCCTGTGTCGTAGGGGATGTTCCTACGTTGTGTTCTTTTGTTTTCAATCAGTTGTATTTCCATTTGGTTTCTCTCAGTTTTTTATGAATGTTACTATAAATTAAGATTATGTCAAGTGTTTGACTCTTCTTGGGTTTTGCTTATTATCTTTGCCCATTTGTTGATCTCCTTGTCATCCATTCGAGACAGGATGTCGTTGCACAATTCATGAACAGGACTCTGCAACATGATGTCGTACATTTCATTGAGTACGGCGATGCCGTATCGGCGTTTAATTTCTTCGGGGCTCATGCTGTTTCCTTTAATGCAAATTTAAGAACGTGAAAGAAGTTATCATTTTCCCTATCGTATGTGCCATTAACATAATAGGCCGTGATGAAGAACGTATCCCCATCGCTGTAAAAATTGATGTCATAGTACTGGCCATCTACCTCGACCGCATCCCACTCATCAAAGTCTGTGTACTCCCCATCGGGGCAGTAGTGCATGGGTACAAGACTAATCCTGCGCTTGATCAACTCTTTAATAATCTTCTGTTTCAGTTCCATCTTCAATCTCCCAAGTTCTGTAATTAAATTCCTCGATCAAACCCGCATCATCCATCTTGTTGTAGCCTATGCCATCCTCCAAGATAAACTGAAGATAGTCGATGTCGTTACTCCTCATTGCGTCTCGAACGGTCTCGATGTCATCCTCGACCAAACGCTTTATCATTGCTTTTCTATCCATTTACTTTCTCCTTTTAAAAAACTCGGGGTCACCATGACCCCCAGTCACACTTACACAACCATATACGCGCTGTCGAACAGCGATGCCAACACTTGAGACGGATCGGCCGACCACGAATCGTGGAGCGCATCTTGTAACACATCCACAGTCAGTCGGCGCTTGTCGATGAACTTCACCGCCGTGGTCACCGCCTCGGGGTACACGCTCTCAGCCATCATCTCGATCAGCCACTCGGGGTAACCCTCGATGGCATCCGTAATCGCATCTTGCAAGTCAAGCGAACTGATGTCCTCATCCCAACGCATATAGTCCTGATACGCTGAGTTGTGATTGTTGGCTTTGCCGTAGCTTGCCCACCCGCCGTAGTACACACCCGATGTGTAGTCATCCCATTTGCTTTCCTTGACCGATGGGTCACGCGTCGTGGGCAAAGAGTCCCAGTCAATCTTCACGACTTGCTCGGCAAGCGTCTCAAAGTGCACGATGTCAAGACACTCATTGAGTGTGTGCTCCGAGAAATAACCTACGCTCACATTGGTGCACTCGGGGATGATGTCGGTGAACTCCGCAGTATCGGTGTACACGCCGGTGTCGTCAGTTGCGTACATCAAGCGGTCATCCTCATTGAGCGCCTGAGCAAGTGCCGTCCCAAACTCATCGGAGCAACACCGACCATAGCCCTGATGCGTGATCACGCTATCGATGTTCTTTCTGTCGAACGCAATGGCACGATCAAACTCACCGAGCAAGTCTTGGAAGTTGTCGGCCACGAACTTAGCACCGATACCCCCGCACTCCTCGCCCTGAGTAAAGATGTAGTAAGCGGGAACACCCGAGTCGATCAAGTGCATGAGCATGGCAACCCCCGCCCCATCATCCGCGCCCAGTTGCGCGCCGTCTGCGTGCCAGTAGGTTGGGGTCTTCTTGATCTTGTTGATGCCCTCGTCTTTGTGCACAGTATCCACGTGCGCTACGAACAGCGTGCGGTTCGAATCATTGACGCGAGTGTCGATGTGTAGGTTGTTGCATCCATCGAGGAACGCTCGCTCGCACACGTCAGGCGGTAGCATCTCGGCAAGCCACAGCGTGAAGTCCTCATTGGTTGAGGAGTTGTGTGGGCGCTTCAAAGATAGCGCGTGGTTCAGGGTTTGCATTAGTACATTCATTCTGATTCTCCTTTGGTTGTTTCGTTTGTCTCGGGCGCACAGTCGGGGTGAAATAACGCACCATCGATATCTACATAATTAGTCTCATTGGTGTAGTACTTATCGGTGTGGGTACACATCCAACAGTTATCGCGCAACTCATATTGCTCGGTGTCCTCGGCGTAGCAGATGCGGTCGTCATCATCGGGGTAATGCTCGGACTCGCTCTCGATGTAGACTACATCATCAAGATGGCGGTGCTCGCCGTCCACGTCACACACGATGTCGTTGTCAGACAGATAGTCCTCGTCATAGTACTCGCCGTTAACCTCGACCGAGTAACGATCCCTGATGTAGTATTGATTGCCTCTGCGTCCTGTGACATAGATATAGTCGTTGTTGCAACAACTCATGCAGATGTGGGTGTCCTCGCTGTAACCGACCCAGTAGCCGTCGCCATCATCGAACCCGTCCCCGCAGTCCTCGCAGGTGTACTCGTACTGGCTACGCTCGTTGGCATACCCGTTCGTGCTCTCCATGCGGTACTCGCCATCACCATCACAGATCGTGAACGTCATTCGGTCTGCGCTGTACTTGCAGTCACGATCATGACCATCAATGTATGGCCCGATAACATTGCCCTTGTTCTCGATGGCCTTGATCTTGGCGCCATCCCATCCGCTCACCTTGGCGATGCCCTGATTCTGCATCCACGCCTCAAGTTGCGTGTCGCTGTGCGAGTACCCGCCGTTCGGGTCTTTGTTGTACGAACGCACGAACTTCTTGTTGCCATCCGCATCGGTGTAGATCAAAGCACGCGCCTTGGTATCGTCCCCTTCCTCACGCACCGCCATCGACCACCCAAGCGCGGGGTCATAGACCTCATAGGGATGCGTGTTCCAGTTGCTTTCTTTCATACATGAGTGTGGCCCGCGCATCAGGTGATGCAGCATCTCGGCCATCGTGTGCACGATCTTGACCCCAGTCACCACATGGAGCGCGGTGATGTCTCTGATCTGATGGTCACCAAGGGCGCTAAAGTGTCGGCGCAGATACTTGCCGATGGATGTCTTGACTTGGCGATCCGCGTCCCCGCTCTTGTCGTCACGGGTAAAAGCGATCATGGTCTGATCCCCGATGGATTGGTGCGGATGCTCAAGCACCAACTGATGCCAGTTGTCAGGCCGTGTTAATTTGATCGCGTCCGCAATGGCGGGGTGCATCGGATACTTGTAGAACTCTCGGTGATACCAAGGGCGGGAGCGCTTGAGTATCTTCTGGAGCATATGGATGCTCTCCTCCATTGCCCATCGGTCTTCGGTTGTATACATAGTTTTCATTTTGGTTTCTCTCTTTCTTTGGTTGTGGTTAATTACTCGTTGATGGCGCTGAGTCCGCCATCCAAATCAATGTCGATGTTTTCCTCGACTTCCTCAGTTAAAAAAGATATTAAATTTTCTTGCGGTACGAACTTAAGCAGTTCCTCGATGGCTGTTAAGTCTTCGTTTTTTACATCTTCAACGATCTGCGCTAGCGCAGAGTTAAGCAGTTTTTCATTCATATCATTCTCCTTTGGTTAAAAACTAGATTCGGCGTACACAACTCGCCCCTTTTTCATGTGTTCGATAATCGGTGCAGTAAGATACTGGTCAAGTAAGCGTAGGTCACGCCTATACAAACGCACAGTCACGTTGTTGAAATCATCTTGCACACCGCCTCGGCGGTAGTACAGATCAGCAAGACGCTCATGCAAAGCCCAATCGTTTCGTTCGTGTGTGACCTGCGTCCATCTCGGTTTGCTGTCATAGCGAGAACCGATGTTTGCATCGGCGGGTTTTGTGGCTAGCGCACGAGGCACGCTAAGTATGCTTATATCTAATCCCATTTTCATTTCCTTTGTGTTTCGGCTAGTATGAGGATGGTGCGCGGCGTAGCCAGTGCCATGCACCATTTCGGGAGATACGCTCTCCCTGAACTCGGGGTCAGGTTGACCCCCAGTTGTCTTGTAGCCCGTGCCAAGTGTTCGGCAAGGGTTCGTGTCGGGTTGTTTGCGATAGTTCTTTGATCGCTTTCTTTAAGATGTCGATGCGGTCTTGGCGCTCGGGTGTGGGTTCGACCACTTGCAGTCTCTCCAAGCGTGTGAGTTCGGTGTCGGCGCTCTTGATCAGTCGCTTTTGTAGTTTGTCGTGGATGTTCTGTGGGACTGAGCGCACGAACGGGTGTTTCTTTTTGGCGTGCTTGATGTGGGGGATGTCTGCAAAGTACGCATAAACTCTGTCCTTGATCTTTTGCGGAACCCAATCGACCCAATGCAAGCCGTCGTTTTCTAAGTTCTTTTCCTTGGCGAGCTTGCTCGGGAGGATTTTGTCGATGTCTTTGTAGCGTGCATAATCTTTGCGGAGTTTGGTCAGCACCATTTCATAGGCGCGCCATGCGAGGATTCGGGGGTTGTCGGGGTCTTCGGATTTGTAGTTGAGGTTGGTCTTGATGATGTGGAGTTCGTGCGCAAGAGGTACTGTGAGTCGTTCCCATTGGAGTTTGAGTTGGGTTTGGCGTTGCTGATTGGATCGGCGTTCGGCTTTTTGAGTGGCAACAATCATCTTTATGCGTTCTTTTTCCTCGTCAGGGATGCGTCTTTTGGCGAGAATGTTGTGCAATTCGTTGGGTGTTTTGCGTATGTAGTGTGCATAATCCATTTGAAATCCTTAAAGTGTCCAAGATTATTCGGCATGGTGAAAATAAAAGACAGTCGGAGAACCGCATGAATCCTAGGTTTTCGCGTGAAGTGTCCGATTAGCCGTCATTTAAAAATCATTATATCACAACTTTTTCTTTCCAAGTTCTGCGAACTGTCGGAGTTTCGGAAGAGGTATATATATATACTTTTACTTTTTAATAAAGAAATATAAATGCTAGCTAGTTGGACACAAAACCGCGAAAGCCAATAAACACGCGGGTTTCCGCGTGTCTTTTAATAACTGAGTACCGCATAATGTTGGACACGTCAAAAATGACGTAAAACTGGGGGTCAGGGTGACCCCGAGTTCATTATGCACACACCTCCCAAAAGATGTCGCGGACTTTGTGGTCTTTGGACAAGCGGGTGAGTTTGGCTTGGAGTTGGTGAGCGGGGCATTGGATGGAGCGGTGTTCGTAGTTGTCCCCGTGGGTGAAGTAGATGTAGGTGATGGTGTACATGGTTAGTCCTTGTAGATGTTAAGCCATTCGAGGGCTTCGCGTTTGGTGTTGCATTCGCGCACGATGTAGTCGTTGACTTTGACGATCCACTCGATGAGTGGCGTGGTTCTGTGGTTGAATGATTCTCGGCGGTAAAGCATGGCTTTGCCGAGGGTTTGGATGTGTTGCATGGTTATTCCTTTCCGATGAGTTTGCCAAATTGTTCTAAGACGCTTTGCTTGTTGCCCTTGAGATTGAATTCTCGCTTGATGTTTGCGTAGACCGAGCCTCGACTGAGTTTCAACCCTTTCGTTTCTAGTTTGAGGGCGTGGTAGAGGGTTAAGAGACGATACATTTCAATTTGCTCGGGTGTGTTTAAGATGATGCTCATGATATTTCCTTTGATTGAGTTTAAAGTCGGGGTCAGGTTGACCCCCAGTTTTTAGATGAACGTGAGAGTGCAGTCGAAACAGTTGGCGTGCAAGTCGCTGATGTCATCGCGAGCAAAGTGTCCTTCATCTCCGATCACATCCCAGACGCCGTGCATTGGGGCTTTGAAATGGTAGTGCTTGGGCAAGTCGGCCAAGAACGCATCGAGGGTTTCGATTTCGTGGTCTTCGAGTCCTGAGTAATCGCCGTTGATGATGGGACTGAGCCAATGGTCTGCGATGGTGTATGTGTAAACGTGCATAATGATGATCCTTTTTGAATGGTGAAAATTGGTTAGACAAAGAACGAAACAACGCAAGGACGATGCCCTGCGCTTTTAAACAGAAAACTGGGGGTCACCCAGACCCCGAGTTCAGATCGCGTCTTTGATGCGCTTTTGATCGGTTTCAGATAGCTTTTTAATCTTGGCGATCAGTAGTTCAACCTCATCCTTCTTGGCTTTCTCGGCCGATGGGGTTTTCACAGTCTCAAAGCAGTTATTGAGAATCCGTTTCATCGCGGTGTGGGGCGCGGTGTCCTTCTCGAATGTCTTACCGCGCTGTCCGTCTTTGGCCTTCACGTTGTATTTCTGCTCGACAAACTCGATCACCAACGGGATCGCTTGGGCTTTGCTGAATACCCCGAGGTCAAATAGGCGTGTAGCAAACTCGGCTTGAGCATTGTCTGCATCTTGAAATACTGCGAACACGTTTTGTTTGTTGATTGATGTCATGATAATTTCCTTTTGGTTTGGTTTTCGCCCCAAGCACCATTGCTTGAAACTGACTACATTATGCACACATGGGGTTTTTATTCGAAACCTTTGATTCTCGGGGGCACGATGACCCCGAGTTTTTCCCCGATTTTCGGGATTTTTCGACCCCACTGCACCCCCACCCACCAAATACAGACGGCGTGGCCATGGTGACCATGAACACTGTTCCATAACCATTCTCAATAACTTTGTAATACCTTTTGACTACCCCCCTACAATTCCACAATGTGAAACGTCACCCCCCACAAATTTTATAAAAATTCCAAATCCACAGAGTCAAACCTTAGACAACACACCATAAAAAAAGCCCGGCGCTCAGGCCGGGCAAATTGATCCCAACGATCAAAAGAGAGAAAGCAAATGGCAACTGCTTGCACATCTACCGGAATATAGTGTACATTAACATCAACGAGGTTACAAGAGCCTACGCATGTTAGATCATCTTTTGAATTTTGAACCCGAGGTTGAACCCCTCAACAAAAACTTTACGCCGTTGGAAAAGGCAGACATAGCTACGACCATTGACGCCAAAGTCAATACGGTTGACTGGTTGAAAAAACAGGGTGTAGTAGATTCTGCTGAACTCATCGACAAGGTTGACAGGGAGGCAGGAACAAAAGCAGCGCGCAATACGTTTGCAAATATTGTTTCAGCCGCGCCACAAGATAAAACACATCACGCACTGGCAGAAGTAAAGACACCACAAGCAGTACAGCATTTGGTCAGCATGCTCACGGCATACGACTGGGAATTTGTGGAGCAAGCCAAACAACTGCGTGGTTATGCAGTGGCCAAGATACTGGAAGAAGTTGAGAACCCCAGCGCCAATATCCGATTAAAAGCGTTGGGTATGCTTGGCAAGATCACCGAGGTGGGGTTGTTTACGGACAACATCAAAATTGAAAAAGCAGAAATGAGCGACAACGAACTGGATCAGCGTATTAAAGACAAGTTGAATAAGTTCATGGACGTTGTAGATGTGCTTACAAATAAAGATGACATAACTGACATAAGTAACAATGAATCTATCGAGCATAACGAGTCTGACCCCGCTTGAGGCCAAGCTCATCCAACAAAGTCTGCCCAACATGACGAAGGCGGAGAAGTTGGAATTGTTTGCCGATCTCGAAGAACGCGAGAAGCGCGCTAGCCTGTTGGCAGCGCAGAGTAACATACTAGGGTTTGCCCGCGCGGTATACCCCGGATTCAAGACAGGCCCCCACCACAGGAAGCTGGCCAAGATATTTGAAGACGTCATATTGGGCAATAAGAAGCGGGTCATTATTAATATTGCGCCGCGGCATGGGAAATCAGAATTCAGCAGCTACCTATTCCCCGCGTATTTCTTAGGCAAGTTTCCAGACAAGAAAATTATCATGGGAACGCACACGGCGGGCTTGTCAGAAGACTTTGGTAGGCGTGTACGTAACTTAATTGAATCAGAGGAATACCATGAAATTTTCCCTAGCACACAGATTGCGGAGGATCAGAAGGCGGCTGGCAAGTGGTCTACATCGGCGGGAGGCCAGTACTACGCCGCAGGAGTTGGCGGTGCTCTCGCTGGTAGGGGCGCTGATCTTTTTGTTATTGACGACCCTCACTCAGAACAAGATGTAAAGACAAACAGCCGACTGGCGTTTGATACGGCATGGTCTTGGTTTCAAACGGGCCCGTTGCAGCGTCTGATGCCGGGCGGTGCGATCATAGTGATTATGACGCGGTGGTCTTTACTGGACTTGACGGGCAAACTGATTGAGTACCAAACACGCAACCCTGAAGCAATGCCTTGGGAGATTGTGGAGTTGCCCCCCATACTGAACGAAGGCGCGGAAGATGAGAAGTCGCTTTGGCCAGAGCAGTGGCCACTGGATGCGCTAAAGAAAATCAAAGCGTCATTGGATCCAAGGTACTGGAACGCCCAGTACATGCAGCAGCCTACCTCAGACACAAGCGCCATCATATCCAGAAAGCAATGGAGAATTTGGCCGATGGATGACCCTCCGCCATGTGAGTATGTCATTCAGTCTTGGGATACGGCGTACGAGGTAAAGAACAATTCTGACTTCAGTGCATGCACCACATGGGGCGTTTTCTACAATGAGGAAGACGGAAACCAAGCGCAGATCATTTTGCTCGATGCTTTCAAAGATAGAATGGCGTTTCCTGAACTCAAGGCCGTAGCGCTTAAACACTGGAAAGAATGGCAACCCGATGCGTTCATTGTGGAAAAGAAAGCCGCGGGAGCTCCGCTCATCCAAGAGCTAAAAGCAATGGGGATACCAGTGCAGGAGTTTTCTCCCAGCAGGGGCAATGATAAGATGGTGCGTTTGAGTGCCGTGTCGGATTTGTTTTCAAGCGGGATGGTCTGGGCGCCCGACACAAGATGGGCACGAGAAGTGATTGAAGAGGTTGCGGCTTTCCCAGTCGGCGAGAACGATGACTACGTCGATACTACCTCACAAGCGTTATTGAGATTTAGACAAGGCGGGTTTATTTCGTTAGACTCAGATGACAAGGGCGATCCCGTGTACTGGCGTCGCAGAACAGCAGCTTACTATTAAGGAACATCATGGCAACAAGTAGTTTTGACAAAGCGCTATACCAAGCGCCCGAAGGGATACACAATTCAACCGATGACGGCGAGGGTATGGACGTGCACCTTGAGCCCGATGTGGAGATTGAGATTGACATCCACCCCAAAGAACCCACGCAAGGCGAAGAGGACTTTAATGACAACTTGGCCGAATACGTTAGCTATAGTGCATTGGAAACGTTGGCTGGGGATTTAGGTCACGACATTGAGAATGATCGCGGCTCCCGCAAGGACTGGGAAAAAGCATACACAGAAGGCTTAAAGCTGTTGGGTCTGCACATGGAGGAGCGCACAGAACCTTGGGACGGCGCTTGTGGTGTGTTCCACCCCATGATCACAGAAGCCGTTGTGCGCTTCCAAGCGGAGATGATCACCGAGACGTTCCCGGCCCAAGGGCCTGTGCTTACAAAAATCGTGGGTAAAGAAACACCTGAGAACCGCGAGATAGCAATAAACGTGCAAGATGACATGAATTACGAGTTGACGGAAGAGATGAAAGAGTTCCGTCCCGAGCATGAGCGCATGCTTTGGTCGTTGCCTGCCACGGGTTCTGCATTTAAGAAAGTGTACTTTGACCCCAACTTGGGGCGTCAAGTGTCGATGTTTGTGCCAGCAGAAGACATCATTCTTCCATACGGCGCAACAGATATGGACACCTGCCATCGCGTGACCCACGTCATGCGTAAAACAAAGAATGACATTTTGAAACTGCAAATGGCAGGTTTCTACATGGATGTGGAGCTGCCCGATCCCCAGCGCCAGCGCGATGACATCAAGATGGCCAAGGATAGGGAGACCGGGTTCAGCGACCTGAACGATGACCGCTACACGCTATATGAGTGCCACGTTGACTTGGATTTGGACGGCTTCCAAGAAGTTGATGAGGACGGAGAAGAGACGGGGATCATGTACCCGTACGTTGTCACATTAATTAAAGACACGAACACTATTCTCTCAATCAGACGCAACTGGAAGGATGGCGATGTACTCAGACTCAAACGACAACACTTTGTCCACTACCAATACATCCCCGGCTTCGGCGCTTACGGGTTTGGTCTATTCCATCTCATCGGGGGTTTCGCGAAGTCTGCCACCAGCATTATGCGTCAGCTCGTCGATGCAGGAACTCTATCCAATCTACCGGGCGGCCTCAAGTCACGGGGACTACGCATTAAAGGTGATGACACACCTATTGCTCCGGGCGAATTTAGAGACGTCGACGTTGCCTCTGGGAACATAAGAGACTCAATCCTACCGCTCCCATACAAGGAGCCAAGCAACGTACTATTCAATCTGATGAATCAGATTGTCGACGAGGGGCGTCGCTTCGCCGCAACAGCGGACATGCAGGTGTCTGACATGAACGCGCAAGCCCCAGTCGGAACGACTTTAGCTCTTCTTGAGCGCCAGCTAAAAGTACTAACGGCAGTTCAAGCCCGCGTACACTTTGCATTAAAGCAAGAGCTAAAGCTATTAAAGAACCTAATTCGGGACTACACCGAGCCAGACTATACCTACGATCCAGAGTTTGGCGGTCGCAAGTCCAAGCACTCAGACTACGACAAGGTAGACGTTATCCCTGTCTCTGATCCCAATGCGGCAACACTATCGCAACGCGTAGTACAGTACCAAGCCGTGATGCAGATGGCGCAGATGGCACCGCAAATCTATGACTTGCCCCAGTTGCACAGGTCTATGCTGGATGTGTTGGGTATCAAACACGCAAACAAATTGGTGCCCCTGCCAGACGATCAGAAACCTATAGATCCTGTATCCGAGAACCAAATGGTACTTAAAGGTAAACCTTTAAAAGC
>Ga0007815_1000438_pt1 | contig 13450 bp, 12 predicted proteins | sample CryBogCBE02Aug09_FD_71212 | JGI IMG/M metagenome (GOLD analysis project Ga0007815, IMG submission 71212) | Freshwater microbial communities from Crystal Bog, Wisconsin, USA - CBE02Aug09 | ecosystem: Environmental > Aquatic > Freshwater > Lake | place: Crystal Bog, Wisconsin, USA | collected...
CATTCCAGTTTGGTATGATTACGCAGAGCTCTGATCTTATCGACATTTTATTCCTTTTTATCTATAATTATCATATCAAATGTTAAATAAAATATTCTCTAAACAAAACAGAGCTTTAACGCGTGAACTAGTAATTACAGATTTTAAGTTGAAATATCAAGGTTCTTTTCTGGGTTATCTATGGTCTTTACTGAGGCCTCTATTATTATTTCTAATTCTTTATATAGTTTTCGTAAAGTTCTTAAAGATCGGTAACGGCGTGCCACACTTTCCAATATATCTCTTGCTTGGAATCATTTTATGGAACTTTTTTTTAGATCTCACATTGCAAGGCCTAACCTCAATAGTAGGCAGAGGGGATCTTATTAGAAAAGTTAAAATTCCTAGATGGATAATCGTCTTTAGTAGCAGTATCTCTGCCCTTATCACTTTTCTTCTTAATTTTACCGTCGTTATATTGTTCATGGTATTTAGTGGAGTTTCCATAACTTGGAATATTCTTTGGTTGCCTCTATATTTATTGGAACTATATGTGTTTGCTTCAGGAATAAGCTTATTTTTATCAGCCACCTACGTTAAGTTTAGAGATATCGGCTATATTTGGGAGGTACTACTTCAAGCCGGATTTTACCTGACACCAATCCTATATCCTTTAAGTAAGATATCTAATATTAGTTTTCAAAAATTAATTATGATTAATCCAGTAGCACAAGTAATACAAGACATGAGATATTCACTTATTACTAAGAATTCAGTTACTGTTGAAAAAGTATTCAACAATGGTCCATATTCTTTGGTGCCTTTTTTAATAGTTATCATAGTGTTTACTTTTGGGGCCCTACATTTTAAGAAACAGTCTAGATATTTTGCGGAGAATATTTAAATGGAAAACGTAATTAAAGTTCAAGGATTAACAAAGACTTTCCGGTTGCCCCATGAAAGAAAAAGTTCTCTGAAAAGCTCCCTAATAAGTGTTTTTAATTCCGGTAGTCAGAGCTATGAAATTCAAACTGTATTGGATGATATTAACTTCACAGTAAAAAAAGGTGATTTTTTCGGTATTGTTGGAAAAAATGGTTCTGGAAAGAGTACTCTACTTAAACTTCTCGCCGGTATATATTATCCAACAAAAGGAGAGATCGAGGCGAGAGGTAAAATTACTCCTTTTATTGAATTGGGAGTTGGATTTAATCCAGAGTTAAGCGGAAGAGATAACGTATATCTGAACGGCGCGTTACTTGGATTTACTCGTAAAGAAATGGAGGTTATGTATGATGAAATTGTTGGCTTCGCTGAGCTCGAGAGATTCATGGACCAGAAGCTTAAGAATTATTCTTCTGGAATGCAAGTTCGGCTTGCTTTTAGTATAGCAATTAAGGCCCAGGGAGATATATTAATATTGGACGAAGTATTAGCGGTTGGCGATGAGTCTTTCCAGAGGAAATGTTTTAATTATTTTGATCAACTAAAAAAGGATAAAAAAACGGTTATCCTTGTAACTCACGACATGAGTTCGGTGAAGCGTTTTTGCAGTAAGGCACTTTTATTGGTTGACGGCAAGATAGCAGTCATGGGGGACACAGTTAAGGTGGCTAGCGAATATGCTAGATTGAATCAATCAAACAGCTAAGGTGATTAGATGAAATATAATTATAAGCTTTGTTTTTTTGCAAGACATATATAAATGACCTAGAAAGTTTTAATTATCTTTTAGATACATTTATGGCTTACAATCAGGACAAAATAATGCTTATAGTGTCCGTACCGTCAGTTGATTTTACGCATTTCGAAAAATTCAAAAATAATAACGTAAAAATTATAAGAGATGAAGATTATGCCAAAGATTATATTACAGATCAAGAATACTGGGGTTTATCTAGTGGATATATTAATCAAGAAATTTGTAAATTAGCATTCCATGAGTTTTGTGAATATGAAAATTACCTCTGCATAGATTCTGATGTAAGATTTATTAAGGATTTTAGGGTATCTGATTTTATGTACAATTCACAATATCCCTACACTGTTTTAGTAATGGATAAAGATCTCTATACCAAAAAATTTTACTCAAAATATGCTTCATTCAGGAAAGAATTAATAACTAGAATATTCAATTATTTAGATTATGACGACAAAAGATATCTTACATGTCATGGAATGACAGTCTTAAACCGAAGAGTTTTAAAAGATTTTAAGAGAAGATTTATGTTAAAGAGAAGATTGAAATACATAGATTTAATTGCAATCTCGCCCTATGAATTTACTTGGTATAATGTGTGGCTTCAGAAGAATAATTATAAGTATTACGCAGTCGAGCCATTTTTTAAGACTTTTCATAGTGGAATAGAATATAATATGTCTAGGCTTAGTCTGGTAAGACTAGAAGATATAAGGACCCATTATATTGGAATTGTAATGAACTCTAATTGGAATAAAGGCAATAAGATTTTAAAATATAGAGATCCTGGAATTTTATGTAAATTATTATATAACTTTATAAGAATATTTTCAGAATCGGGTAGATTGTGATGTTTAATAAAAGACATAAAAAATACAAGACTATTACACCAGCCTCACTAGGTGAGTCAATGTCTTTATATGCTGATTGGATCAAAAACTATTCAAGTCTATCACCTGAAAATGTATTTGAGATTGGAGCAAATATGGCTCAAGATGCAGAATATTTAAGAAATATTTTTGACATAAAGAGCTCTAAGGTATGGGTGTTTGAACCTCACCCGGATCTATATAAATATATAAAAAATAACTTTAAATTCAGATCTTTTAAATTAGCAGTATCTAATAGAACAGGCTCTTCAAATATGAATTTCATTAATCTAGAAAAGCACTCCAATAGTGGAATAAGTTCACTTCTTACACATAAAGATGTAAGTAATAGCAATTTTGATACTTCTGAAGTAAAAACTATGAGAATGGATGACTTTATAGAGAAGCACAATATTAAGTCCATAGATTTCCTTAAAATTGATGTTGAAGGACACACCTACGAAGTATTAAAAGGTTTCGGTACCTCTATTAGTAAAGTAAAAGCTATTCAGGTTGAAGCTGAACACTATGAGCATTGGTCCGGTCAGAAGCTTTGGCCAGATATTTATAATTTTTTATCTAAGCATATGGAAATGGTCTATTTTGAAAGACATTTAACCCAATCAGACTCTCTGTGGATTAGAAAAAAATATATAAAAAACCATAATGATATTTAAAAAAAAGATCCTTATAGTAGAAATTAACCCCTATCATGGCGAAATATTGCCTGGTTTTTGTAGGTTATTCCAGATTATGGGATTTAAAGTAGACATACTAATGAGGAAAGAAGTATATAAAATGAATCCATTTGTATATTATTCGAAGACAGAGCTTCCTAATATTAGCTATGGTGACGCAGAATTTATTAAGGATAGACTTAAAAATATCAATCAAAATGATTATTTGCTGTTATTCTTTAGCACTAATGTATTTTGGGAGAGTAATTATAACTACAGTAGTGTTATAAGATATCTGAAATTTATTCCTTCAGGTATATTGGGGAGTTTATTTATTGAGCACAATAATCTTAGTCTTCAGTATGATGATGCATTAGAGTTGCTCCAACAAGGAAGAGTCTTCAATCTATTGAATTATAAGTATAAAAACATCAAAATTAAATCATTTAATCCTCATTATTTTGGAAGTGTGCCAATTTTTGATGGAAATAAAGGTAATAAGAAAAATATATTGGTAATAGGAAGATCGAATTTTAATAAAACAAATTTAAAAAAAATATATAGAGTAGTTGATGAGTTTGATGATAAATTTTCATTCACATTAATTGGTGGAAATGTTGTCGTAGACAATAGATATAAAGAGCAAATAATAATCAAGGGTAGATTAAACTTTAAAGACCTTTATAACGAAATAGCTAAATGTGATTATTTATTGGCTATGCTCGAAAACGATATTGAAGATGAGTTTGAAAGAACAAAGTATTTTAGTGGCACCACCTCAGGAACAGTCCAGCTGAGTCTTGGATTTAATAAGCCAATGATTATAGGGCAATTGTTTGCTAAAAACTATGGATTTGATAACAGTTCTTCTGTAATATACAAAAAAGATTTGCTCGAAGCATTCAATTTAATAAATAAAACTGAAATGTCTAAATATAATAAAATGAGGGCGACCATAAGCAATAAGGCCAGGATTATGGATAGTGAAAGCGTAAGTAATATTAAGCACTTTATATATATGCAGAAAATAAAGAAGATAATTGGACTTATAAAAAAAGAAGACAGATTAATTACGAGAGAGATAAATTTAAATGAATGATATTAGTTTGCCTGTAGTATAATTTTCAGATAGGAGTAAAAATTGAAAAAAATGTTACTTAAGTATAATAATTTAAAAAATATATCTAGAACAAATAATGAAGCTGGACTATTAGTCCAAAGTAAGCTATTCGACAAAAAATATTATTTGAAAAATAACCCAGACCTAAAAAGAGCTGGCATAGATCCTCTGCTTCATTTTATTAAGCATGGCGACATGGAATATCGAAGCCCAAGCCCAGATTTCAATCCGTATTTTTACACTTATAAAAACCATTTAGTCAGAGAGGAAATAATTAACCCTACAAATCATTTCATCGAATCTAGTGAATTCAAGAATAATCGTAGAAAGTACTCCACAAAAGAGATGATCAAATACGAAAACATATTCATAGAGGAAATAATTAATGAAATAAATACATTCGAAAACCTTGTCATAATGGAATCTATAGAATGGGAGAACAAGTTAAAACAGAGACCCCAACACATCGCTAGAATATTAGCGCAGAAAGGTATATACGTTCTATATTTATCGGACAACAGAGAGTCTGTCATGGAAAGGATTGAGGACAACCTAATTAATATTAATAAGCGTTTTATAGATAAAGATAGAATTTCTAAAATAAATTCCAATAAATACTACTGGTTGTTTTCTACGACAAATAAAAATAAGAATGCAATTATGCAATATAAGAAGCTTAACATAAAAATTATATATGATTACATTGATGATATTAATGAGGATATATCTGGAGATGTTACAAATTTATTGCATAATTTTAATGAACTAACAGAAATAGACCCAGTGATATTAATTGCATCGGCAAATAGGTTGAAGCTTCAATTAGAGAAAAAAATGCCAAATAAAAAAATACTACTTTGCAAGAATGCAGTAGATCTAAAAGATTTTGACATAGAAAAAGCTAAGAATAAAAAAATAATACCTGAGGATATTAAAAAAATAATAGCAGAAAAAAAACCTATTGTAGGCTATTATGGGGCAATAGCACCTTGGCTTGATTATGAATTATTAAATAAGATAAGTATGGAAATGAAAGATATAAATTTTGTTTATATTGGGGTGGACTACGGGGGGGCACTAAGAAAATTAAAAATTAGAAAAAATGTTCATTTTCTTGGCCCTAAGAAATACACAGAACTGCCTTATTACTCATTAAATTTTTCCTGTGGCATAATACCATTTGTTAGAGGCGATATTGCTAAATCCACATCACCAGTTAAGCTATATGAGTATATGGCAATGGCTCTGCCGGTGGTATGTACAAAAGACTTACTGGAGTGTTATGGATTTAAAGGAGTAATGATAGCTGAAAGCTACGCAGACTTTAAAGATAAATTAAATTATGCAATAGAGTCAAAAAACAACTCAAAATTTTATAAGGATCTTTTAAGGCAAGCTGAAGAAAATAGCTGGTATAAAGTTGTAGATATAATAGTAGGCGAAATTGAACATACTTCAAGGATGATATGAAAAAAATATTATTTATATTCGGAACTAGACCCGAAGCGATAAAAATGGCCCCTCTAATAAAGGAGTTGGAAAAAAGAAATAAGGCATTTAAAGTAAAAGTTTGCGTCACCGGACAACATCGTGAGATGTTAGATCAGGCTCTTCTATTTTTTAATATAAAACCAGACTACGATCTTAATGTAATGATTCCTGGACAGACCTTATTCGGAGTGACTTCAAAAATACTAGAAAGACTTGAGCCCGTAATAGATGATTACGCTCCAGATGTTGTTTTAGTTCAGGGAGATACAACCAGCGCTTTAGTTGGCGCCATGGCATCCTTTTATAAGCAGATTAAAGTAGGACATCTAGAGGCTGGGCTTAGATCTGGTAACATCCATTCTCCTTTCCCTGAAGAGATGAATAGAATCTTGATAACCAGAATGACTAACTATCACTTCGCGCCAACACAAAAAGCACTAGACGCACTGATGGCCGAATCAGTTAAAGAACAAGACATTTTTTTGGTAGGTAATACTGTTATAGATGCATTACTATTGGGGCTTAAGATTATACACCAAGGCAATAATAATTTATATGATAAGGAATATTCTAATATAGACACAACAAAAAAAATTATATTAGTTACAGGTCATAGAAGAGAGAGCTTTGGCGGAGGTTTTGAGAATATATGTAACGCTTTGAGGAAAATATCTAAAGAAAATGAAGATGTAGAAATAGTATATCCAGTACACCTCAATCCAAATGTTCAAGATCCGGTCAATAGAATATTGAAAGGCGTAGAAAATATTCACCTTATAAAACCACTCGATTACCCAGATCTTATTAGTCTTATGGAAAAATCATATATAGTTCTTACAGATTCTGGTGGAATACAAGAAGAGGCGCCTACATTAGGAAAACCGGTCCTAGTAATGAGAGATGTTACCGAGCGCATGGAAGGCGTGGAGGCAGGTACGGCGAGGTTGGTTGGAACCAATGAGGAAAAAATAGTTCAAGAAGTCAATATGCTGCTTAATGATGAGAGTGAATACAATAAAATGGCAAATGCAATAAATCCTTATGGCAATGGAACTACATCAAAACAGATAGCTGATATATTGGAAGAAAAATGATTCTATTCTTCGCTCCCAATCCGAATAATTTTGTGAAGAAGGAAGGATATCTACAAAGAGTTTTATCTATAGATAGGTTATTTGAAAATATTGAAAGGAAATATATTCATGACATTGATGATACCGAAGAAATATTCAACGCTCTAAAGAAAGCTAACACCTACTATGTCCATAGTGTATATGAAGCAGAGGCAATAACTGATTTAATAGAAATGTTTGGATCAAAATTTATCGTAGATTTACACGGAGTGGTGCCCGAAGAAGAATTGTTTAATGGAAATAAAGCTAACTTCAATAAATATAACGAAATAGAAAAATTAATATTCAGAAAATGTAATAATTTTATAGCCGTTAGCAATCAGATGGTTGAGCATTTTAAGAGTAAATATCCAGAATCAGTAGATAAAAACTGGATAGTTTTACCAATTTTCGATCGAAGCAATCACAATATAGACATTAAATCTAAGGATAATAAACAAATCATATATGCCGGTGGATCTCAAAAATGGCAGAATATAGATTTAATGAAAGATATAGTTAAAAAAAATATAAACGATTATAAATATACAATACTTACTCAAGATAGTTCAGCTTTTATTGACCTTTCCAATAAAAAGAACGTCTTAGTGAAATATGTTGAAAAGCAAGAGGTGTACAAATTCTACAAAAAATCTATAATGGGTTTTGTTTTAAGGGATGACATTCTTATAAATAGGGTATCATGCCCAACTAAACTTATTGAATACATGGATTATGGGGTTGTGCCAATCGTCAAGTACGCCAATATTGGCGATTTTAAAGCGATGGGTTATAAGTATGTTAAGTATGAAGATTTTTCGTTAAATAGAATAAGTGTCTCTAGGTTGCATGAGTACGCGAAATTCAATCAAGAATTAATGATTCAATACGAAAAAGTATCTGCTGAGGGCATGAATCTATTAAAAGATACGTTTCAGAAAGTTTCAAAAATAAAAATATTAAAAAAGAATGAGAGCATAATGGCAATATCTAAAAATTTAGTATTAATTTTAAATAACAAAAAATTAATTAAAGACAACAAAGAAAAAGATAATGCTATCAATTCTCTAAGAAATGAATTGCATCTAATGCATTCTTCTAGAATTTGGAGAACAAGATCGTTATTGATAAGAATCCTTTGTATAATATACAAAAGGAGAAGATAAATATTATGCGAGATAAAATCCACAAGTTTATAACGAGGTTTTTTAATAAAATATTCAAAACAAATACAAGGTCTAGGAAATTAATAATATCTCTATTTAAACCTTTGTTATTAATAATTTTTAAAAACAATAAACAATATAGCAACTGGTTAAAGAGCAAGGACTATTTTTATAAAGACTTAAGCAAGAAACACAAATACAGTCCGTTAATATCGGTTATAATGCCAGTATACAAACCCAAACCAAAATTTCTAAAGGAGGCAATCGAGTCAGTTATTGGCCAGACTTATAAAAATTGGGAGCTAATAATAGTAGATGATTTTTCTCAAGATCCATATATAGAAAAAATTATAAATAATTATAGTGGTATCGACAGTAGAATCAAGCCGACTTATCTGGATAAAAATAGCCATATCTCCAAGGCTACAAATATAGGCATAGACAAATCTAACGGTGACTACGTATCATTATTCGATCATGATGATATTCTTGGAAAAAATGCCCTTGAAGAGGTGGTGAGTTCTATTAATATTGATCGTGAACTAGATTTTATTTATACAGATGAAGATAAAATAACAGAATCATCGAATAGAAGATTTGATCCATTTTTTAAGCCTGATATGAATCCTGATTTTATGCTAAGCGTAAACTACATAACACATTTTTCTACAATAAGAAGAGAATTTCTAGATAAGATCGGGCATTTAAGAGATGCATATAATGGAGCTCAGGACTGGGACCTTTTTCTTCGTGTTATCGAAAATACTGATAAAATTTTACATATTCCAAAAATACTTTACAGTTGGAGAGTTCACGATAAGTCTACCGCTAAAAGCACAGACTCAAAGCCTTACGTGGTAAGCGCACAAAAAAAAGCAATTGGTGATTCGTTGAGTAGAAAAGGTTATAGTAAGATTAGAATCTCACAAGATAAAATCAATCCAGGATACTGGAACGTTGATATTATGCCCATAGCTAATCCAATGGTTTCTATAATTATACCAACTAAAAATCAATCGCAACTACTAAAGAAATGCATAGATTCAATATATAAAAATACGACATACCCTAATTACGAAGTTATACTTGTTGATACGGGTTCTGATGATATTAAACTAGCTGACTACTATAAAGAAATAACAAACAAACATACAAATCTAAGGAAATTTGATTTTATTGAGGATAAGTTTAGTTATGCCAATTCTTGTAATTATGGGGTTACGAAATCTAAAGGTAAATATTTGATTTTTCTGAATAATGATACCGAGATAATCACCAAAGAATGGATAGAAAAACTCCTTGGCGATGCGCAACGCGATGATATTGGGGCAGTGGGCGGCATGCTGCTATACCCAGATGCATTAACTATACAACACGCAGGAATAGGGATCGGACTTGGAGGAGTTGCCGCTAATCTATTTTCTGGAGTTAGATTAAATGATCCTTTGGCACTTACCCAACATCTAATGATATTCACCAAGCATAATGTAAGCGCGGTCACAGCGGCTTGCTTAATGATGTCGAGATCCAAGTTTAATCAAATTAACGGATTCGATAATAATTTCAGGATCACTTATAATGACGTAGATCTATGTCTTAAATTGGTTGACGCCGGATATCGAAATGTGTACAACCCCAACGTGAAAGTCATCCATCATGAATCCATTAGTTTAGGACGACCAGAAGATAAGCACATAAGAGATCAAAATGAATTTATTAAGGCCAAGAATACTTTTGTTAGGAAATGGTCCAAATATATAAAACATGACCCTTTTATCAATGCTAATATAAATAAAGATAACGCATTCTACAATATCTACTAAGACATTTTCTTAATTGTTGGGTATATACCAGGCTACACCTTCATACTTCCATCCTTGGCTTGTGGTTAGTACATTTTTTTCGTTAGAGTCTAGAGTCCATAAATGCACATCAAGTGAAGAGTTATACAATCTATATACAGGATTATTATTTGGTGAAGTGGTAACGTATTGACTAACTCCTTCGTAGTTCCAATTTCCTGAACTTGATAGTACATTTTTTTCGTTAGAATCTAGTGTGTATAGGTGCTCTTTTAGTCTAGGCGAATAAAGCCTGTAAAGGGGCAAAAGAGAAGTATTCTGCGAGCTGTACCAAGCTACACCCTCATAGCTATATCCAGATTGTATTAAGCTATCCCTTTCATTTAGATCAGTTGTCCAGAAATGACTGTGAGATGCATTAATATAGAATCTATATACATTAAGTAGTCCACTAGGAGCAGGTGGTGCAGGGTTTGTGGCGTCTATGCCCCCAAAGACCATGCCTTCATTAGTCCAACCATTTGATATGAGACTGGCGACTTCGTTTTGATCACTAGTCCAGAAGTGTTGGCCTAATACTTGATTGTATAATCTGGTAACTAATGGACCTGAATTTTTGGAGTTAGATGGGTTCGCATAGAACGATATGCCCAGAGATGTCCAGCCTGCATTCGCTAAGTCATTGTACTCGTTTTGATCTGTTGTAATAAAGCTTCCTCCCGAAGGAGCATTAAGCTCATAGACGGGTATAGTTCCTTGTGTTTGAACTGTGCTTCCGTAGAATTTTACGCCATTATAATTATAGTTTTGATTTATATAAAGACTGTCTCTTATAGACATATTTCCAGTTAAATATTGACTATTGGTTGCCGGATTTGTTAACTGCCATATACAGGTAAGACTAGAGTTCCCGTTTTGATTGCATGGTGGCAGATTAGAGTTTATTGAAAGACCAAACCAGCTATTGAAATACCACCAAAAATTTCTATTTCCATAAGTAGCACATGAATCTGAAGGTGCCGAACCGGCACCGTTAGAGCTTCCGGGCGCATTAGTATTAGCGAGCACGGTTGCATCGGGCTGATAAGGTGTGTAGTCATAAAGTGCTGCAGTTGCAGAATTCTGAATGTACACAACCGAAGATCCACAGCCAGACCTTGGAGAATACAGTACAGTATTGTTAGAGTTAGCTTGGTAATTAAAGTTAAGAGGATTGCTTAGGTAGTTTCTGTATTGTGAAGCGGCGGCACTTACTTGTTGATTGAAGCTAGCATATCCACTACATGCTGAAGTGTCGGGACAATTATACCCCATGGCCTCACTATATTCATTCATCCATGGCCAATTATCTGTTATTAAGCCCTGTTCTTTTTGTAGTGTTACAATCAAAACTTGTGGGTTGATTTGATACGTCTGTGCGGCATTGAATATTATTTGAGCGGCTGTTTGCCCTCCACTAATAGTCGAGTTTGGTTTTTGTAAGTTATTAGCTCCATTGTTTGGATTTTCTATATAACTATTTATACAAACGTACGGAGCTACGCTCTCGTTACTTATGTAATTAGAAGATCTGTTGTTGCCTAAGGAATCTCTTGTATTATTGTTCCAATAATTTGCATACGCTTGTCCATATGAAGAATAGCTTCCATTTATCAGAGACCCTCCGTTAAAACTATAAGAATGTACCTCCCCAGTAGAATTATTCAAGTAATATGACTTAGGTGTTGTGCCGTTGGTGTCGCATGTGCCCAACTTATTATTTAAAAAAGATTGAATATCATTGACTGACATGGAGCTTGCATTAGTAAATATATTATTATCAATTATCCTGCCAGGATTAAATGTATTAGCGGCAGTCGCACTATCGATAGGCGCCATTATAGAAGATATTAAAATTGGTAATACTATAAAATACTTTATCTTTTTATAGATTAACATCTAGAACCTCGCTATCACTAACCAAATCTCCTCCTGAATCAACCGTTAATTTTATTGTCCATTGGCCAGAAGAGCTTAATTTAATTATTGGAACATTAAAAATACCGCAGTCGTAATTGTTGCCGTCCAGGATTACTTTGCTGGTTGAAAGCACTATTTCATTATTGTCTTTTATTGCCGACAATTTACAATCTCCAGAGCTTGCTCCATTTATAATATTGCCTACATGTATAGTGTTCTGTACCACTAAAGCATTAATTATTTTAACGTATATGTTTTGTGTAGTGGATTTGTTTACGGTTGTATTTTCGCCTTTGGTGGTCGTCGAATTTGTTGCTCTTTCTTGACTCGTCGTTTTACTAATGGCATTATGATTAATGTTTTTTTTATCTATATTTTTGAAACCAAAAAAAATGAATATACATGCAGCTAATAATGCAATTAATATTGTTAGGATTTTTTTTATTTTCATACTTTATACTACTAATTATAGATTATTCTATGCCAACTTATCAAGATATAGTCCATAGCCACTTTTTCCAAGAGGCTTAGAAATTTCTTTTAGTTGATCTCTATTAATGTATCCCATTCTGTATGCAATTTCCTCAATGCATCCAACTTTTATCCCTGTCCTCTTCTCTATAACACGTATATATTCACTTGCGTCATTCATTGAATCAAAAGTACCAGTGTCTAGCCAGGCTGAGCCTCTTTCCATGATTATTACATTTAGCTTATTTTTTTTAAGGTACTCTTCATTAACAGAAGTTATCTCTAATTCTCCTCGATCACTAGGAGCTATATTTTTTGCTATATTAACTACGTCATTATCGTAGAAATAAAGTCCCACAACCGCAAAATTAGACTTTGGATTCATGGGTTTTTCCTCTATCGATATCGCCCTATTATTTCCGTTAAATTCCACTACTCCATATCTCTCTGGGTCAGATACCTCATAAGCAAAAACTACACCGCCTTTAGGATTAGTAGAATTCTTAAGACTATCCCCAAAGGATTCTCCATAAAATATATTGTCTCCTAAAATCAACGCCACACTATCGTTTCCAATAAATTTTTCGCCGATAATGAAAGCCTGAGCTAATCCGTCGGGTGACGGCTGGGTTGCGTACTGCAGACTAATTCCAATGCTAGAACCGTCTCCAAGCAGTCTCTCGAACTGACTTCTATCCTGGGGCGTTGTAATAATGAGAATCTCTCTAATTCCTGCCTGCATCAAGGTACTCAGAGGATAATAGACCATTGGCTTATCATATATTGGCATTAGCTGTTTTGATATAGCTTTGGTAATTGGGTATAATCTAGTTCCTGATCCTCCTGCTAAAATAATGCCCTTCATGTTCTATGCTCCTTTCTGATATTTTAATTCTGTTTGTAATTTGTGCCGTTTCCACCATTTCTGATTTTTTATATACCATTCTATTGTGTATTCGAGTCCTTTATTAAAGTCTTTATATTTGGGCGTCCATCCTAGTTCATCAATTAGTTTACTTGCATCTATGGCGTAGCGCTTATCGTGTCCGGGTCTATCATTTACCATTTCGAAACTATCATCATTTTTGCCTAAGAGATTCAATAT
>Ga0007815_1000442_pt1 | contig 13334 bp, 7 predicted proteins | sample CryBogCBE02Aug09_FD_71212 | JGI IMG/M metagenome (GOLD analysis project Ga0007815, IMG submission 71212) | Freshwater microbial communities from Crystal Bog, Wisconsin, USA - CBE02Aug09 | ecosystem: Environmental > Aquatic > Freshwater > Lake | place: Crystal Bog, Wisconsin, USA | collected...
TGGGCTTGTACCAAGCTCTCAAAGCCTTGAGGGATCACGATTCGCTGACCTGGGGTCATGAGATGAAGAATTTAAAAGTGTAAAAAAGCATGTCTTTCTCAATGAGTTTCACATGCCAGAACAAAAAAATGGACCCAGACCCGATTGCCTTTGCGCCCATGCTCGCTCACATTGTAACTTCCACACCTCATGCTTGCCTTATTTTTAACCTCAAATTGCCGCCATGACTCAAATCAAGTCACAAAAAAAGCCATAATGTTCGGTTAGTGGTCGCTTTAAAACCCCATCCCTCACAATTCAATTCATCACCTCTATGTCACACCCAGACATCCAAATTATTCGAATGCGTTACCTCAGTGGGCCCAACATTTGGACCTACCGCTCAGTGATTGAAGCTTGGGTCGATTTGGGTGAGCTCGAGCAATACCCCTCTAACACCATCCCTGGCTTTTACGACCGACTGTATGCTTGGTTGCCAGGACTCATTGAGCACCGTTGTGGGATTGGCGAGAGGGGTGGATTTTTGACACGACTCATCAACGGCACTTGGGCCGGTCACATCATGGAGCACGTGGCGCTTGAACTCCAAACCCTCTCAGGACTTGAGACTGGCTTTGGAAAAGCTCGCGAGACCTCAACCTCAGGCATCTACAAAGTGGTCATCCGCGCGGAACAAGAAGAAGTCGGAAGGCAAAGCCTTTTGATGGCCAAGGACTTGGTGATGGCCGCCATCAACGACAAACCCTACGATTTACAAGCCAGTGTGAACTTGCTCAAAAAACTGGTCGATGAACTCTGCCTTGGCCCAAGCACAGGCTGCATCGTTGCGGCTGCAAACGAGCGCCGCATTCCCAATATACGACTCACCGAAGGCAATTTGGTTCAATTGGGATATGGCGCCAAGCAAAGGCGAATTTGGACGGCAGAGACCGATCGCACGAGTGCGATTGCGGAGAACATCTCCAGCGACAAAGACCTCACCAAACAGCTGCTCGCTTCTTGTGGAATTCCGGTGCCCGAAGGCGAAATTGTTGAGACCGAAGAGCAAGCTTGGCAAGCGGCTCAAGACATCGGCTTGCCTGTGGTGGTCAAGCCCTCAGATGCAAATCGAGGACGTGGAGTCTCACTGAACTTGAACTCTGAGAGCTCCATCAAAAGTGCATTTCACATCGCCTCTAAAGTGGGCACTGAGGTGCTCGTTGAGCGCTACGTACTCGGGGACGAGCACCGCTTGCTGGTGGTTGGAGACCGAATGGTCGCAGCCGCCAAGGGCGAAACAGCAAGCGTCGTTGGAGATGGCGTACACACGGTGGCTGAGCTCATCGACCTTCAGATCAACTCAGACCCCAGAAGAGGTGCGACCGAGGACTTTGTCCTGAACTCCGTGAGATTGAACGATCACCCCCAAGCTGTCCTTCAAATCGAGAGCCAAGGCCATCAAGTCACCGATGTATTGCCAACGGGCAAAGAGCTCATTGTTCAAAGAAATGGCAACATGAACAACGATGTGACCGAGCAAGTTCACCCTGAGGTGGCAGCCATGGCTTGCTTGGCTGCCAGGGTCATCGGTTTGGATGTGGCAGGCATTGATTTGGTCGCGCAAGACGTCTCCAAACCCCTGAGCGAGCAAGATGCGGCCATTGTGGAGGTCAACGCTGGGCCCGGCCTTTTGATGCACCTCAAGCCCGTTGTGGGCAAACCCCGAGCGGTGGGCAAATCCATCATTGACCATCTATTTCCAGCGAAAGAAAATGGTCGAATCCCCATCGTAGGCATATTAGGATCCGAACAAACCTGCCTCTTGTCTCACCTCGTGGCTTGGTTGGTTCACTTGTCAGGCAAGAGGGTTGGATTGGCCTGCGAGGATGGTCTGTACATGGACCAACGCAAGGTGCAAACGACGGACGCCAGAAACTACCACGTTGGAGAACGACTGCTCATCAACAGAACCCTTGAGGCAGGCGTTTTTCAAACCTCGCCATGGCACATTTTGCAAGACGGGTTGCCCTACGACCGCTGCCAAGTGGGTGTGGTCACGGACATGAAACGAGAAGCTTGGGATTTATCGGATCACGACATTCACGATGCTGAAAAATTCAACAATGTGATGCGAACTCAAGTTGATTTGGTGCTCTCCAACGGGGTTGCCGTGCTCAATGCCGAGGATCCTTTGGTGGTGAATTTGGCCCAATACAGTGATGGCGAAGTGATTTTCTACGCCACCGACTCAAGCTCTGAAGTCTTGCAGTCACACCGAGCACAGGGCAAAAGAAACGTTTACTTCAAAGATGGGCATGTGGTGTTGGCCCGCGGTGATCAAGAAACATTGCTCTTTCACCTGGACTTTCCACCCATTGCCAGACGAATCAAGCAAGATGGGTTCAACCTCTCAACCCTTTTGGCTGGAATCGCAACGGGTTGGGCCTTGGACATTGCACCCTCTCTGATCCGAGCAGGTTTGAAGAATTTTGGTCAAAAGAACATTGACTCCACACAAGTATTGAGGACGGCAGACTGATGGACGTATCACGCATCAGGGCCTTGAGAGGCCCCAACCTTTGGACACGACACACCGCCATCGAAGCCCTTGTCAAATGTTCAACCGATGAATCCGATCTCTCGAGCATGCCTGATTTTGAGCACCGTTTGAGAAATCTATTTCCCGGAATGGGGCCACTCAGACCCAACGAGAGAGGTGCCAAGATGAGCGCAGCTCATGCGCTTGAGATTGCAACCTTGCATTTGCAAACTGAAGCGGGTTGTCCAGTGACATTTTCCCGCACCACCCCAACCTCCGAGGGCCAGCTCTACCAAGTCGTGGTCGAGTACACCGAGGAGGAGGTGGGTATTTTGGCGCTCAAATTGGCGCAGGATCTTTGCTTGGCTGCCGCCTCCAATCTCGACTTTGATTTGGACAAAGCCATCAAAGAATTGCGTGAGCTCGATGAGGACATCCGCCTAGGACCCTCAACGGGCTCCATTGTCGACGCGGCTTTGGTGCGAGGCATTCCTTATAGAAGGCTCACACAAGGCAGTTTGGTTCAATTTGGCTGGGGTTCAAAACAAAAGAGAATTCAAGCCGCTGAGATCGATGCGACCAGTGCGATTGCAGAGTCCATTGCACAAGACAAAGAGCTCACCAAGAAGCTGCTCTTTGCAGCTGGCGTGCCTGTCCCCTTGGGTAGACCTGTGGTCAGCAAAGAGGATGCTTGGGCCGCTGCACAAGAAATTGGCCTGCCTGTCGTGATCAAACCGCGTGACGGCAACCAAGGCAAGGGCGTTTCTGTCAACATCAACTCTGAAAAAGAGGTGTATGCAGCCTTTGAAAACGCCATCAATTTCAGAGATGAAATTTTGGTTGAAAGGTATCTACCAGGCAACGACTATCGGCTTTTGGTCGTGGGAGAGCGATTGGTGGCTGCCGCCAGAAGAGAGCCGCCCTTTGTCACGGGTGACGGCGTCAACACCGTCAAGGCGTTGGTCGACCAAGTCAACTCTGACCCCAGACGAGGCGATGGGCACGCCACTTCGCTCACCAAAATTCGCTTCGATGAGGTGGCGCTTGCCAGGCTCGAAGAGCAAGGCATGAACGCACAAAGCGTTCCAGCCAAAGGTGTTCGAGTGATCCTCAGAAACAATGCAAACCTCTCAACCGGAGGCAGTGCCACCGATGTCACCGACGACGTCCACCCAGAGGTGGCAGCCAGAGCCGTGGCGGCTGCTCAAATGGTGGGACTTGACGTTTGCGGCGTTGACATCGTTTGTGAATCTGTATTGCGTCCACTCGAGGAGCAACAAGGCGGTGTGGTTGAGGTCAATGCAGCTCCTGGCTTGCGCATGCACCTGCACCCCTCCTACGGCAAGGGACGTGATGTGGGCGAAGCCATCATCTCCCAACTCTATCCCAAAGGTGATGATGGACGCATCCCAGTTGTTGCTGTGACAGGCACCAACGGCAAAACCACAACGGTGCGTTTGACCGCTCATTTGCTCAGATCCAGTGGATTGAGGGTTGGCATGACGAACACGGATGGGGTCTATGTCAACGGCAGACAAGTCGACAGTGGAGACTGCTCGGGCCCCAAAAGCGCCAGAAATGTGCTCATGCATCCAGACGTTGATGCAGCGGTTTTTGAAACCGCTCGCGGTGGCTTGTTAAGAGAAGGCTTGGCCTTTGACAAATGCCAAGTTGCGGTGGTGACCAACATCGGAATGGGTGACCACTTGGGTTTGAACTACATCACCACGGTTGAGGACTTGGCGGTCTTGAAACGAGTGATCGTGCAAAACGTCTCTCAATCGGGCATGGCCGTCTTGAATGCATCGGACCCCATAGTTGCAGCCATGGCTTCAAACTGCCCAGGACAAATCACCTTCTTTGGCTTGGATGCACACCACCCAGTCATTGCCACCCACAGGGCACAGGGCAAGAGGGTTGTGTTCGTTGAGGATGATCAAATCGTGGCCATGCAAGGCAGCATGCAAGTGCGAATCCCCATGGTTGAGATTCCTCTGACTCGCTCAGGCGCCATTAATTTTCAGATTGAAAACGCGATGGCTTCCCTGGCTGCAGCTTGGGCCGTTGGAATCCCTTGGGGACACATCTGCAAAGGCTTGTCCACTTTTGTGAGTGATGCCAACGCCGTTCCCGGACGCTTCAACGTGTTTGACTACAAGGGTGCAACCGTGATTGCCGACTATGGTCACAACCCCGATGCCATCAAAGCGTTGGTTCAAGCGGTCACGAACCTGCCCGCCAAGCGACGCAGTGTGGTGATCAGTGGCGCTGGAGACCGAAGGGATGAGGACATCCGCGAACAAACTCGCATCATTGGAGAGGTCTTTGATGATGTGGTGCTCTACCAAGACGCGTGCCAAAGGGGACGCGTGGATGGGGAGGTTTTGGCGTTGCTCAGAGAAGGACTCAAGGGAGCTCCCAAAACTGAACAAATTGATGAAATCTATGGCGAGTTTTTGGCCATCGATCACGCCATGAATCAACTCAAAGCAGGAGATCTGTGCTTGGTCTTGATCGATCAAGTTGAAGATGCATTGGCACACATCATGAAACGCATCAATTCAGCTCAAGCTTGATCCACCCCATCACTCATCAAAGCTCAAGGGTTTGCCAAAACCAAACCCCTTGAGCCCAGCCCACGTTCAAGAGGCTTTTTCTGAGCAGACCTCTTTGCGAAGACTTGCCAAAAAGGTATTTGGACGAATGGGGTATTCATGGTTTTTCCACTCTTGGTCGTCCATGGCCAAAACCTCTTTTCCCTTGCCCAAGGGCTTTTCAAAAAACGACACAGACAGTCTCACAAACGTGTCGTTTTTGCAATAAAGGCGCCAACGCGTCATTTGAGATTGATAGGAGTCACCTCCTGGGGTCTTGGCCGATTTGCTGTAATCGGAGAGGGTCCACACGTACCTGGAGACGTGAACTGCTTTCACAGCCTCTTTGTCCCACATGTGGGTGACATCATCGTCTTTGTCGATTTCGGTCCACTCGGCGTGTGCGTGCTGCAACGGCAACCACAATGCAGCACAAAGTACCCAAGCCTTGACCCAGGTGAGCTCAGGCTCAAACAAAGTGGAAAAAGGATTAAAGGTAAGGCTTTTCATGAATCAGAGTCATCCAAATGGGTTGATGTGGAGTTGGGCGAAAACACTCGCAAAGACCTACTTCAGCCTACTGAGAATCGACTCCAAGACTCAAAACTTGAGCTCATGTGTTGCTCGATGGGCAAGGCCAAAGAAACAGAATTTTGTGCCATTTTAAGGGTGCGTAAATGTGCCTTAAAGCTTAACTAAAATGAACAAATACCCACTTCAAAAAGACGAGATCCACATGTCAAACATTGAACAAAAACTCAGCGAACTCAACATCACCCTACCCCCAGTTTCTGTGCCCCAAGCAGCCTATGTGCCCTTTTGCGTGTCAGGCAATATGGTGTTTTTAAGTGGCCACATTGCCAAAAAGAACGGTCAAGTTTGGGTGGGACAACTTGGGCTGACCATGAGCACACAAGAGGGCCAAGAAGCGGCAAAATTGGTCGCCATCGATCTCTTGGGCACTTTGAATGCAGCATGCCAGTCAGTTGGAAAAAGCTTGAACGATGTTCGCAAAATCGTCAAAGTGATGAGCTTGGTCAACTCCACCTCTACTTTCACCGAACAGCACTTGGTCACCAACGGATGCAGTGAGCTCTTGGCTCAAGTGTTTGGCTCCAAGGGAGAGCACGCAAGGTCTGCTTTTGGTGTGGTCCAACTCCCGCTTGGGTCTTGTGTGGAAATTGAGCTCATTGCTGAGCTCACCCCCTGAGCAACCAAAGTCAAAGGCGAAACGGCTTCGCCTTTGATGAGAGGCTTATTCGACTCGCCTGACCTCGCTTGGCTTGAAGCCCAACTCAGTGGCCTTGCCTTTTCTGGCACGCTGCGATTTGGCGTTGTTGAGAGACCTTATTTCCAAAGACTCTTCGCGTGCTTTGCCGCCTCGCCCAACGCCTTTGACCAACACACTTCGGTTGTAGCAGGCTGCACCCGCCAACTCGTCTTTGGCCTCCAAATCCATCAACACCAAGCCACGGCCACCTTTTTCCATGGCCTTGATTTCAGACAACTCAAAGCTCAACACTCGTCCACCTTGAGAGACACAAACGACAAATTTGGCTGGATCGCTCCACTCTGGTTTAGAAGGAGAGCTCACCAAGCTGGGCCTAAGCACACGTTCATTTTCAGCCACAGTCATGAAAGACTTGCCGCCACGGTGACGCGTCATCATCGATTCAAGCGTGGCCATGAAGCCGTATCCAGCGGAGTTGCTGAGCAAGTAAAGGGCTTGGGGTGGTCCCACCACAAAATGAACGAGTTGCGTTGAACTCTCAAGTTCAATCATGGTGGTGATGGGCTGCCCGTCTCCCCTGGCGCCTGGCAAAGAGGAAACGGGTACCGAATACACTCGACCATTGGAGCCAAAGGCCAATAGCGTATCGACCGTTCGCGCCTCAAACGTATCGTACAAAGTGTCGCCTGATTTGAAGGCAAAAGCACTTGCATCGTGACCGTGCCCAGAGCGAGCACGCGCCCAACCTTTTTCAGAAATCACCACGGTCACAGGCTCATCGATCAACTTGACCTCAACGCTTGAGCGTTTGTCGGCTTGGATCAAGGTTCGACGTGTGTCACCAAAGACTTTTGCATCGGCCTCGATCTCTTTGATCATGAGTTTTCTTTGCGCGGCAGCACTGGAGAGGATGTCCTCCAACTTTTGACGCTCTTCTCTCAAATTCTTGAGCTCTTGCTCAATTTTGATCGCCTCTAGCCTGGCCAACTGACGCAAGCGGATCTCTAAAATATCTTCCGCTTGGCGCTCGCTCAAGGAGAATCTCGCAATCAAGGCCTCTTTGGGCTCATCGCTTTGGCGAATGATCGCTATCACCTCATCGATGTTGAGGAGCACCAATTGACGCCCCTCAAGGATGTGGATGCGGTCCAAAACCTTATCGAGCCTGAACTTGGAGCGGCGCTGAACGGTGATTTGTCTGAACTCGATCCACTCGTCAAACATTTGACGAAGGTTCTTTTGCACGGGCTTTCCATCGATGCCAACGGCCGTCAAATTGATGGATGAGGAAGACTCAAGGCTGGTGTGGGCCAAAAGGACTTGAAGCAAATCTTGTTGCTCGACCGTGCGAGTTTTGGGCTCAAAGACGAGTCTCACAGGTGCATCCTTGGAGGACTCATCTCGGACCACATCCAGCACACTCAAGACCGTGGATTTGAGTAAATTTTGCTCAGGCGAGAGGGCTTTCTTGCCCGCTTTGACCTTTGGATTGGTGAGCTCTTCAATTTCTTCCAGCACCTTTTGCGTGCTCACGCCTGGGGGCAGTGTGTTCACGACCACTTGCCACTGACCTCTGGCCAAATCTTCAATCACCCAGCGTGCTCTGACTTTGATGGATCCACGCCCAGTTCGATAAGCATCGGCAATTTCCTGTGGCGTGCTGATGATCTGTCCACCACCAGGGTAATCGGGTCCTGGCAAAATTTCAAGCAAAGCTTCATCGCTGAGCTTTGGGTTTTTGATGATTTCTACACAAGCTTGTGCGACCTCAACCAAGTTATGAGAAGGTATCTCAGTGGCCAATCCAACCGCAATGCCACTTGCACCATTCAAGAGTGCAAAAGGCAGTCTCGAGGGCAACTGCTTGGGCTCTTGCGTGGAGCCATCGTAATTGGGTTGGAAGTCAACGGTGCCTTCGTCCAATTCATCCAAGAGCAAAGTGGTGATGCGAGACAAACGAGCTTCGGTGTAGCGCATTGCAGCAGCACCATCTCCATCTCTTGAACCAAAATTGCCTTGTCCATCGATCAAGGGATAGCGTTGCGAGAAGTCCTGCGCCATTCGCACCAAAGCGTCATAAGCCGCTTGATCGCCGTGGGGGTGAAAGCGTCCAAGGACATCGCCAACCACACGCGCGCTCTTGACAGGTCTTGCACCAACGGCTCCATTGGCGCCGCCAAACCCCAAACCCATTTTGGACATGGAATACAAAATTCGGCGCTGAACGGGCTTTTGTCCATCACAAATGTCTGGCAAAGCACGGCCTTTGACGACCGATAAAGCGTATTCCAAATATGCGGTCCGAGCATAAGCGCCCAAACCCACATCTTCATCCTTGGGAACATCCAAGGTTTCAATCACAGCATCACTCATTTAAATATCCACTTCAATCTCATCGGCGTGCAACTCCATCAAATCGCGACGCGCCTGTGCCTCGCCTTTGCCCATGAGTTGTGACATGAGCAATTGGGTTTGCACGAAATCCAAGTCCCCCAATTGAACGGGCAAGAGCCTGCGGGTATCAGGGTTCAACGTGGTCTCCCACAATTGCTCCGCATTCATCTCTCCCAGTCCTTTGAAGCGACTGATGGACCAAGCGCCCTCTCTCACACCGTCTTTTCTGAGCTTATCGAGCACAGCAGTGAGCTCACCCTCATCAAGCGTGTAGATCTTGGTCGCTGGCTTTTTCCCTCTCGCTGGCGCATCCACCCTAAAGAGTGGGGGACGAGCAATGTAGACATGTCCTGTCTCAATGAGCTTTGGAAAATGTTTAAAGAAAAGTGTGAGCAGCAACACTTGAATGTGTGAACCGTCGACATCGGCATCACTCAAAATACAAATTTTTCCATATCGCAAACCGCTCAAATCAGGCTCATCATCCGCCCCATGTGGATCGACCCCAATGGCAACTGAGATATCGTGAATCTCGTTGTTGGCAAACAAGCGATCTCGCTCCACTTCCCAAGTGTTCAACACCTTTCCACGCAAGGGCAAAATTGCTTGACTCTCTTTGTCTCGCCCCATCTTGGCGCTACCGCCAGCGCTGTCACCCTCGACCAAAAACACCTCGTTGTAGGCCAAGTCCTTGCTTTCGCAATCGGTGAGTTTTCCTGGTAACACAGCAACACCGGAGCCTTTTCGTTTTTCAACCTTCTGGCCCGCGCGCTGCCTAAATTGCGCAGCCTTGATGGCGAGCTCAGCGAGCTTTTTGCCGTACTCAACGTGCTCATTGAGCCACAACTCTAAGTTGGGGCGAACAAAACTAGAGACCAATCGAACCGCGTCTCTGGAGTTGAGTCGCTCTTTGATTTGTCCTTGAAACTGTGGATCCAACACCTTCGCACTCAAAACGTAATTGGCTCTGGAGAAGACATCTTCAGGCAAGAGCTTGACGCCTTTGGGCAGCAAGGCGTGCAAGTCAATGAAATTTTTGACCGCCTGGAACAAACCCTCTCGCAAACCACTTTCATGGGTTCCGCCAGCGCTCGTGGGGATCAAATTCACGTAACTCTCTCTGACCGCTTGACCATCCTCGGTGAAGGCCACACACCACGTGGCGCCCTCGCCTTCTGCAAAACTTTCATGTCCAGAGTCGGCAAAGCCCTCGCCTTCAAACAAAGGGATCACGGGATCAGAACTCAAGGTTTGCAACAAATAATCTCGCAAGCCCGCCTTGTAGAGCCAGGTTTGGTTTTCTTTGGTTTTTTCGTTGTTCAGGTGCACGCTCACGCCAGGCATGAGCACGGCTTTGCTCCTGAGCAAATGGGTGAGCTCTTGAAGAGGCAGTGCAGCACTCTCAAAATACTTGGGGTCTGGCCACACGGTCACGCATGTGCCTGATTTGCGATCCTCTTTTCCAGCGGCTTTGACTTGGAGTTTCTCTACAACGTCCCCGCCTTGAAACACCATTCCGGCAACCTTGCCCTCCCGAAAGGAGAGCACTTGCATGCGTTTGGATAAAGCGTTGGTGACACTCACGCCTACGCCATGCAGACCCCCTGAGAAGCTGTAAGCTCCGCCAGAGCCTTTGTCAAACTTACCACCCGCGTGCAAACGGGTAAAGACCAACTCCATCACTGGAGCTTTTTCCTCAGGATGCATGCCAAATGGAATGCCTCGTCCATCATCTTCAATGCTCACACTGCCGTCGGCGTGCAAGGTGACGGAGATTTTTTTACCATGCCCAGCCAATGCCTCATCGGCAGAGTTGTCAATGACCTCTTGGATGATGTGCAGTGGATTATCGGTGCGGGTGTACATTCCTGGTCGCTGCTTCACAGGCTCGAGGCCTTTTAAAACGCGAATGGAATTCTCTGAATATTCTGAAATTTGCTTGGTTGCCATGGGTCGCATTGTAATCAAGTTAAATGACATCTGTATGGATATACAGTCTATTGCCTTGTCCTTGCCGGCTTTTGCTCAGACAAGAACTGCATTTTGTTGGCTTAAGGGCCATTCAAGTCGACACAAAGACAGCCCTTTAATGGGGATTTCAGCGCAATCCTAAGGTGGTTTGGGCTTGTTGGGCTGCCATCTTGCCCTCATCGGTTGGGATGACCCACACCTCGACCGCACTGCTTGGAGTGCTGATTTTCACAATTTCTTCTCCAACAGCCGATTGATTCAAAGATTCATCAATCTCGATCCCCATCCATGAGAGGTGTCCACAAACGGCTTGCCTAAGGAGAGCATCGTGTTCACCAATTCCGCCACTGAACGCCATGACGTCTAGCCCTTGTAGGCAAGAAATCATCGCCCCACTCTCTCTGATCACTCGGTAAACAAACAAATCGATGGCTTTTTTAGCAGAGTCATTGGCCAGTGATCTCAACTTGCGCATGTCCGCTGAAGTGCCAGATACACCCAGAAGACCGCTTTGTTGATACAAAAGTTTCTGGAGTTGATCGTGGCTGTAACCTCGCTCCAACAAATAAAGAATCACACCAGCATCGAGTGTTCCAGCTCTGGTGCCCATCATCAAACCGTCCAGTGCTGAAAAACCCATGGTGGTTGCAATGCTTTTGGTTTGCAAGCTTGCACAAAGGCTGGCTCCATTGCCCAAGTGGGCCATGAGCACCCGCCCCATGGCACGAGGCGTATGGGCTTGCAAAGTGGAGATGATGTACTGGTAGGAAAGGCCATGAAACCCGTACTTGCGCACCCCCATCTGTGACACCGCTTGTGGAATTGCAAATGATCTCTCAAGCTCATCCAAAGTTTGGTGATAAGCGGTATCAAAACACAACACTTGAGGCACGTTTTCAAAAGCCTCTGAAAACGCTTTAACGCCCTCTAAATTGTGTGGCTGATGAAGGGGAGCAAGCGAATTCAATTGAGCGAGTTGCTCCAAAATGAAAGGAGTCGAAACCGTACTTGTTTTAAATTCTGATCCACCATGAACAATGCGATGAGCCACTGCTTGGATGTTGGGCAACCCAGGTAACCCTGAGAGCAAGTCCTTCAGTGCTTTGAGGGACTGCTCAAAAGGTTCTTCTGAGGTCGATGGGATTGCAATTGTTTCGCGCTGATCCTGGAAGCTAAAGCTCAAGGAGGCAGAGCCTCCAGGCTCAAGACCTTGAACATTGCCCACCAAAACACTGGGTTGAACCCCATTTTGAGCGATCGGGTAAATTGAAAACTTAAGGCTTGAAGAGCCTGCGTTGACTGCCAGTATGGCCATCTTGTTGCTTTGCTTGGATTGAAGGATTGAAGGACAAAAAGCTTAGACTCAAGACTTTAGCTGGCTGTGAGCCACGAGCAAAGCCAATAAAGCTGAGGCAACTCTTGTTTTAGGACCATCGGCTCGACTGGTCAGTGCAATTGGAATCCTCGCTCCCAAGACCAACCCTGCACCACTGGCTCCAGCAAAATATTCCAATTGCTTGGCCAACATGTTGCCAGATTCCAAGTCAGGGACAGCCAAAATATCAGCGTCACCTGCGACCAAAGAATCAATGCCCTTGACCAAAGCAGAATGAGCTGAAATGGCATTGTCAAAGGCCAATGGGCCATCCAAAATGCCCCCCTTGATTTGTTTTCTTTGAGCCATTTTGCAAAGTGCTGCTGCTTCAATCGTAGAGGGAATGTCTGGGCTTACGGTCTCAATGGCCGAGAGGATGGCAACCTTTGGGTTTTGCACGCCCATCACCATGCTGAAGTCAATCGCGTTTTGAATGATGTCGACCTTCTCCATGAGAGTTGGTTTGATGTTCAAGGCGGCATCCGTCACCAGCAAAGGTTTGCTGTACATTGGGATGTCAAATCGAAAAACGTGCGACATGCGCCGACCCGTTCTGAGTTGTGGGCGAGCCAACACAGCGTGCAAGAGTTCATCGGTGTGCAAACTGCCCTTCATCATGATTTGAACTTGTCCTTTTGCGGCCATATCTGAGGCAAGGTCTGCCGCAGCATGGCTGTGTGGAACATCAATCAACTCATAGCCTGAGATGTCCAGATGCCCCTCTTGGGCACAGGCCAAAATTTTCTTGGCTGGACCAATCAAGATTGGAACGATCAAACCCGCTTTGGCCGAATCGATGGCCCCACTCAAGGATTCTTGATCACAAGGATGCACCACGGCACAAGGCAATGCTTTTAAATGTTTAGCTCGCTCCAAAAGCGACTTCAAACGAGCCTCTGGATCGAACAATTGAATATGCGGGGCACTCAACTTGGGACGAAGAATTTTTTGAGTGGGCGCAATGATTCGAGCGGTACCAAACAAAACCTTCTCACCCTTTTGATTCTCCACCAAACAATCCAATTCAACGCGTTTCTTTTCGTCGTCTTTAGAGGTCACTGTGGCCACAACGGCCAGCGTGTCACCAATGCGAACTGGTCTTGAGAAATGGAGATCTTGTTGTAAATAAATGGTACCAGGGCCTGGAAACTTGGTTCCCAGCAACGCTGAAATGAGTGCTCCCCCCCACATACCGTGCGCAATGACGCCATGAAACATGGTGTCATTGGCGTATTCAGGATCCAAGTGGGC
>Ga0007815_1000451_pt1 | contig 13142 bp, 12 predicted proteins | sample CryBogCBE02Aug09_FD_71212 | JGI IMG/M metagenome (GOLD analysis project Ga0007815, IMG submission 71212) | Freshwater microbial communities from Crystal Bog, Wisconsin, USA - CBE02Aug09 | ecosystem: Environmental > Aquatic > Freshwater > Lake | place: Crystal Bog, Wisconsin, USA | collected...
TCGGCTATCTGGTCGCGGCCGGCGGCCCGGCCGCGCACAACTGGCTCGATGCCGCCGCCTCGCGCGGGATGGTACTGAGCGGGGTAGTCGCCGCCGCGGCGGTGGTCGGGGCCAGCTGGCTGCATTGGCGCCGCTTCATGGTGCCGATCAGCGTCGCCGCCGGGGTCGCGGCGATTGCCCGCTGCTTCTACACGCTGGTGCTGTGGGCGGCATGGCCTGATCTGGGCCGGTGGACACTGGTGGTCGTGTTGCTGGGGGGGCTCGCGGTCTTTGCCTATGCGATGCGCTGGGACATGGCCGACCTCGATCGCAAGACCCGCCGCGCCGATGTCGCCTTCTGGCTGCATCTGTTCGCCGCGCCGATGATCGTCCACCCGGTTTTCATGCTGCTGGGGCTTGGAATTCTGGGCGACTTTACCCACAATGCCGCCGGCGCCGAGGGGGCCGGAGTGCCGCTGGCGCTGGCCGCGCTGGCGCTCTACGCGCTGCTGGCAGGCGTCGCCGTGGTGATCGACCGGCGCGCGATTCTGGTCTCCGCACTGGTCTACATGATCGTCGCGGCGATCTATCTGGCCCGGGCTGCGGGGGCGGAGAATGTCGGCTTTGCAGGCGCGGTGCTGGTGATCGGTTCGGCCCTGCTGATGCTCTCGGCAATGTGGCAGACGCTGCGCCGCCGGGTGCTGCTGCTGGTGCCCGAGGGCTGGCGCGCCCACCTGCCCCAAGCGCGCTAGCCTGAGCTTTCGATAACCTTCAGCAACTTGCGCTCCAGCGGCGAAAGCACGCCCGCCAGATCGTGCCCGCGCTTCAGCACTTGCCCGGCCTCGCCGAACAGTGCCCACATCCCCTGTTTTGCGCGCAAATCAGGCCGCTTTTCGACCCGCGCGGCCGGGCGCTCCGCCGCGCGGCGGAACATGGCAAAGCTTGCCGCCTCACGGGTGAAGTCGATGGCATAGTCGCGCCACAGTCCGGCAGCGACCATCCGCCCGTAAAGATCCAGAATGCGCATCAGTTCCAGCCGGTCGAACCCGACTTGCAGCGGCACGGGCCGGAAGGGCAGGATCTGGGCGCCGGCAGGCTCCATCAGCCCCCGCTGCGCTTGGTGCGCGGCTTGGGCGTGGTGGCGTCGCCGGCCAGCAGCGCAGCGATGTCGGCCTTCAGGCTGGCCACTTCGGCCTCCAGCGCGGCGACGCGGGCTTCCTCGTCCTCCTCGCGGCAACCTTCTCGGCACGGCGTGCCATAAGGCATGAATTCCCGCGCCCAGACCTCGGCCGGGACCAGCGTCGAGCGGGCCTTGAGGCCGATCATCGTCGCCCCCTCGGGCACGTCGTCAGTCACCACCGCATTGGCCCCGACCCGCGCCCGCTTGCCAACGGTGATGGGCCCGAGAATCTGCGCGCCCGAGCCGACGATCACGCCATCCTCCAGCGTCGGGTGGCGCTTGCCGCCCACGCCATTGGCGGGATTGGTGCCACCCAGCGTGACGCATTGATATATCGTGACATTATCACCAATCTCGGCTGTCTCGCCGATCACGGTGAAGCCGTGGTCGATAAACAGGTGGTGGCCGATCCGCGCGCCAGGGTGAATGTCGATCCCGGTCAGAAAGCGCGCGACATGGTTGACGAAGCGGGCGAGGAAATAGGCCCGGCCCACGAACAGCCAGTGCGCCACGCGGTGCAGCCCCACAGCCCACAGACCCGGGTACAGCAGCACTTCCCAGCGGGTGCGCGGCGCCGGGTCGCGCGCGACGATGGAGTCGCAAAAGGCGATCAGCTGTTGGAACATGCTGCCTTGTTCTCCATCCCGTCCGCTAAAACAAGCGCGGTTGCTGCGCCCCGTGCAATTCCTCGAGCGCCTCGCGCCAGATCGCCTGACCAGGGGCAGACTTGCGCTCAAGGCTCAGCCGGTCGATGGTTTCGACCAGCCGCTCGGCCTCCAGATGGGTACGCGTCGCCCGGCTTGCAAGGTAGCGCGCGCCTTCCGCCCCCAGCGCCAGCCCGCGCGCCTCGGCATGCGCCAGCAGCAGTTCGGCAAACATCGCATCGTCGGGCTCGGCCAGTTCGGCATGGATCGCCGCCCCAAGGCGCGAGGCAAGATCGGGCAGCGTGATGCTCCAGCCCTTGCCATCGGCGGCCAGACTGGCGGTCAGCAGCAGCGCCTCACCCGCCGCCTGCGCCGCGTTCCAGCGGTGGAACAGCGCGTCCTCCGGTTCGGCATCGGCATCATCAATCGCCGCGCCGCCGCCCTGCTCGGCAAACCAGCGCGCCAGCAGGCTCTTGCCCGAGCGCGGCGGCCCAAGCAGCACCATGGTACGAAACGGCCAGCTGGCGCTGTGGTCCAGCAGGTCGACCGCCGCCCTGTTGCCCGAGCCGACGACGATGCGCTGCCGCCCGCCGCCCAGCGGACCCCACGGCAGGACGATCTGTGCCATGGCCTATTTCCTGATCCGCAGCACCGGCCCGGCCAGCGTCACCTGCCAGCCGCGTGCGCGCAGGGCACTTGCAAGCTCGGCCGCGCTACCGGCGTAGGAGACCTTCATCACCGAGGTTCCGCCAATCGCAATCGAGGTGGTCGAGACGCCCGAGACGCCAGCCGTGCCGCGCACCCCACCCAAGGCAGCATCGACCGCGCGGGCGTCGGGCGAGGCGAACTGGACGGTGAACGAGGCCGCCACGCGCGCCTCGGGGCGCGGTGTGGGCGCGGCGCTGGCGACCGGGGCGGCAGCCTCGGCATCGGCAGCAGCAGCAGCAGCCTCCTCGGCGGCATCGGCGCGCTTGCCGGCGTCGATCAGCGCGGCCAGCGCTGGGTCAAGCGGACCCGCACCAAGGTTGAGCGACGAATCGGGGCGCAGCAGGCCCTGCCCCAGCGCATCGCTGTAAAGCTGATCGAACCGGCCCACCGCCTGCCGCAGCATCTGCGGCAGGGCTTCCTCGTTCGGCGCGGTCAGCGTGAAGGTCCACAGGAAGGTATTGTCCGGGCCATAGCGGGCCGTGAAATGCCCGGTTACCGGCCCGCCCGGCCACTGCCGCTCCAGCCGCGCCTCGGCCACCAGCACATCGGCCGCGCCGAACTGGTCGAGCACATTGCGCCACCACGAGCGGCTGTGGCGGGCGACCTGCCCCGCAGTCAGCAACAGCGAATCGCCGCCGCCGCCGTTGGGGCGGACATAGTCGATCGCGCTGGCCCCGGTATGGAACTCGGCCCAGGCGCGCTGCCAGACCCCGCGCACTTCGTAGGTTTGCGCCACCCCGCCCGAACGCAGCACCGGCACCAGCAGCATCGGCGCCGAATGGCCGACCCGCGCCGCATCTCCGCCCGAAATAAGCGGCCCGGCGCGTTCACCATCAAAGGCGATGCCGAGCCGCGCCATGTAGTGATGCGGGCCAATCGCCTCGCGCTCCACCACCACGGCCGAGACCATGCTCTCCAGCTCGCCATCCGAAACGGCGGGCCCGTGCAATTGTTCCCACGCCTTGCGATAGGCGGCTTTCCAGCCGTTCAGCCGCGCTTCCTGCCCGGTCTTGCCCTGCGCATCGACCTCGATCCCGGCGGCTTCGATGTCGCCGGTGGAAATGATCGGAGCGATTCCGCGCTCCCCCTCGATCTGCGCGATCAGCCGCGCCGGACCGATCAAAGCGACGGCCCCGGCAAGCGCGATTCCCCCCGCCAAGGCAAGCCGGGCGCGCAGGACAAGGGCCGGAATGGGGGAAAACAGGGCTGTCATGTGTGAAACTGGGGGCCTTTTGCCCAATGGCGCATGGAAATCCAAGCGATAAACCGCTAACCCGCCGCGCATGAGCACCGAACAGAAGCCGAAATCCTATTCCTACGAAGATGCGGGCGTGTCGATTGCCGCCGGCAATGCGCTGGTCAAGGCCATCGCCCCGCTGGCCCGCGCCACCGCGCGGCCCGGCGCGGATGCCGAGCTGGGCGGCTTTGGCGGCTTCTTCGATCTGAAGGCGGCGGGCTACAAGGACCCCTTGCTGGTTGCCGGCAACGACGGGGTCGGCACCAAGGTCAAGCTGGCGATCGACCATGACCGCCACGACCGGATCGGCGAAGACCTTGTCGCCATGTGCGTCAATGACCTGATCGTGCAGGGCGCGGAACCCTTGTTCTTCCTCGACTATTTCGCGACCGGCAAGCTCCAGAACGGCGTTGCCGAGCGCGTCGTGGCCGGCATCGCCGAAGGCTGCCGGATCGCGGGCTGCGCGCTCATCGGCGGCGAAACCGCGGAAATGCCGGGCATGTATGCCGCTGGCGACTATGACCTCGCGGGCTTCTGCGTCGGCGCGGTCGAGCGCGGCGAGCAGCTGACCGGCGACAAGGTGGGGCCAGGCGACGTGCTGCTCGGCCTTGCCAGCAGCGGCATCCATTCGAACGGCTATTCGCTGGTGCGGCGGCTGGCGGCGGACAAGGGCTGGAAGCTGGACCGCCCGGCGCTGTTCGACAACGAACGCCTGCTGATCGACTATCTGATCGAGCCGACCCGCATCTATGTGAAGAGCCTGCTGCCCTTCATCCGCGCCGGTCGCATCAATGCGCTGGCCCACATCACTGGCGGCGGCCTCCTCGAAAACGTGCCGCGCGTCCTGCCCAAGCACCTCCATGCCCGGATCGATGCCGGGGCCTGGGAACAGAGCCGCCTGATGGCCTTCCTGCAGGCGCAGGGCAACATCGAGCCGGGCGAAATGGCCCGCACCTTCAACTGCGGTGTGGGCATGGTGCTGGCCGTGCCCGCCGAGGGCGCCGCCGCCCTTGCCGCCGACCTCGCTGCGGCGGGCGAGACCGTCCACGTCATCGGCGCGATCGAGGAAGGCCCGCGCGGCTGCACTGTCTTCGGCGCCCCCGAAGTGTGGAGCGCGCGCGAAAGCTGGGAAGCCGTGCATCTTGCCTAGTCTGGCGCTGGCCCTGCTGGCGGCGGCGGCCGTGGCCCCTGCGGGTGGCGACATGGCCGCACAGCTGGCTGGCACGGCGGGGCAATGGTGCGGCCGCCTTGAATACCGCGACTATCAGTCGGACCGCTGGGAAGGCCTGCCGATGGCCACCGAAATCCGCACCCAGCCCGACGGCGTGACGCTGATCCGCTCCTCCGCCTTCGATGATGGCCCCAAGGTCGGGCTGGTGTGGATCACCGGGCTCGAACAGCTCGACCCCGCGACCAGCACGCTCAGCTATGCCTCGGCACGCAAGGGTAAACGCTTTGCCAGCGGCAGCCAGCAGCTTGCGCCGGTTGCGGCCAGCGATGCCAGTCACTGGCAGCTGACCGCCAGCGAGCGCGAGATTGACGGCCAGGCCCCGGCGCTGATCCGCCAGACCATCACCCGCGACGGCGACCAGCTGACCACACTGAAGGAAGTGGCCGACCCCGCCGCTGCCACCCCGGCATGGAAGCCGCGCAACCGCACTGCGCTGGTCCGCTACACCGGCGCGCCAGACCAATGGCCGCGCGTCTGCTTCAAGCCGTGACCCGCCCCCGCGTCCCCGTGGCCGTGCTGATTTCGGGCAGCGGCACCAATATGGCCGCGCTGCTTTACGCGGCGCGCGCGGCGGATTGTCCTTACGAAGTGGTGCTGGTCGCCAGCAACGATCCCGACGCCAAGGGCCTGACGCTGGCGGCAGCCGAAGGCGTGCCGACTTTCGCCCTGCCCCACAAGGGCATGCCCCGCGCCGAACACGAAGCCGCGATGGACGCAGCGATCCGTGCCAGCGGCGCGCAATATGTCGCGCTGGCGGGCTATATGCGGGTGCTGGGGGCGGACTTCGTGTCGCGCTGGGAAGGCCGGATGCTCAACATCCACCCCAGCCTGCTGCCCAAATACCCCGGCCTCCACACCCACGAACGCGCGCTGGAAGCGGGCGACGCGCAGGCAGGCTGCACCGTCCACTTGGTCACTGCCGAACTCGACGCCGGGCCGATGCTGGGCCAGACGGCGATAGCGATCATCCCCGGCGACACCCCGGACACGCTCGCCGCGCGGGTGCTGATTGCCGAGCATCAGCTCTACAGCCGCTGCCTTGCCGCGCTGGTGACCCAACCCTTCGATGCCGACTGGCTGACCGCGCAGGTCCGCGCGCTGGCCATGGCCCAGCCGGAGGCGGAGGAGAGCCTCAGCCACGGCATGGCTTGCTTCGGGGTGATCAAGGGCAAGAAATTCGCCTGGGTCTCAAACGACCACCACGGCGATGGCAAAACCGCGCTGCTGGTCAAGATCAGCAGCGCCGACGAACAGGCCCAGCTGATCGAGCAGGACCCGGCGCGCTATGCCCGCGCGGCCTATTTCGGCGACGAGTGGATCGCGCTGCGGCTCGACCTTGGCGATACCGACTGGGACGCGGTGGCCCAATGGATCGCCCGCAGCTGGCGCGCGGTCGCCCCGGCGCGGCTGACCCGGCTGCTCGACGCGGCGGACCAGTTCTGAGCAAAACAAAACCGCCGGAGGATTGCTCCCCCGGCGGTTTGAATATCCAGCGCGAGTGGTGGCTGGCTTAGCCGACCAGCTCTTCCGGCTTGAAGAAGTAGGCGATCTCGATAGCCGCGTTCTCGTCGCTGTCCGAACCATGGACGGTGTTTTCACCGATCGACAGCGCATGGGTCTTGCGGATGGTGCCCTCGGCCGCGTCGGCCGGATTGGTCGCGCCCATGATGTCGCGGTTGCGGGTCACGGCATCTTCGCCTTCCAGCACCTGCACGACAACCGGCTCGCTCATCATGAAATCGCACAGTTCGCCGAAGAAGGGGCGCTCGCGGTGCACGGCGTAGAAGCCCTCGGCCTGTTCGCGGCTCATGTGGATGCGCTTCGAAGCGACCACGCGCAGCCCGGCCTCTTCCAGCATCTTGGTGACCGCGCCGGTCAGGTTGCGGCGGGTGGCATCGGGCTTGATGATCGAGAAGGTGCGGGTCACCGCCATGGGGTATGTCCTCAGGTCTATTAGGGGTTGGGGAATGGCCGGGCCCCTAGCGGGGATCGCGCCGAATCGCAAGCGCTGTGCCTAAGCCGCTTCACTCCAGCGCCCGCCTTCCTGCTTCCAGAAATGCCGCTCGACCCCGGCGCGCGCCGAAAGCTCGCGCCACAGGCCGCGCGCTGCCTCGCGCGTTGCGCCGTCGAACAGCAGGAAAATGCGGGCAAAGCCCTCCAGCCCCTCGCGCCAGCGGCCATCGGCCAGCATCACCATCCGCGCCGCATTGGGGGCGGCGACCGTGTCGGACAGCAGAATCGGCTGGCAGGCATCGTGCGGGCCACCGGCGACCCCGTGAGCCAGGAACTGGCCGGGCTTGCCCTGCCACAGCCGCTCGGAAATGCGGGCATGCAGATCGGCATCCTCGGCCACCACCAGCACCCGCTCGCCCGCCCCCAGCGCGCGCGCCGCCAGCTCGGCCAGCGCGGCCTCGGGGGCGAGGCCATCAAGCAGGTAGAAATCGACCCGCAATCCGGCCTCCTGCCCCATCAGCCCTCGACCGCGCTGCGCACGTACTGGTCGAGCAGCCGCACGCCATAGCCGGTTGCGCCCTTTTCCCAGCTGTGGCCGGGCTTCGCCGACCAGACCATGCCGGCAATATCAAGGTGCGCCCACGGCGTTCCCTTGTCGATATAGCGCTGCAGGAACTGCGCGGCGGTGATCGAGCCACCTTCGCGCGGCCCGACATTCTTCATGTCGGCAATCGGGCTGTCGATCAGCTTGTCGTAGGCCTTGCCCAGCGGCAGGCGCCACAGCCGGTCGCCGCTGGTCTTGCCCGCGCTCAGCAGCTGGTCGGCCAGCGCATCGTCATTGGCGAAGATCCCGCCATGCTCGTGGCCCAGCGTGATGATCATCGCGCCGGTCAGCGTGGCGAGGTCAACGATCGCAGCGGGCGTCACCTGTGCCTGCACCCAGGTCAGGCAATCGCACAGCACCAGCCGCCCTTCGGCGTCGGTGTTGATCACCTCGATCGTCTGCCCCGACATCGAAGTAACGACGTCGCCCGGACGCTGCGCGCCACCGTCGGGCATATTCTCGACCAGCCCGACCACGCCCAGCACATCGGCCTTGGCCTTGCGGCCGGCCAGCGCCAGCATCGCGCCGACCACCGCCGCCGCGCCGCCCATGTCCCACTTCATGTCTTCCATGCCGCCCGGCGGCTTCAGCGAGATGCCGCCAGTGTCGAAGGTCACGCCATTGCCGACGAAAACGGTCGGCTTGTCGGCCACCGCGCCCTTCCAGCGCAGCGCCAGCAGGCGCGGCGGGCGGATCGAACCCTGCGCCACCCCCAGCAGCGAACCCATGCCCAGCGCGCGCATCGCCGCCTCGTCCAGCACGGTGATCTCAACCCCGGTGCCGGCCAGCCGCTCGGAAACCCGCGCGACGAAGCTTTCGGGGTAGATCACATTGGCTGGCTCGGTCACCAGCTCGCGCGCCAGCTCGACGCCATTGGCCAGCGCGGCGGCTTCGGCCCAAGCGGCGGCGGCACCATCGGCGGCCCCGACCACTTCGATGCGCTTCAGACTGGGCTTCTGATCGTCGGCCAGCTTGGTGCGATAGGCATCATAGCGCCAGCCGCGCAGGCGCAGCCCCAGCAGCACCGCGGCGACGTCGGCGGCGGACAGCCCGGCGCAATCAATCGCCAGCGCCTCTTCACCGCTCGCCAGATACTTCGCCGCCAGCGCCGCCCCGGCCTTTTCAAGATGGCGCACCCGCGCGCCCGCACCCGGCTCACCCGCGCCGACCAGCGCATGGCGCAACACGGTACCGGCGCTTTCGGCAAAATATTCAAACACCTGCCCCGGCTTGCCGGCAAAGCGGCTGGCGCGGGCCCCTTGCGCCACGGCGGCGGGCAGGTCGACGGGCAGCGCCCCGGCGTTGACGATGCTGGCGCGAAGCGGCGCGGTGGCGCTGGCGGTGAATTCGATCTGCATGGAGTCCTCGACTTGCGATGGTTGATGCGGCTTTGTGGTGCGGCAGGCCGAGCCCGGCCCGCGCCCTGTGGCATTGCAGTTAGGGCGCGCTGGTGCGATAGGCAAGCCATGCATCCCACCGTGCGGCGCCGGCCGCAGATCAGCCTGCGCCCGTTTCGAGCCGCGCCTGCCAATGCGCTGCGCCGCTCTGTGTACGGCCTTGCCTTCGCCACGTTGGCGCTGCTGGCCCAGCCGGTAGCGGCCCGCAGCGGGCTGGGCGACCCGATCCGCGCCGCCGGCGGTGGCCAGCAGGCGATGCCCATTGCAGCCCCCGCCGCTGCCAAGGCTGTCGCCCCCAAGGACAACCCGCCGATCCATTTCTCCGCCGACGCAGTCGAATACGACGAAAGCGGCGAGGTGGGCACCGCGCGCGGCAATGTCGTGGTCAGCCGGGGTGACCACCAGATACGCGCCGACGCGCTCAGCTGGGACCGGCGCACCGGCACCATCACCGCTTCGGGCAAGGTGCGGATCATCGATGGCGACGGCAATCAGCTGTTCACCGGCGCGGTCGACCTGACCGACGAATTCGATGTCGGCGCGATCAACGACCTGATCGTCTCGCTGCGCGCCGGGGGCCGGCTGGCGGCGATCCGGGGCACGCGGGCCGGCGACGGCAAGCTGAAGCTCGAACGGGTGGTCTATACCGCCTGCGATACCGAAGATGCCAACGGCTGCGACAAGCGGCCCAGCTGGAAGATCCTCGCCCGCCGCGCGGTCTTCGACCCCGAACGCAAGGTGATCCGCTTCGATGGCGCGCGGCTCGATTTCTTCGGGGCCCACTTGCCGCCGATGCCACCGATCTTCATCGCCACCGACGGGCGGGCGATTTCGGGCCTGCTGATCCCCGATGTGCGCCTGTCGACCTCGAACGGGGTCGAGCTATCCGAAACCTGGTACCAGAAGATCGCCCCCAACCGCGATCTGTCGGCCACGGCCTATGTGTTCAGCCAGGTCGCGCCGATGCTGTCGTTCGACTATCGCGCGCTGGGCGTCGCCGGGGCCTATGACGTCACGGGCTACCTCACCCGCTCCTCGCTGATCCCGGTCGGCTCGACCAGCGCCAACCAGCAGACGCAAGTTCGCGGCTATTTCTCCAGCAACGGCCATTTCCAGCTCTCGCCGGGCTGGAGCGTCGACTATTCGGCCCGCGCAGTCAGCGATCGGACCTTCCTCAAGCGCTATTACCTCTCCAGCGACGATACCCTGCGCTCGACCTTCAATTTCGCCCATACCGACGACAACAGCTACTTCTCGGTCAGCGGCTGGGCCTTCCAGACCCTGCGCTCGACTGAAAGGCAGGGGCTGGTGCCGGTTGCCCTGCCCGAAATCGACTATCGCCGCCGCTTCGCCGGCCCGGTGGATACCGGCACGGTCGAAATCCAGCTCAACAGCCTCGCGATCAGCCGCAGCGCCGGGCAGGACACCCAGCGCGCCTTCGCCAGCGCGCGCTGGGATCTGCGCCGGGTCGGCCGCTGGGGTGACGTGATGACGCTGACCGCACTGATGCGCGGCGATCTCTACCATTCCAGCGCCAACGGCCTGACCAGCACCGCCACCTATCAGGGCCTGCCCGGCTGGCAGGCGCGCGGCGTGGCGGTGGCGGCAATCGACTTCGCCTGGCCCTTTGCCGGGCCGCTGCTGGGCGGGACGCAGGTGCTGACCCCGCACGTGCAGGTGGTGCTGACCCCCAGCCTGCGCAATCTGGCGGTACCCAACGAGGACGCGCGCGCCATCGAGCTGGAGGACGTCAACCTCTTCGCGCTCGGCCGATTCCCCGGCTACGACCGGGTCGAGGATGGCACGCGCTTTACCTATGGTTTCGACTGGCAGCTCGATCGGCCGGGCTGGCGGGTCAATGCCAGCCTCGGGCGCTCGTACCGCCTGACCGAACGCGCGACCCTGCTGCCACCGGGCACCGGCCTCTCCTCGACCCAGTCGGACTTCGTCGGGCGGACCGAGCTGCGCTATGGCAATTTCCTCAAGCTGACCCACCGCTACCGGCTCGACAAGGATAGCCTGGCCTTCCGCCGCAACGAAATCGACGCCACCATCGGCACCGAGGCGAATTATCTCGAAGTCGGCTATGCGCGCCTGAACCGCCAGATCGCCGCCGCGATCGAGGATTTGCAGGATTCCAACGAATTGCGCGCCACCGCGCGAATCGCCTTCGCGCGGCACTGGTCGTTCTTCGGCGGCGGGGTGTTCGACCTGTCGGGCCAGAACCTCTCGAATGTCGGCATTGCCAAGCCCGCCCAGTTCCAGCCGCTGCGCACCCGGCTGGGCTTTGCCTTCCAGAACAATTGCGTCGATGTCGCCTTCACCTGGCGGCGCGACTACATCACGGTGGGCGACGCGGTGAAGGGCAGCAGCTTCCTGCTCCACTTCGCGCTGCGCAATCTGGGGGTAAGGTAGCCGGCAAAATGCCGGCGCGCCCCGTTGGCAGGGGCCAACAAACCGGCTATCGCACTTGGCGTAAATCGCTCAGCCGGGGTTAAGCCGGGCTACGGCAGCTAGCATTGGCGGCACAGTGTCGCGGGAAATGGGTGCGGGTTACCGCGCCACAGGCAGGATCAGGTTCACAGTGCGTCATCGCTTCAACTCACGACTTCCCGCCGCCCTCGCGCTGATCATGCTGGCGGTCGCGCCGCTGGCCGCCGCGCAGGAAGCATCCGCGCCCGCTGGTGGCGCGCTGAACCTGCCCGCCAACCCCACTTTCCTTGCCAAGCCGCTGGGCGCGCCGCGCAAGGCGACCGCCTTGGTGAATGGCGAGATCATCACCGCCACCGACGTCGACCAGCGCGTGGCCCTTGTTGTCTCGGCCAGCGGCGGCAAGGTCAGCGACGAGGAGCGCGAGCGGCTGCACGCGCAGGTGCTGCGCAACCTGATCGACGAAACGCTCGAAATTCAGGAGGCCAAGCAGGCCGAAATCACTATCGACGATGCCGAGGTGAACGACGCCTTCGGCCGTGTCGCCACCGGCAATTTCAAGCAGGACGTCCCGGCGCTTGAAGCCTATCTGGCGCGGATCGGCTCTTCGGGTGCCTCGCTCAAGCGCCAGATCAAGGGCGAGCTGGCGTGGCAGCGGGTGCTGCGCCGCAATGTCCAGCCCTTCGTCAATGTCTCGGAGATCGAGGTCAAGGAACTGGTCGAACGCCTCAAGGCCGCCAAGGGCACCGAGGAATTCCGGCTGGGTGAAATCTACCTCTCGTCCACCCCCGAAAGCCGCGCCTCGGTCGGCGAGAATGCGCGCAAGATCGTCGAACAGCTGCGCGCTGGCGGCAGCTTCGTCGCCTATGCCCGGCAATATTCCGAAGCCTCGACCGCGGCGGTCGGCGGCGATCTGGGCTGGATCCGTCTGGCCCAGCTACCCGCCGAACTGGCGACTGCGGCGCGCGAACTTTCGCCCGGCCAGCTGGTCGGCCCGATCGAGACGCGCGGCGGTTTCTCGATCCTCTACCTGATCGACAAGCGTCAGGTACTGACCGCCGACCCGCGCGACGCCGTGCTCAGCCTCAAGCAGATCGCGGTCGATTTCGCCCCCGGCACCAAGGAAGCGGAGAACGCCAAGCTGGCCGACGCCTTTGCCGCGCAGTTGAAAGCCGCGCGCGGCTGCGGCTCGATCGACGCCATTGCCGCCCGGTTGGGCGCCAAGGTAGTCAGCAACGAGGTCAAGGCGCGCGACCTGCCCGGACCGCTGCAAAACGCGGTGCTGGCGCTGGGCGTCGGCGAGGCGACCCCGCCCTTCGGTTCGCTGACCGAGGGCGTGCGCGTGCTGATGCTGTGCGGGCGCGACGACCCCAAGGCCGACAATGGCCCCAGTGTCGAGGAACTGCGCCAGCAGATGGAAGACGACCGCGTCAACAAGCGCGCGCAGATGTACCTGCGCGACCTGCGCCGCGACGCGATCATCGACTACAATTGACGCGATGAACCCGCTGGCCGTCTCGCTCGGCGATCCGGCCGGGGTTGGCCCCGAACTGCTGCTGGCGGCATGGACGCGCCGGGCCGAGGCCGGCCTTGCGCCGTTCTTCGCGGTCGGCGGCGCGGGTCTGCTGACCGCCGCAGTACGGGCCCTCGGCCTTGCCGTGCCGATCGAGCCCATTGCTGCTCCCGAACAGGCCGCCGAATGCTTCAACCGCGCGCTGCCGGTGCTGGCCGGGCCCGATGGGGCCTGGCGCCCCGGTGTGCCCGACCGCGCGGGCGCCG
>Ga0007815_1000473_pt1 | contig 12825 bp, 15 predicted proteins | sample CryBogCBE02Aug09_FD_71212 | JGI IMG/M metagenome (GOLD analysis project Ga0007815, IMG submission 71212) | Freshwater microbial communities from Crystal Bog, Wisconsin, USA - CBE02Aug09 | ecosystem: Environmental > Aquatic > Freshwater > Lake | place: Crystal Bog, Wisconsin, USA | collected...
GGCAGAACGCGCTCTCCGCGCGGCTGGCCTACCGCTATCAGGGCCGGATGCCGTGGGCGCCGGAAAACCTGAACTGGGAAGAGGCCTATGGCACGCTTGATGGCCGCGTGACACTGAATATGCCCAACGGCAATTGGAGTCTGTCGGCCTTCGGCAAGAACCTGGGCAATACGCTCTACCGCACCAACATCATCGTCTTCTTCCGCGACGAGATGTCCTCCTACGCCCCGCCGCGAACCTATGGCCTCGAACTGAACGCCAAGTTCTGACCCCCTGCGTGGGAGCTGGCGGCTCCGGCCTCTGGCTCCCACGCCCTTTCTTTCCCGCCAACCGAGCAGAGGCCCTTGCCATGACCACCAAGCTTGCCGTGATGCAGCAGATCATCGCCGCCTGGCACAAACAGGATGTCGAGGGCGTGCTGGCCCATGTCACCGACGATGTCGTCTGGCACAATTCCAGCGGCTATGCCCCGGCGGTGAAAGGCAAGGCCGCGATGCGCGCGGCGCTGGAAACCATGGCCCCGGTCATCGCCAAAAGTGCGTGGCGGCTGTTCGAGGCCGCCGAAGCCGGCAATGTGCTGTTTACCGAGGGGGTCGACGAGTTCTGGACCAAGTCCGGCGCCCATGTCGCGGTGCCCTACATCGGCTGCTTCGAATATCGCGGCGACCAGATCTGCAACTGGCGCGAATATTTCGATGGCCGGATCAGCAGCGAGATGAAGAAGGGCGCGCCGCTGACCGATGAGCTGAACACGCTGATCTCGCGCCCGGCGATCGGCGGCTGATCCCTTGGCGAAAGGCCCTGCGATGACTGATACTTTTGCGCTCTCCCGTCGCTCAGCTATGGCCGCTGCCGGGGCTGCCGGATTGGGAGTGGCTTTGGCGGGCAGCCCACTGCGCGCCAACTCGCGCTTCTTGCCGATGACGGCGGTGATGAGCGTCATCCAGGCGTGGAACCGCCACGATGTCGAAGCGGTGGTCAGCCACGTCACCGACGATATCGTCTATCACGCAACCTCGGGCTATCGCCCGGCGGCTTCGGGCAAGGCGGCTTTCAAGGCGCTGTTGCAGCAGATGGGCCCGGTAATCCAGACCAGCAACTGGCGGCTGTTCGACTATGCCGAGAACGGCAACCGCCTGTTTGTCGAGGGGGTGGACGATTTCATCACCACTGCGGGGCATCACGTGGTGATTCCCTATGCCGGGGTGTTCGAATTCCGGGGCGCCCTGATCACCAACTGGCGCGAATACTATGATGGACGGATCAGCGCCGAAATGAAGGCCGGTGCCCCGCTGACCGACGAAATCCGCTCGCTGATCAATCGCCCGGCGATCTAGCGCCGCCGCCGCCCGCCAATGCTCCAATTCGGAGTCATAACCGGAGGGTTAGGGGCAAAAACGGATACATCTAAGGGTAAATGGCTAAGTGAGTGCCGTTAAGCATAATCCCCGCAAACACACGGGGGTTCTATGCGCACGGTTATCTTTTTGGTTGATGGCGATTTTCGCCGCCGCGCCGCGATTTCGCACTGTCTGGCCGGCACCGACATCCATGTCGAGCCGTTCGAGGATGTGAGTGAACTGGTGGCCCACTGGCCGCGCGACGGCCTGCTGATGGTTCATGATACGGGGGAGGCGGTGGCGCCGCTGCTGGCGCAGATGGCGCAGGCGGGCAGCTGGCTGCCGGTGATCTGCTTTGCCGAACAGCCCACGACCCAGCGCATCGTTCAGGCGGTGCAGGAAGGGGCGATCGATTACCTCGCCTGGCCCTTTACAGTGGAACAGGTCGCCGAAGCAGTCTCCGCCGCAGATGCCCGCGCCGCGCATCTGGGCAATACCAAGCTGCGCGAGGCGATGGCCCGCAGCCGGGTGGACCGGCTGACCCGCCGCGAACGGGAAGTGCTGGCCGGGGTGGCCGAAGGGCTGTCGAACCGGCTGATCGGGGAAAAGTTGGCGATCTCGCCGCGCACGGTCGAGATCCACCGCGCCAATATGCTGACCAAGATGGGCGCACACCACACCTCGGAGGCGATCCGCATCGCGATCGAGGCGGCCTTGGTGAACTAGCCCGCATTGCTGGCCGACAGGGAATGGCGCGCCCGGCAGGATTCGAACCTGCGGCCCCAAGCTTAGAAGGCTCGTGCTCTATCCAACTGAGCTACGGGCGCGCACCATGCTTCCCATAAGGCCGCTTTGCCGGGGGCGCAAACCGGGTTAGGTTGTGGCGCATGACCCAGCCCCTTTCGCGCCTCTCGGGCAGTGCCGGCGCCCGCCGCCACTTCCGCCATTTTGACTACATGCTGGCAGCCTTCGTCACCATTCTGCTGTTGTCGAACCTGATCGGCGCGGCGAAGACCGCGCAGGTGGTCGTGCCCGGCTATGGCCCGCTGACTTTCGGCGCGGGGATCCTGTTCTTCCCGATTTCCTACGTGCTGGGCAACGTGCTGACCGAGGTTTACGGTTATGCCAATGCCCGGCGCTGTGTCTGGACCGGCTTTTTCGCGCTGCTGTTCATGGCGGCGATGAGCCTTGTGGTGGTGGCCATGCCGCCCAAGGCCGACTGGGGTTGCGCCGCCAGCGGCGATGCGATGTTCGCCAGCGTGGTCGGCGCGCACGGGGCGGGCGCGGTCTGTCAGGCAACCTACATCAGCGTGTTCGGCAGCACCTGGCGGATTGTTGCCGCCAGCCTGACTGCGTTCTGGGCGGGCGAATTCGTCAATTCCTTCGTGCTGGCCAAGATGAAGATCTGGACCGACGGGCGCTGGCTGTTCACCCGCACCTGGGGCTCGACCATTGCCGGGCAGGCGGTCGACAGCGTGATCTTTTATCCGCTGGCCTTCGCCGGGGTATGGACCCACGACACGCTGGTGCAGGTGATGCTGACCAACTGGGCGCTGAAGGTGCTGTGGGAGGTGATGCTGACCCCCTTCACCTACTGGGTGGTGGCCTTCCTGAAGCGGCACGAAGGGGTCGAGGTATTCGACACCGATACCGCCTTCTCGCCCTTTGCGCAGATGCGCAGCGTTTAGGAAGCGCCGGGCGGGCGTGGGCCGCGCAATTCGCCCACTGGCGAATTGCGAGCCCAGCAGCTCAGTCGGCGATGAAGCCGATGGCGAGGTAGATCAGGATCAGCGAGCCAAAGCCGAGCACGGTGCCCAGCACCCAGCCGATCCGCACCAGTGTGACATCGACGTCGAAGTAGTTGGCGATGCCGGAGCAGACACCCATCAGTTTGCGGTCGGTCTGGCCAAGGTGGAAACCATTGTTACGCATCGGATCATTCCCTTCGTGACGAACGAGGCGGCTCACGCGTGAACCTGCTGGGCGGGCTGGGTCTTGCCGGTCAAGGCCAGTTGCAGCGCCTGGCTGGGCGGGGCAACGGTAACTGCGAAAAGGGTGAAGGACAGCAGCGAGGCGGCAATCGCGGCATTTACCTTGTTGAAGCCAGCGGTGGGGCGGGTCGGGTTGGTCATGGTCATGGTCCTTTTCAAGGCTTGATTTGATCCCGCTGGGGCGGTGCCCGGCGGATATTCCTGCTACTGCAGAGACCGTGCCAAATCAGGAAAGTGGCTTATTTCCAATGAATTTTACCCATCAGCGGCTGCGGCCAATGTTAAAGAAAACCAAATATTGGGAAATTACCCCACAGTTTCGCGGCGGCAATACGGCGTGACAGCGCCCCATGCGAGGCGGTAGGGGCAGCCCGGTGATCGATCGCCTGCGCCTTGGCCATTTCCGCAACCATGCGGCCACCCGGCTGGAGGGGGCCGCGCGCTTCAATTTGCTGGTCGGCGAGAATGGCGCGGGCAAGACCAATGTGCTGGAGGCGCTGTCGCTGCTGGCCCCCGGGCGAGGGCTACGCCGCGCCGCGCTGGCCGACATGGCCGGGCGCGATGGGCCGGGCGGCTTTTCGCTGAGCGCCGAGCTGGCGGGCTCCGCCGGTCCGGTCCGGCTGGGTACCGGCACCGCGCCCGAGCGCCCCGGCCGCCGGCTGGTGCAGATCAACGGGGCCGAGGCGGCGGCGACCACGCTGGGTGAATGGCTGGGGGTCTTCTGGCTGACCCCGGCGATGGACCGGCTGTTTACCGACAGCCCCGGCGCCCGCCGCCGCTTGCTCGACCGGATGATGACCGCGCTGCGCCCGGCCCATGCCGGCCATGCCGCGCGGGCCGAGGCGGCGCTGCGCGAGCGTAACCGCTTGCTGGCGGGTGATGCCGCGCCCGATCCGCGCTGGCTGGACGCGGTCGAGCGGCAGCTGGCCGAAGCCGGTGCCGCGCTGGCTGAAGGGCGGGCAGAACTGGTCACGCGGCTCAACGCCCAGCTGGCCCGCTTGCCGGTGGCGCCGTTCGCGCGCCCGTTGCTGGCCTATCGCCCCGGCGGGCCGCTGGAGGTGGAGAGCCTCGCCGCTGCGCTTGCGGCGGCCCGTCCGCGCGACCGTGCCGCGCAGCGCACGCTGGTGGGGCCGCACCGCGACGAGCTGGAGGTGACCATGGCCGGCAAGGACCAGCCTGCCGCGCAATGCTCGACCGGTGAGCAGAAGGCGATGCTGATTGCCCTGACGCTGGCCCATTGCGACCTGGACGCGGGCGAGGGCCGGGCGCGGCTGCTGCTGCTCGACGAAGTCGCCGCGCACCTCGATCCGCAGCGCCGCGCCGCGCTGTTCGAGCGGCTGGCCGAGGGCCCCGCGCAGGTCTGGATCACCGGGACCGAGCTTGATCCCTTCGCGGCGCTGCGGGGCGAGGCGGCCTGTTGGCGCGTCAGCGGGGGGGCGGCCGAAGCCTTTTAGAGGCTTGCCGGCCCGAAGGCATGCGGCAGCAGGTCGGACAGGCGCAGTTCCAGCACCGTTTCGCCGCCCACGCACCAGATCACCGGGTCGGTGCCGCCCAGCTGGGCCAGTTCGCTCAGCACCTGTCGGCAGCGGCCGCACGGCGTGACCGGCTCACCAGCCCCGACGCTGCCAGCCTTGCCGCCGATGACCGCCACGGCCACCAGCCCGCCGCGCGCGCCGCCGTTCATCGCCTGCGCCACCGCGCTGGTTTCGGCGCACAGGGCGAGGCCGTAGGAGGCATTCTCGACATTGGCCCCGCTCACCACCGAGCCGTCGGCAAAGCCCAGTGCCGCGCCGACGTGAAAGCCCGAATAGGGGGCATAGGCATGGCCTGCAGCGGCGCGGGCGGCGGCAATCAGCCTGTGAGGGTCTGGCAGGATGTTCTGGCTCATGGCTGCACCACTACCCAGCGCAGCGGCGTATCGAAAGCGGGCAATTGCAGCGCCGTGTTCGCCGTCCACAGCATGAAGGGCCGCCCGGCATAGCTGGGGGCAAAGCGGTCCTGCTCCAGCCACAGGTTGCGGTCGATCGCGCGCGAGAGGTGATAGCGATGCTCGAACCTGCGCGAGAGTTTGAGGATCGAGGGTTTGCCGGTGTGGGTCTCGATCTGGTTGAGGAAGGTCAGCAGCTCGCTCTCCACCGCGGCATCGGAGACGCGGAACGGGCAATCTTCTGCATCGCGTGACAGTTCCACCGCCGGGGGCAGCAGGCGCGGGTCGCGCGGCACCACGGTGACGAAATTGGCGGCCTGCTTGTCGGCGGGCTGGCACGGATCGTACAAATGCACGGCGCCAACCTGCAAGCCGGCAGCGCGCGCATCCTCGACATTGCGGTCAAACCGCGCGTCATGGGCAAAGACCGAGGCGCTGGCATCGACATAGGCGAAATCGGCGCCGACAGTCTTCAGCGCCTTCCAGTCGATTGTGCCATCGGCGCTGCCGACCTCCACGCCCTGCACCTTGTAAGGGCGGCGCGGCGGCTGCCAGTGGCGCAGCTGCCACCACAGGAAACCCCCGCCGATCATCGCCAGCAGCAGCACCGCGCCCAGCCAGCGCAGCCTGTTCCGGCTTGCCATGTGCCCTACCCGCGCCATGTTCTTACCCACGGATGTGCAGCACGCAGATCAGCGTGAACAGCCGCCGGGCGGTGGCGAAATCGGTCGCCACTTTGCCTTCCAGCCGTTCCAGCAGCATCTCCGCTGCTTCGTTGTGGACCCCGCGCCGGGCCATGTCGATGGTCTCGATCTCCTGCGCGCTGGCCTTGCGGATCGCCTGATAATACGAATCGCAGATCGCGAAATATTCGCGGATCGGGCGGCGAAAACGGCCCAGCCCCAGGATCAGCGTTTCCAGTGCCCGCCCATCCTCGTCGCTGATGTCCAGCACCAGCCGGCCATCATCCACCGCCAGCCGCAGGTGATAGGGGCCGGGGTGCCCGGCCTCGCTCGCACGCGCGGGCAGGAAGGTGTTTTCCTCGATCAGGTCGAAGATCGCGATTCGCCGCTCCTGCTCGATATCGGCATTGCGCCACAGGATCGTCGCCTCGTCGAGCTCGATATGAGAGATGCGCGCGGTGGACATTGCTTAGGGGCTTCTCGCAAATGCAGCACGCGCGGGCAAGCTCTTTGCCGGCCCGGCTGTGCATAGGGCCGGCGGGGGGCTTGCGGGCGCGGGCGCGGCGTGGCTCAAGCAGGCGATGGAACCCGTCCGCATCCCCGCCCTTGCCGCGATTGTCGCCTGTGATCGGCACGGGGCGATCGGCCGTGACGGAGGCCTGCCGTGGCGGATCCGCAGCGACCTGGCCTTCTTCAAGGCCACCACGCTGGGCCATCCGGTGATCATGGGGCGCACCACCGCCGAATCAATCGGGCGGCCATTGCCGGGGCGGACCAACATAGTCCTCACCTCACGCGGCGTTCCGGGCGAAGGCTGGGTGCAGGTCGCCAGCCCGCAGGCGGCGCTGGACGCTTGTGCGGGCGCGCCGGCCTTCGTGATCGGGGGCGCGCAGGTCTATGCCGCCTTTGCGCCGCTGGTGGCGCGCTGGCTGGTGACCCATGTGGAGGCCGAGGTTGCCGATGCCGACGCTTTCCTTGATCCGGCAATCGTCGGGCAATGGGGCACTTGGGCCGCAGAGGACATCGCCAGCCACCCCGCCGCGCCGCCCGCCGATGCCTACCCCATCCGCATCGTCGCCTACGCTGCGCCCGGCACAGACTTGCCCTGACCCGCTTTGCCCCCTAGCGAAACGGCCATGATCCGCCTCGATTCCCGCCAGCCGATGCCCGATGCCCTGCGTGGGGGCATTGTTGCGCTGGGCAATTTCGATGGCTTCCATCAGGGCCATCAGGCCGTGGTCGGCACGGCGCTCGACTGGGCGCGGGCCGAGCGGCGGCCGGCGATTGTCGCCACTTTCGATCCGCACCCGGTGGCGCTGTTCGCCCCCGATGCCGCGCCCTTCCGCCTGACCACGCTGGACCAGCGGGCCGAGCTGTTCGCCGCCGCCGGCGCCGATGCCATGCTGGTGCTGCATTTCGACCGCGCGCTGGCCGCCACTCCGGCGCAGGACTGGGTGCAGGAAATGCTGGGCGCGCGGCTGGGCGTTGCCGGTGTGGTGACGGGTGAGGATTTCACCTTTGGCGCCGGGCGGCAGGGCAATGTTGCAAGGCTGGGCGAATTTGGCGCGGCGGTTGGCATTACCGCCCGCGCGGTCGGCCCGGTCAGCGATGCGGGTGGGGTAATCAGCTCCAGCCGCATCCGCGAGGCTTTGCAGCGCGGCGACTGTGCCGAGGCCGCCCGCCTGTTGACCCGCCCCTTCACGATCCGTGGGCGCGTCCAGCACGGCGACAAGCTGGGCCGCACCATCGGCTATCCCACGGCGAACCTTGCGCTGGGCGACTATCTGCGCCCGGCCTATGGCGTCTATGCCGTCACGGCGCGGCTGGGCGATGGCCGGGTGCTGCACGGCGCGGCCAACCTCGGCGTGCGCCCGCAGTTCGATCCGCCCAAGGAGCTGCTTGAACCGCATTTCTTCGACTTTGCCGAAGACCTTTACGGGCAGGAGATCGATGTCGCGCTGCGCCACTTCCTGCGCCCCGAGGCGAAGTTTCGCAGCCTTGACGAACTGACCGCGCAGATATCCAAGGATTGCGAAGAGGCGCGCACCCTTCTAAGCGCCGGGGCATGACCGAAAAGCGCGATTACCGAGACACCGTCTTCCTGCCGAAGACCGACTTTCCGATGAAGGCTGGCCTGCCCCAGAAGGAGCCGGGGATTCTGGCGCGCTGGCAGGCGGCGGACCTTTACCGGGAACTGCGCGCCGCCCGCGCCGGGCGCGAAAAGTTCATCCTGCATGATGGCCCGCCCTACGCCAATGGCGACATGCACATCGGCCACGCGCTGAACCATATCCTGAAGGACATGGTCGTCCGCACCCAGAGCCTGTTGGGCAAGGACGCGCCCTATGTGCCCGGCTGGGATTGCCACGGCCTGCCGATTGAGTGGAAGGTCGAGGAACAGTACCGCAAGAAGAAGCTCGACAAGGATGCGGTGCCGCCGAAGGAATTCCGCGCCGAATGCCGCGCCTATGCCCAGAACTGGGTGAACGTTCAGCGCGAACAGCTGAAGCGCCTCGGCATCAATGGCGACTGGGACCACCCCTACCTCACCATGGACCCGCAGGCCGAGGGCACCATCGTTGCCGAACTGCTGAAGTTCGCCGCCAGCGGCCAGCTCTATCGCGGCGCCAAGCCGGTGATGTGGTCGCCCGTCGAGAAAACCGCGCTCGCCGAGGCCGAGGTTGAATACGAAGACATCACCAGCACGCAGATCGATGTCGCTTTCGAGATCACCGAAAGCCCGATTGCCGAACTGGTTGGCGCCCACGCGGTGATCTGGACCACCACGCCGTGGACCATCCCGGTTAATCAGGCGATCGCCTATGGGCCGGAGGTGGAGTATGTGCTGCTGTCTGTCACAGCGGATACTGTGGGAGTTGGTGCGAAAGGCGACAAGCGGGTAAACGAGGTACTCGCGGCAGCTGGACTGCCGTTCCATACCAACCGAATTTCCAAGTTTCTCGTCGCGAAGGAATTGACAACTTCTTTTGCTGATCGCCTTAACAAGGCAGCGAAGGCACTCGATTTCGGTGATGTCGGTGCGCCCTCGCTTCAAGAGTACCTCGACCCAGACTCGGGTCTTAGTGCTGGGTTCAAAGGCGCAGACCTCGCCGGTACCGTCGCCCGCCACCCGATGCACCATCTCGGCGGCTTCTTCGCGCGGCCCCGCCCCTTCCTGCCGGGCGATTTCGTCACCACCGACAGCGGCACCGGCCTGGTCCACATGGCGCCCGACCATGGCGAGGACGATTTTGACCTCTGCAAGGCTCACGGGCTGGAGCCGCAGTTCGCGGTCGAGGGCGATGGCAAGTATCGCGCCGATTGGCCTTGGCTGGGCGGCGAAGGCTCTGTCATCAACCCCAAGTTCAACGCCCCCGATGGCCCGATCTGCACCGCCCTGCGCGAGGTTGGCGGCCTGCTGGCGGCCAGCGCTGACTACAAGCACTCCTACCCCCATTCGTGGCGCAGCAAGGCCAAGGTGATCTACCGCTGCACGCCCCAGTGGTTCGTGCCGATGGACCGGGGCGCGGCCGGCGAAACCCTGCGCGAAAAGGCTGTTGCTGCCATCGCCGCCACGCGGTTTGTGCCCGAAAAGGGCCGCAACCGGATTGGTTCGATGGTCGAAGGGCGGCCCGACTGGGTGCTCAGCCGCCAGCGCGCCTGGGGCGTGCCGATCACGCTGTTTGTCGACCGCAAGACCGGCCAGTACCTCAACGATCCCGAGGTCAACGCCCGCATCGTCGCCGCCGTGATGGCCGATGGGGTCGACGCATGGTGTGATGAACGCGCCGCCGAATATCTGGGCGCGGGGCGTGACCCGGCGGATTACGAACGCGTCACCGACATTCTCGATGTGTGGTTCGACAGCGGCAGCACTCACGCCTTCGTGCTTGAATGCGGGCGCTGGCCCGATCTCGTGCGGCCCGCAGGCTACACCGGCCCGCACGCCGACATGTACCTTGAAGGCAGCGACCAGCATCGCGGCTGGTTCCAGTCGAGCCTCTTGGAAAGCTGCGCCACGCGCGGCCATGCCCCCTACAAGACCGTCCTCACCCACGGCTTCACGATGGACGCCAAGGGGCTGAAGATGTCGAAGAGCCTTGGCAACACCATCGACCCCTTGAAGGTGATGGAAACCTACGGCGCCGACATCATCCGCCTATGGGCGCTCAGCGTCGATTTCACCGAGGACCACCGCATTGGCGACGAGATCCTGAAAGGCGTCTCGGACCAGTACCGCAAGCTGCGCAACACCTTCCGCTACCTGCTGGGCGCGCTCGACGGGTTCAGCGATGCCGAGAAGGTGCCAGTGGCCGAGATGCCGGAGCTGGAGCGTTACGTGCTGGCGCTTCTGGCCAAGCTGGACGCGACGCTGCGGCAGGCCGTGGCGGACTACGACTTCAACACCTACGTCCGCGCGCTGACCGACTTCTGCAACGAAGACCTCTCGGCCTTCTTCTTCGATATCCGCAAGGACAGCCTTTACTGCGACGCGGCCGATGCGCCGAAGCGCCGCGCCTATCGCACTGTGCTGGATACCCTCTTCCACGCCCTGATCCGCTGGGCCGCTCCGGTGCTGGTGTTCACGGCGGAGGAAGTGTGGGGGACGCGGTTCCCGGATGGGGGCAGCGTGCATCTGCTGGAGTGGCCGGTGGTGCCATTATTGACCGACTTTGATGCGTTTTCGGACCGCGCAGCGATGGCCGGGCACTTTGAGCAGAAGTGGCAGATTTTGCGCAGCGTTCGTGACACAGTCCTCAAGGAGATCGAGCCATTACGGCGCGACAAGGTCGTTGGATCGAGTCTTGAGGCCAACGTCACGATCGCCCCAGTTCCGGTTGGCGAGTCTGACCAATTTCTGGCGGAACTTTTCATTGTTGCGGGCGTCAGCCAAGGCACCGGCGCAAGCGTCACCCGCACTACCCACCACAAATGCGGCCGCTGCTGGCGGCATCTGCCCGAAGTGGCGGAGGACGGCGATCTCTGTTCACGCTGCGATCAGGTGGTTGCGGGCATGGACGGGGCTGCATGAACAGGCTTGCCCGCAACCGTCGTCTTGGTCTCGGCCTTGCCGCGCTGACCGCGCTGCTCGACCAGGCGTCGAAGGCGTGGGTGCTGGGCCCGTTGCATCTGCCGGCGGTTCATCTGCTGCGCGCCGTGGCCGACCCGGCAACGCCGGATATGCCCCTGCTGCCGGTGTTCGGCTTCACTTTCACCCAGAACTTCGGCGTCTCGCTCGGGCTGCTGACGGCGGGTTCGGAAGGCCAGCGCTGGGCATTGGTCGGCCTGACCGCCGCCATTGCGCTGATGGTCGCGATCTGGCTGTGGCGCGAGCGGGCGCTGGGCGATATCGCCGCGCTGGGGCTGGTGCTGGGCGGGGCCGCCGGCAACATCGCCGACCGGGCGGGGCGCGGCTATGTGGTTGATTTTCTCGACCTGCATTTCGGCGGCTATCGCCCGTTCCTGATCTTCAACCTCGCCGATGCGGCGATCACCGTGGGCGTGCTGATAGTGCTTGCCCGCTCGTTCCTTTCGCGCGACAAGCGCCCCAATCCAGCCGGCGGAGAGCTGACCCAAGATGCGTAAACCCCTTATCGTGACTGTGGCCGCTGCGGCCAGCCTGCTGCTTTCGGGCTGTGGCAGCAGCGGGCTGTTCAACCGCACCCGCCCCGACGAATTCGCGGTTCAGCGCCAGGCGCCGCTGCTGGTTCCGCCCGATTTCGCGCTTACTCCGCCGCAGCCGGGCGCGCCGCGCCCCTCGAGCCGTACCGCGCAGCAGGATGCGCTGGAAGCGATGTTCGGTGGCTCCGCGCCGCGTAGCGGGGTGGAACGTGCTGCGGTCAGCCGTGCTGGCGCTGCCGATCCTGCCATCCGCTCGACGGTTGCCGACCCCAAGACCAACACGGTCGCCAAGGGTGACGTGACCCGCGACATTCTCGCCGCGCCCGAGGGCGATGGGCGTGAGGCACAGGCCAAGACCCCCGGCAACTAAACCGGGCGGCAACTGATCCGGTTCAGTCTTCCGGCGCCGGTTCGGGCAGCACGCGTAGCTGTTCGATCCGGCGGCCGTCCATTTCAGCCACCTCGAAGCGCCACCCTTGCGTGGCAAAGGCCTCTCCGGCCTGCGGCAGGCGCTTGAGCACCGACAGGGCAAAGCCTGCCGCCGTGGCATAGTCGCGGGTGTCGGGCAGCTCCAGCCCCAGCCGGTCGGCCAGCGCATCGGCTGGCAGCGCGCCGGCCACCAGCAGCGAACCATCGCTCTGCTCGGTCAGCGGCGGAGCCTCGCCAGCGTCATGATGGCTGGCAAAATTGCCGACAATCGCCGCCAGCAGGTCCGCCGGGGTCACAATCCCCTCTAGGTGGCCGTATTCGTCGTGGACCAGCGCCATCGCGACGTCGGCCTGCTGCAACGCGCGCAGGGCGTCCATCGCATCGAGCTGATCGGGCACCACTTCGGCCTCGCGCATGATCCGGGCCAGCTGCACCCGCTTGCCCGCCAGCAGCGCGGCCAGCACTTCGCGCACCTTGACCACGCCGACGATCCGGTCGGGCGAGCCATCGGTGACCGGCAGCAGCGAATGCGGGCTGGCCTTGATCGCGGCGCGAATCTCGGCCTCGCTGGCGCGGCGGTCGATCGAATCGATTTCGGTGCGGGGTGTCATCACTTCGCGCACCGGGCGGTCGGCCAGCCGCATGATCCCGGCCATCAGCGCGCGCTCCTCTTCCTCGATCACGCCCGAACGGGTCGCTTCGTGGATGATCAGGTGCAGCTCCTCCTCGGTGACCGAGGGCTTCGATTTCGCCCGCACGCCGATCACCCGCAGCAGCATCGCCGAGCTGCGGTCGAGCACCCAGACCAGCGGCGCCGCGACCCGCGCAAAGGC
>Ga0007815_1000474_pt1 | contig 12824 bp, 18 predicted proteins | sample CryBogCBE02Aug09_FD_71212 | JGI IMG/M metagenome (GOLD analysis project Ga0007815, IMG submission 71212) | Freshwater microbial communities from Crystal Bog, Wisconsin, USA - CBE02Aug09 | ecosystem: Environmental > Aquatic > Freshwater > Lake | place: Crystal Bog, Wisconsin, USA | collected...
TGCGCTTTAGATAGTTTGTTTGTTTACTTAAATTGTATTGAGCCGATGACATTTTTATTCCTTATAATTTACATGCTTCGCAGTCATCTTCGAGGTCTTCATAGATAACAACATTGTCTGCGGCATTGATTGCATTGGTACTGGTAACACTGACTTTGGCTCCGACCTTATTGATCAAGCTGTAGTACATGGTCTTTAATCCCCACTTGTAGGCCAACATTAGATTTTTAGCAATCAATGTGCCCGGAACTTTACCTTCTGCGAAATGTGCAGGATTATAAAAAGTATTAGTGCTTAGACTTTGATCAACATAGGCGGCTAGAACACAGGCTGTTTTGAGATAGTCAATACAGTCTTTTTGTTCCCACATGAGTTGATAACGATTCTTTAGGCGTTTGTACTCTGGTACTACCTGTACAAACGATCCAGCCTTTGATTCCTTCACAGAAATCATTTCCATCGGCATTTCAATTCCGTTGGTGGAGTTTAGAACAACAGAGCTGGACTCTACTGGAGCAACTGCCATCAGTGTAGCATTACGAATGCCATACTGTAACATGTCGGCTCTTAAAATTTCCCAATCTAGACTAGGTTCAAAGCTGGTCAATTCATCAACACCCTTGCTACGGCGTTCCCAGGGGAATATGCCCTTACCGTAGAATGTCTGTGCAGACTTTTTACAAGCACCACGCTCTTTGGCCAATTCAACACTGGCTTCGGTTAGATAGTAGGCTTGATGTTCCATCCAGCGTTTGACTTCGGCCAATGCATCTGCTTCACCGTACTTGATGTTGCGGCGAGCATGCCAGTAGGCCAAGTTCGTAATACCTACACCCAATGGTTCAAAGTCTTCATTGGCTAACTTACTTTGAATACTCAAGAAGTCTTGGTATGCCAATAGGTTACTTAAAGATCTTACTAGAATTCTACAGGCCTTGCGCATCTGTTGAGGATCCTTAAATGCACCCCAGTTTATTGATCCAAGAGTGCAAAGAGCAATTCGGCCCTCAGGGTCTTCAATTCGTTGAAAAGGTTTCGTGGGTAGTAGTATCTCCTGGCATAGGTTTGATTGATATATGGGATCAACCATTGTATCAAACGGGCCTTGGTTGATGACATTATCGATATTGACAAGATATATTCTGCCAGTATCAGTTCTTTCCTTAAGAATTCCGTTTTTGAATATTTCATCTGCCGATACGCTTTTCTTTTTAATTGTCGGATGCTTTTCATAGTTTGTGTATAACCTTTCAAACTCTTCCGAATTTCTATAGTAGGCTTCGTACAGGTCTGGAACTTCTGCAGGATCAAATAGTGTTATAGTCTTTCCGTTCTTATAACGATTCCAGAACATCTTGTTCAATACAACACTATAATCCATCTGGCGCACACGAGTTTCTTCAGTACCTTGATTGTTTTTTAACACAATAAGATCTTCAAACTGATAATGCCAGACTGGAAAAGTAACTGTGCAACTTGCATTACGAATCCCACCTTGACTACAACTGCGTAGATCGGCGAACCATTTCTTCAGGAATGGTATCATACCCGTATGTTTGATTTCACCGTTGCGAATTGGGGCGCCTAAGGGGCGAATTCTACCTATTTCAAGACCGATTCCGGCTCGTTTTGAGGCATATTTGGCCATCATTTCGCCTGCGGCAAAGATGCTGTCTAGAGTGTCGTCACTAGTAATAAGCACACATGAACTAAATTGCTTAGTAGTCGTGCCAAGACCGGCGAGAACAGGAGTAGCAAGAGTAAAATGACCGTCACTCGCACATTCATAATATTCCTTTACTAATTTTAATCGAGTTTCTTTTGATTCGTTGTGAAACGCGGTAGCCGCGGCCACTGCATATCGAATCTGCGGAGTTTCATAAATCGCACCAGTGGCACGATTTTGTACCAAATACTTTTCGGCCAGTTGTGCAACTGCCGCATAGGTATATTCTTCATCCTTGCCATGGTCGATAAACAGATCAATAATATTCCATTCATCTTCTGTGTACCACTCAAGGAGGGCAGGAGTGTACATTCCTAGCTCTACATTCTTTTTAACTATGTCAAATAGTTTAGGTGGAGTATACTCACCGTAGACTTCTTTACGCAACATGCTGACACGCTGACGTCCAGCAACATACTGATAATTTACATTGTTAATTTCTGGATTTTCTGTTTCATCAATTAGGTCTACCATGGCTTTGAGCAATAGTTCATCTATTGTCTTTGTGGTCATGCCATCGTGTAATTCTATTTGTGCTTTAATTTCTACCATTGATGGACTTACTCCATCTATGCCTCTACAGGCATGTGCTACTTGTCTCTGTATCTTACTAATATCAAGAGGAACTCGTTCCCCATTTCTTTTGACCACTGTTATTGTCATTATGTACCTTATAAATTCTATCGAGGAAGATATTTACCTAGGTGGTTCTAGATCTATTAGATTTTCTAGGTAAAAATAATCTGGCAGTTTAATTGCCTCAATGGGGCCGTTATCGTTGTAGTTAATAGCCCATTGATCGTCTACTATTACTACATTATACTGAAACTTTTGAGCGTTGTCTACTAATGTTTTGATCTGTATCTTCGAATCTTTAAACCGTGTGCTGAGTTTAATGGTCCAGGCAATCATCAGTGCTTTGGTAAAATCATCATATCGGTTATCAACAATAATTTCCCAAGGACTTGGCCAAGACTGGCGGTGGTATGGATCTATTTTATTATTGTAGGGAATGTAAGGAGCATGACTCCAAAATTCCCACACATCCTCAAAAGGTGTGTCGCTGGTACTGATATGGGCGCGAAGTTCGGCCCATAGACTCAAACGGTCATCTATAGGTTTATCAAACATCACTATTACTGCAATATGTCAACTTGGTATTCAAATAAACAGTCTGTTAGTGTAGAATTGTTTTGGCATGTCAATGACACATAATTTTTGTCGTTATTGGTAATAGCATTGAAATTAATATCCGGGCTATCAGATCTCAATAAAGACCATGTGTCTGCATTGGCACCAACTGTATTTTTAAAATTCAATATAGGGCTAGCTGAATCAACTTGGAATACCAATATAGATCCACCGCCAGATGCTTTGCTCAATAAAAATCCGGATTGGTTATAAAATGGTGAAGCAGGGTTACTACTGGTAATATACCAAATTCCATCAAGCGGATTAATTGTAGCCCAGATAGCATTTTGTGGTAATGATGTATCAACAGCAAAAATGTTCAAATCTGATTGAGCTATAACTGCCGTACTTCCTTGACTTATCAATAACAATGTGTCATCGTAATTATAAGTGTCAGTGATCGACGGATAACCATCAGATGCAACATTAACCAACAGTTGACCTTTTCTAGACAAATGACTGTTGGTTAACGAATAGTTAATCTGTGCCATTGAACCAAAAGTAGATAATCCTGCTTGTATCAATGTTACAACACCACCAGACGGTGTAGATTTAAAAATTGTAGCAGTATATGTAACTGGATCTTTAATTGATACATTACCTGCAACCAACGGATTGTAATAGAACTGTGAGGATACATTTCCTAATACTGAAGTAAATGTTGCTGTGTTAACCACAGTTAATCCTGCATAGGTTGTATCAATTGCCACAGACGGTGTATTTTGATATCCGTAGCCACTATTAAAAATTTGTACACTAACTACATGTCCATTGACAGTAGAACTTAATGTAGCACTACCTTGTGCATCTATATTGCCTATTTCAGAACCACTAAACTTTAAAGGAACATATAGTGTTGGAGAATTGTAAGTTCCGGAATTAACTATATTAACAGATGTTACTCCACTGAACTGTGCTTTGGCGTAAACTCGTCTATTAAAATAATCATCAACAGTTTTATTACCGCTTGATAAGAAACTAATTACAGGAGTAGGATAAACAAACGATGTTGCCGTACCTGAAAAAGTAAAACTACTAATTTGTCCGGTGCCTGTAGTTTGTGTTATGGTCACAAGAATATCGTTAGCCGGGCTTGCACCATTGACTAAGTTACCCGGAATTATTACCTGATTTCCTGTGTGGTAGCCAGCACCAAGATTTGCAAAATCAGGTGACACTGCATATCCTTGGTTACTTACATTCACTGTAAATGATGCAGTGGTTATAGGTAGGGTGGGCGGTACAGTTGTGGCTGTATGACTAACTACAGAAAAATAATTTGAACTAGGCCCATAGGTGATAAAATCATCTGAATTAGTACCATTACCTACATTGACAAATGTGTTATTTTCACTGATGTGATTACTAGGTAAATCTCCAGGATTGTTCTGTTGAACAATAATCCCTTCTCGGGTAATACGGTCAAACTTATTACCAGTGAATAACCCGTATAATGGGCCTGTTACAGATGACGACGGTGTACTGCATATAATGCCTCTATCCAAAAAACGGAATATACAATTTTCAATAACAGGACGCACAGTAGGTCCTATCATTTGTACACCACGACGGAAACTATCAAATCGACAGTTGATAATCTGTATGTTTTCGCTGTAATTAATATCACCTGTAGAATCGTTAACTGCACTGGCCTGTACTCGTATGCCAGTTCCGTAAGTATTTTGTCGAGCCTGTGCTTGTGTTTTAAAAACAACATTATCTACAATAACATCTTTAGCGTTGTCTAACGCCACTAATGCTACACTGGTAGCAGTTAAACTACTTGTAGAATATTGCAAGGTCATATCGGCAATCTTAATATGACGAGGCGGATTGCTAACGCTGGTCATAGTTTTTCCACTGATAGGATCACTATAATAAAAATTTATCGTTTGAAGAGTTTGTGGATCAACTGCCACTGTTTGAAACATGCTGGTAGTAGCATTGTTAAATATAAGCGTAGTAATGTTAGGACCTTCACCTACGATGTTTGTAAAAGGTGGCAATTCAATTGTGCCGGATATTACATAACTACCTGCAGGAATCATTAACTTTCTATAGGGTTCTGTGTAATTTGATTGGCCTGTTGACTTATCTTGCGCGGCTGAATTGGCATACAAAGTATTAACAGCATTTCTAAATATATCAGTAATGTCAACAGTACCGGTATCATCAGTAACCGTTAGACCAAAGTCTGTTAAACTTACATGGTTATCTAATTTAGTTTGAATTGTGGTAGTGGTACTAGCGATCCAAGGGTAATTACCTGTAGGGCCGCCGCGATATATTTGAGGGACATTATTTGTTAAAGTACTGGCATTACCTAATAGACTAAAAACATTGTTTAGATCGTTCGTGGTTAAGATTCTAGAATTATTGTCGTCAACAGCACCTTCAACAATGCGTTTACCTATGTATAGGTGTTCAGTGTCTTCTGCCCAGCCAAATTCACCTGGGGCCAACTGTGGAATACCTGTAGTATTTTCTTGTCCTCTTCGAACCTGAATTTTTGCGATCTCTATAACGGCCATGGAATTATCCTTTGTATAAGGATATTTATCTTACTGCGTAAGTAGTTGCTTCATCCCACGCATACCGGTGGTATAAAATTCTTCAACTCTAGAGAGCCATTGATCCTGCCAATAGTTAAAGTTTTCGGGCAATAGATCAAATTGTTGATATTGTAGATCTCTACTGCACATAAACACAACACCTCTACGAATATTAGTACCGTAGACTTCGTTATGTGCTAAGATATATGCAACCAACTGCATAAAGTAGTCGTCAACCCATTCTAATTTTTTAGGTTTGTTGGTTTGTTTATGATCCATTACGGCAGGCTCACCGTCAAATACTCCGACTAGGTCAGTTGTGCCTGAATACAAACCTGGAAAATACAAACTCTGTTCCATGGCCCAAACTTCGTTGACTTTGCTGAGTCCATTTTCAATGATAATATTGGCCATCTTATTGGCCTGCACATGTACTGGATTATTACCCGGTTGACGTTGTTCACCAATTAAGAAACGCTCTAAGTTGGCATGCATGGCTGTACCTACTCCTGCGGCTTCTGTGGTAATTTGTTGTGCCTTTTCATGACCTATACGCTTCTTCCACTCGTTAAGACCAGTCATGTCTTTGGTTGACCCAAGTATTGTGGTTACGCTAGGAAGTCTTTCACCGTCTGGCGTTTGATATACTCTTTTACGAGTTACTGGGTCATTGACCTGGAGGCAATTTTTATATTGGAAACGCTCTACAAATGGAGGTGCTGTGTATATTGTCATAAACTTAATTATAACAAGTTAACATTAGAATGTCAAATATTTGGCTTAAGATTCTTGGAATTAGATTTGGCCATTTTTTCTACATTTGGCCCTGCACCGCCTTGATTGCTAGGTGGTTCATTTACATCTGGATTATCTGCATTGGTATTTAGAATAACCGTACCGTCATTGGATATATCTCTAATAACATCACCCTGCGGATCTACAGCATTTTTAAGAGCTATAAGTCCGTCGGGTGTACTAATACCTAGTCCAAAAGGCTTTAACATGTTCATTACTGTAGGGAACGGTAATGACGCAGAGTCGCCTGCCTTGTTGGCAAGACCTTGTAGAACCGCTAGTACATCTCTAGCGGATCCTTGATCTACTTCAAATAATCTCATTTAGCTAGTTTAGCAATGATTGAGTGAGATTCAGCTAGTTTGCGAGCACGACGAGCTTCACGGCTTTCACGCATTGGACGACCTGCTGTTTCTGCACCACCTGCGGCCGCATCGCTAGCACCAAATTCATCGCCACCGATGTCAGCACCTGGATTCATTTCATCTGGACCTGCGGCATCTAGTCCTGGCTCCATACCAGCATCCATACCTGGTTCTTGTCCCATTGGTGTTTCTGGAACTGCTTCGCCTGCTAGTGCGGCAACTGCATTACTAACAGTTTCACGCTGTTGTGTTAGAACTTCTAAGGTAGCACTTAGAGCTGGACCAACTGCATTTTTAAATGCTTCAGCTTCAGCGGCACCAAAATCTGCACGAATAGCATCTGCCAATTCAATCATAGATTTAGTTTGATATTGACCAACTCGTTGCATCCAACTTGTATAATCATTGACGATATCACCAGCGGCCGTAATTGCCTTGGCCTTGCCTTCTTCATCTTCTTGTAACAAGAAATGTAGACTTTCATTTACAAAGCGTACATTGTGTTTGAAATTGCTTTCTTCTAGTTTGCCTTGTTTGGCCAACTTGGCACGAACAGCGCCTGCTACACGCTCGCCAGCAGCCTTGCTACCGTATTCTTTACCGGCCTTCTTTGCAATCTTAGCAAAGTTCTTACCTGGCTTACCTTCGTCCTTGCCTTCCCACATGCCACTGCATTCATTGCAATCGCAATCCTTAGGATGCTTCATGCTTTCTTTAACTTTCTTAGACTTAGCATCGCTGTCTGGAGTCTTAGGAGCATCTTGACCGCCATAGTTCTTACCTGCTGTATGCTTTAGACCAGTAGCTGTCTTAGTAATGGTACCACCTGTGCTAGACTTCTTGCTGTCGCCAGTTTTCATACCAGCTGTACCAGCTTTGGCTTTCTTAGCATCATCGACTGTTGGAAAGCCTTCTTTGACTTTAGCATCTTTAGCGGCTTTCTTCATTGGCTCTTTCTTATTACCATCTTTGTCTAGGTCTAGGAAATCTGGCTTAGCACCTTCTTTAACCTTAGCACTCTTGGCAGCACTTTTCATTGGCTCTTCTTTGTTGCCATCTTTGTCTAGATCAAGAAAGTCAGGCTTACTGCCCTTTGCTTTCTTAGCATGTTTGATGTCGCGTACACCTTTCTTTGCTTCATTAAGAGCATCCATTTTATCGCGTAGTTTTTGCATTTGTTCGCCTAGCATTTCTTTTATCCTTGTGTTAAGCAATTCTAACATTGCCTTGTCTTTTTGGTATGTTTCATTAGTCAACAAATCGTTGACACCTGCTGAACCTTCTTGTTGAAAAATACGAGTTCTCAATTTATTACGGAAATCTTCCAACTGTTCGCGATCGTACTTTTCTAGACTGACACGCGATCCGAATTGCTTTTCTAAATTTTCTTGTAATTTAGAACTAGTGATTTTGCTGTAAAAAATGTTGGTTTTCATATTTGGTCCAAATGTGGTTAATGTTATTTATACGAGTTTTCTTAGTTTTTCAAAACTCTTAACAATGTCAGTTTTGGCTAAATTCTTCTTGGTTCGTTTGATATGGTACTTGCTCATCATTATTTCAAACTTGTCATAAGATTGTTTATTGCGTTCTGCTGTTCTTTTGTATAGAGTTTCCTCAAAAAGAGCAAAGCCGTATTCTTTATCTTGATTTAGTATTTTGTCATTTATCCAACGACCTAGTGCAAGATCATTAGCAATGATAGTAGCAGTTTGAGGTAAGTTGATATTGTCAACAATGGGTTCGGATCTTTTGTCTAATACTGCGTAAAAGCCATTAGACTTTTTTACAACTCTATATATGCCTAGACTTATTGAACCATCTCGATTTTTTTGAGGTATTACAATACCGCGCCGACGGAAGTCCTGAATTACTTGTTCAGATAACTTTGAAAATCGATCAAATATATCATTCGTTGTGGGTTTCATCTAGATTTTTTACCAATGTAGTATTATCTTTACTTATTGAGTACACACCTTTGCGTACAAGATTTTGAGCTAGCCATTGGTCATGATCGTCGAGGCTGTTTAATGACACTCGACCTTCGTGCTGATTCAAAAACGATTGTTCTTCGTTAGTGATGGCAATTGCTAGCCCTGATAATAATTGTTGGATTTTCATACCGCTGGAGTTTTTAATTGTTTCTGTAGGTCTTGTTGTTTTTGTTTAAGACCGACAATCTGTGCGGCTATTTTATCTAGATCAGTCATTGACGCTTGTAATGACTGTTGCTGTTGTGCTGTTTGTGCTTGATTTTGAGCAGTACCTTGTGCAGGAGTTTGCGTAGGATTTTGCCCCATCGGTTGTCCTGGTTGACCCTGTTGTGACGGTTGTCCTTGGACTGGCTGACTTTGAGTATTCTGTTGAGGTGTTTGTGGAGTGGTTTGTGTATTTTGCTGTTGAGATTGCGCACTGGGATTATTTCCAGTCTTTGGTAATCCGTCCTGCTTTAACGGATCTGTGGAGGCGCCAACAGTACCTATGGCTTCAAATACTAATAACTCTGAGATTTTCACTTTAATGACCTTTTTGTAATACTACAATCAACAAACTTAAAATGCCAGTGATAACTGTACCGGCCGTGCCAATCATAACCTTGGTCATGCTGTTATGGCTATCTTCAATAAGTTTTTGTAACGAGCCTACTTTGGTTTCGATACCTGTAAGTCTTGTTTCTAATGATGAGTAACGCTGGGCGCATAAATCAACATGCACCTCTAAATTTGTTTTTTCAATTTCTATTGTTTGTACAGACATTATGTCTCTCCTGGTAAGGTATATTACAGTGCTTTAACAGCCTTGGTTGCCTAAATTGTGCCTTGAAGAGCCTTAATGATAGTGTTTGTATATTGTTTATTCTTCAGTTCGAAAACTGTCGTGCTTATATTTACCGTTTCTGTAAGATTTTTTATTACAGGGACGCCTTGTATATCTTCTATCAACCCACCAACTGGATTGTTATCATTGTCATTATAAACACTTTGTCTATCGGGACTAAATCTAAATGTCCACACACTATGCTTGCCTTTATACTCTGTACCAAAGCCCATGCCTTTAACATCTACTGTTTCTACCACGGGTCTAGTATTATAGGTTACAATGGATCGTAGTTCTACACATTGCATCAGCGTGATAAAATTTCTCTGTTGATCTAACTCTAACTGACTGCCTTGGTTGGGTCTAGTAACACCTGTGCCAGTAATGTCTATCAATGTCTGAATCTCAATTATATCCATAAAGTACCTATATAATGTATTTATGGCCAAAAGAAAAGGGAGTTAAAAAACTCCCTTTGTCTAAACTAATTACTAATTAGAATGCAACGCCACGAACACCGGCTGCAACAGAGCAGTTGCTCATTGCAAAACCTTGGTATGTCTTACCGTTTTGTACTAGGCTAGTTAGGTAGTTAGCGAAAGTAGAACCTGTACCAACTGCACCATAAGAAGCATAGTCGTCTGTACCGTATGCGCCACCTAGAGCTGCCACACCAATAACGATTGTTGTGTCTGTGCTGAAGCGTGGAGTACCGATGATTTCGATGCTGGTCTTAGTTTGGATAGCTTCTAGAGCAACAACTACTGGGCTACGAGCCAATTCTGGAGTAGCTTGAGTTACGTCTGCTGATAGTAAACCTGTTACGTCTGTACCTGCGAAAGTGATAGTGTAGAAGTCTAGAGTTACACCATTCTTGAAGAATGGAGCTACTGCTGATTCATATTTGTGATAAATTTGTGCCATTTTAAAATCTCCTTGATCTGTTAGAGCCCAACTATTGGACTATGGTGTAAATATTTAGCCATTTTGACAAAAATTGTTTCAAATGGTGTCAATATCGTCTTCTTTTAGATCACCCTCTACAATGGTTAGACTTTTGGCAGTTTCTTTGTTGTCGCGTAGTTTACGAATACTACGGGTAAATTTAGCAGGATCATTGGCTCTAATGCTGTTGACAAATCTACGCTCTAGCTCATAGGCCTGCTCTGGCGGAAAGTTTTCTTTGATTAAAGAAAGTAAATTGATTGCACTATTAATAACATGGGTAGCCCTGCTTTCGATGATAGCTTCGCTGTTTTTCTTTTCGGATATAGCGTTTAATTCTTCTAAAAGGCTTCGGGTGACTCGTTTCAAGATATTATTTCCTTTTGGTATTTAGCGTAATAACACAACTATATTATAACATATTAAATGGCATAATAAAACCTTGCAATTTGTGCGACCACAATATATAATAAGATAAATACTCAGTAGAAACCATGAGTATCTGCACATTTTACACACAGGAGAAAAATAAAATGTTTATACAACCGTTGACAGGTTGGGTCAAAAGCCTAGCCGAATCATTTCAAAAGCCAGCTACATATGGCTCAGCACTAGAAGCTTACATTGTTTCTAAAAATCCACAAGACGCAGGTGAAGTAGATCGTCTAATGAAAGAGTTTGATCACAAGATGGCAAACCGTACCAATGCGGGGTGGCCAGTATGATCAAGCGTACATTTAAATTTATCTACAATTTGTTAGTTGATATCGGTGAAGCTCGCCATGCACAACTAAAGCGAACAGGAACCACAATGTGGTATTAAAATGCCGTTCCAAACTGTTAGAAGGGTATTACCGCATGAGTACCCTAAGTATCGTACGCATCTTAAGGCCCTTGATCCAGAATCTAGGACACTTAGGTTTGCTAATCCAGTCTCTGATGCCGTAATTGATCAGTTCTGTGACAAAATAGAAGCAGATCCTAGCAAGCATATTTTGTTTGCCATAGAAGATGCTGATCTAAGTTTTGTTGCTATCGGACATATTGCTGTGGAAGGCGAAATGGAATTGGCATTCAGTGTGCTTAAAGAGTATCAAGGACAGGGCATGGGAAGTGCGTTGATGAAGCGTGCCGTCCAGTGGTGCAGGACCAATAACATCTTAAAAGGATGTATGGTTTGTTTATCCACTAACTCAGCTATTCGACATCTATGCCGCAAGTATGGCATACTTGTTGAATCTGAACATGGTGAATCTTTAGCTGATATAGAATTAGACAGTCCTGGACTAGACACATTTGTATCTGAAGTTACTGATACAAATTTAGGCATGTTAGATTTTATAGGCAAAAGATTTATCAAGCCATGGGCAAATATAGTATAACAATTTGTTCATAAAACTTTTATTGTGCAGTCTATGACTGTATAATAAATACTTAGGCAGTAGAACTACTGCCTATACAGACATAACACACACAAGGAGAATAATATGTCACAATTTGAAACACCAAAGCTACCGGAAGTTAAGTTTAATAAGAACGGTTACGAAATCCGTACAGATATCTTGGCAATGGCTAAAGATATGGTTCAAAACGAATACAGTACTAAGTTTGCTGGTTGGGAAATGTCAGCCAAGCGTGATGAAAAGACTGGTCAGATCGTTACCACAGTAGGTATGCCTGAGTTCCCAGGATTAGATAAAGTTTTAGAAACAGCTGAAAAAATGTACGCATTTGTTAACGCCGGCGCTAAGACAAAATAATATTACTGGCATAGCCAAACATTATATATTAAAGCCCCCAATGGGGGCTTTTTCTTTTATACTATAGGTTTGCTATTTAGATATTCTGGATAGCGTTTATTAAAATGACGCATTACAATACCAGCAATGGCATGTGCTTGATTCTCATGCGGACTACCTGTTGTGCCGCTTTGGTCATTTAGTTCGTGTTCAGTGTCTTGTTTATAATGAACAAGTTCGTGTGCGATAGTTCTTAATATATCGTTAGGATGACGATTCATTAGGGCAACATATAGAACATGCACACCGTTTTCATATTTGCCAAATGTTGGTTGTACATCGTCGTGTATGTGTGCTTCAAACTTCATCTTAGGTAAAGAGTCAAGTTTGATATAGTGCATAGCAATAGGTAAAAATTTCTCAAACATACTTAGAAAATTTTCTTTGTGTGTTTTGAGATCTTTTATGTTTTCGTTGATAAACTGTTTTGCTCGCATGGTGTATTTAGTGGGAGTTACTTTATCTCCCGGCTCACTACGCGGAGCAGTTCAATTGCGCGGACGCCTGTTACCGTTGACGACTACCGGCCCTAAGGTGGGTTTCTTCTGGATATGGAATGTTGGCCATCCCACATCCGAATCTTACTAATCCTTCATACAGGGCTGTAAGGATTGCGCGGCCTATCTGTCCCATC
>Ga0007815_1000475_pt1 | contig 12820 bp, 12 predicted proteins | sample CryBogCBE02Aug09_FD_71212 | JGI IMG/M metagenome (GOLD analysis project Ga0007815, IMG submission 71212) | Freshwater microbial communities from Crystal Bog, Wisconsin, USA - CBE02Aug09 | ecosystem: Environmental > Aquatic > Freshwater > Lake | place: Crystal Bog, Wisconsin, USA | collected...
GCACCCGATCTACTCCATTTGGCATCACCTTTTGCGCTGGGTGCCTACTCATCACGAATCGCACGTAGGCTCTCGATTCCAACCCTCTCGGTGTACCAGACAGACCTCGCTGGCTTCGCAAAGCATTACGGATTTACTGCGGCACATAACACCCTGCGAAAAATTGTGGGAAAGATCCATACCAATACCTCAAGAACTCTTGCGCCATCAACTGCAGCCTGTGCCGATTTACGCGAGTGCGGTGTAGAAAATGTGCACCTCTGGCGTCGCGGTGTGAACACCGAACTATTTCATCCAAGTAAGCGCTCAGCCCAACTACGCCACTCGTGGCAAGCAGACGCTCCGGCCGAGAAGATGATTGTTGGTTACGTCGGCCGCTTGGCAAATGAAAAGCGCGTCCACGATTTGGCAATCATTGATCGCGATCCACGTTTTCAACTTGTCATCGTTGGCGATGGTCCAGCACGTGAGAAGTTGCAGAGCGAACTTAAAGATGCAATCTTCACGGGCTTTCTCGGTGGCGAAGAACTAGCCGCTGCATATGCGAGCTTCGATCTCTTTATCCATCCTGGACCAAATGAAACTTTCTGCCAAGCTGTTCAGGAAGCGCTCTCATCCGGAACTCCATGCATTGTTCCGCTCACCGGCGGTCCAGCCGATTTGGTTTCGCACGAGTCAACTGGCTATGTCATCGACACTAAGAATTCCGCCCTCTTACTCGCAACAGTCGAAGGTTTCCATCGTCGCTCCGACAAAGAAGCGATGCGCGAAATGGCCCGCTACTCGGTAGAAGAGCGCACCTGGAGACGAATTAACAATCAACTCCTAGCTCACTACGAGAGCGTTATCTCGGCTAATCAAGCCAAGCGCTCCCACGAGACGAATGCGCCGGCAGCATGAAGATCGTTCACGTCGCTAATTTCTATGGCCCAAACTCAGGCGGCATCAAAACTACTTTGCATAACTTGGGGCTCGGTTATCAAAAACATGGACACGAGTTCTACTACGTCGTGCCAGGAACCCAACTCCGTCGGGAAGAGACTCAGTACGGAATAAAGATTTCATTGCCATCGGTAATCCTGCCTGGTAGCGGCGCCTATCGCATTATTCGCAGCAACCGCCTGCTTCGAAAGACAATTGCAGAGTTAGCGCCGGATAGATTGGAAGTGAGTGATCGCTTCACTCTACGTGGACTTGGGCCTTGGGCGAGAGCGCAAAAAATCCCAACGGTCGTCTTTAGCCATGAAACTCTGCGCGGTCTGGCTGCACGATTCTTGCCAACTTTTCTCCCACAACATGCGCTCGTTAACTGGCATAACCGTGGACTAGCTTCACGATTTGATCAGGTTATCGCTACCACCCAATTTGCGGCCAAAGAATTTGAAGAGATTGGTGCAACCAATATCACTCGAGTACCACTCGGAGTTGATCTCGTTAATTTTTCACCAGAGTTACGTTCGCTAGAACTTCGAAATGAGTTGCGCAAAGGCAACAAACTGTTGATCGTTCATTGCGGCCGTCTCTCCCCCGAAAAAGAACCGCAACGAAGCTTGGAAGCGCTGATTGAACTCCGCAAGCGGGGTGTAGATGCTCGGTTAGTGGTTATTGGCACCGGTCCGATGTGGAAGAAGTTGCGCGAAATGGCGCAAGGTCATCCAATCGATCTCTTGGGTTACATCGCTAACCCTAAGAAGGTCGCCGCCATTTTGGCTTGTGCTGATGTCGCTCTTGCTCCAGGACCACTAGAAACATTCTGCTTATCTGCACTCGAAGCACTCGCTAGTGGAACTCCGGTTGTTGCATCAAAGAGCAGTGCGGTTGGTGAATTTCTCAATATCGATGCACCCATCCCGGCTGGCGCTGTTGCGAGTGATAATGCCGAGAGTTTTGCTGATGCAATCATGAATTTGTCCGCCATTGACCGAGCTCGCATCGAAGCCCGCAACGCAGCGCTGGCTCTGCCATGGGAAGCCTCGGTGCGAAAGATGTTGGAGCTTCACAACATTCCTACAGTTGGCGAGAATGCTCCGATGGTGGCGACCAAGCGAAAGCTCTCTGCTGCATAATGGCAATCACGCTTACAGTCCTTGGTGATTCTGCTGCCTTTGGAACGGGCGACTTTGATAGCGAAGGCAACGCGCGCGGTTGGGGTTGGTATCTCTCCGAAGTTTTTCACGAAGGTTGCTCATACTTTAACTTTTCACGCCCGGGTGCAAAATCCCAAGAAGTTCGCGATGTTCAATTAGCGAAAGCGCTTGCAACCAAACCAGATGTGGCCGCAGTAATCGTTGGCGGCAACGACATGTTACGCAATGGTTTTAGCCCAAGCGCCTTGTATGAAAATGTGAAAGAGACTTGTCGGAGACTCTTGGAAACAGGCTCTGAGGTCATTATGATCGAGTTGCACGATCCAGGTGAAATTTTGCGAGTACCACGGTTACTCAAACGCGTTATTAGAAGGCGAGTCAATGCTGTGAACGCGACTTATTACAGAGTCGCCGAAGAGCTTGATCTGATTCTGATCGCGACTCGAAAGATTCCGCAGGTGTACGACCTACGCAATTGGCATATTGATCGAATGCATCCTGGACCCGCAGGGCATAAATTGCTGGCACAGGAGATGGCTCGAAAGTTGCGCGAGCGCGGATTCAACTTAGAGATACCTGATACCCCCGTTCAAGATCCCCATTCACGTGCGGCAAAAATATGGTGGTTAATCTGCAAGGGCACACCGTGGTTTCTTAAGCGCTCTGTTGACCTCTTGCCGGTAGCCCTGATTTTGATGGCCTGGGAGTCCCTGCGCATCTGTGTGGAATTCTGCGAATCTTTCTTCGCGAAGCCGAGGGATACTCGGTAGTAATAGCGCCGCGCGCCTAAACTTTTTAAATGCTCGCGATCCTCGCACCTGGCCAAGGAGCTCAAACTCCCGGCTTTATGACGTCTTGGCTCACGCACCCACTCTCCCATTCATTGGTCTCTGAGTGGTCCACGAAGATTGATCTGGACCTCGTTCGTCTTGGCACGCTGAGTGATGCCGATGAAATTCGTGAGACCTCTCATGCTCAACCTCTCCTTGTTGCCGCTGGCTTAATCAGCGCCTTGCAGTTCTTTGAGAGATTAGATTTTCAGGAAGATTTGGTCTCCTTTTATGCGGGACATTCGGTCGGAGAAATCACCGCGGCTGCACTCGCCAAAGTAATCGATGGCGACACCGCTATGTCACTTGTGAATATCCGGGCCCGCGCCATGTCGCAGGCTGCAACTGGTAGCAATACCGGCATGTCGGCAGTTCTTGGTGGCGAGCGCGACGTTGTCGTTGCTGCCCTTGCCGAGCGTGGACTTACACCTGCTAATGAAAACGGTGGCGGTCAGATTGTTGCAGCGGGAGATCTCGCTGCTCTTGCTGCGCTAGCCGAAAATCCGCCAGCTGGTGCAAGAGTTCGACCACTTGCCGTTTCTGGCGCTTTCCATACCAGCGTGATGGCACCTGCTGTCGAAAAATTAGCCGCAGCGACTTCTGCTATCTCCATCTCTCAGCCCGCGGTACCTGTTCTCTCGAACAAAGATGGTGCCGTGGTGAGGGACGGAAATGAGCTGATCGCTCGAATCGTTGGCCAAGTTGCCGGTCCAGTGCGCTGGGATTTGTGCATGAATACTCTGGCGGAGCAAGGCGTGACCGGTGTCATTGAGGTGGCCCCAGGGGGTACGCTGACAGGACTCATCAAGAGAGCTCAACCAGGAATTGAACTCTTTGCACTCAAGAGTCCGGAAGATCTTGAAGGCGCAGCTGCTTTCGCCCGAGAACATGGAGTTCGCTAATGGCAATTAAGAACCCGAATCCACATCGTGAGGCCAAACTGCTCTCGATCGGCGCGTATCGTCCAGCCCGAGTAGTGCCTAACTCTGAATTAGTTGAGCGCATTGATTCCAGCGATGAATGGATTCAGCAGCGCACCGGCATCGCCACCCGACACTGGGCGGGACCTGAAGAATCGTTGACGGATATGGCGGTTGAGGCGAGCAAGATCGCTATTGCCAGGGCAGGACTTACGCCTGCAGATATCGACACAATTATTTTTGCCACCATCACCTATCCATTCCAGACTCCAAGCGCATCGACCGATGTTGGAGCCAGACTGGGTATTGATCGCGCAGCCGCCTTCGATGTGAACGCCGCATGTGCTGGCTTTTCTTACAGCGTCGGCCTTGCTAACGACATGGTTCGCGCAGGTACATCAACACACGTGCTCGTTATTGGCGCCGAAAAGATCTCAGATTTCCTTGATCTCGATGATCGTGCTACCTCATTCATCTTCGCTGATGGTGCTGGCGCAGTGGTCGTAGGCCCCAGTGATCACGTAGGAATTGGTCCAACCATCATGGGCTCTGATGTCACCAATCGCGAAGCTATTGCAATGGAACCTTCATGGCTTGATTACAAGCCGGGTGCGAACCTTGCCGCAACTGCATGGCCAGTGATTCACCAAGAAGGTCAAAAGGTATTTCGTTGGGCTGTGTATGAAGTAGCCAAAGTTGGTAACGAGATCATCGCAAAATCAGGTCTCACACCTTCTGATATCGCCGCCTTCATTCCGCACCAAGCTAATGAGCGCATCATTGACTCGCTCGCAAAATCTATGGAATTGCCTGATTCAGTGATTATCGCCCGCGATATTCGCACCACTGGCAATACCTCCGCAGCATCGATTCCACTCGCAATGGATCGCTTGCTCCAAGAACACCCAGAGCTACACGGAAAGAATGCTCTGCTCCTCGGATTCGGCGCTGGACTGGTCTTTTCTGGTCAGGTCGTCGAGTTACCTCCCGCACCACAAGCAGTAACAAACTAAGTAAGTAACCCAACGTAGAAAGAGGCCCCACATGGCACTGACACAAGATGAAGTACTTGCAGGAATCAAAGAGATCGTTGTCGAAGTTGCTGGCGTAGATGCAAGCAAGATCGAAATGACAAAGAGCTTTAGCGATGATCTAGAAGTAGATTCACTCAGCATGGTTGAAGTTGTTGTTGCTGCTGAAGAGAAGTTCGGCGTCAAGATTCCTGATGAAGAAGTTACCAAGATGGCAACTGTCGGCGATGCCGTTAACTTCATCGTTAACAACGCTAAGTAGTTAACGGTAATTAACGCTGATTCACTCGATTAATTAAGCAAGAAAGAAGAAAATGACCAGACCTCGCGTAGTAGTCACCGGGCTAGGCGCCACTACTCCTCTCGGAGGAGATGTCCCTACCACCTGGGCAAATTTGCTTGCCGGAAAGAGCGGCGTTCGTACTCTCGATGAAGAGTGGACCGAAGCTTCGACCGTGAAATTTGCTGCGCGAGTCGCGGTTGAACCAAGTGAAGTGATGGAGCGCGTAGAGATGCGCAGACTCGATCGCTCTGAACAATTCGCCCTGATCGCGGCCCGTGAAGCCTGGAAAGATGCAGGCTCCCCCGAGGTTGATAAAGAACGCCTTGGTGTTGTTGTCGCTTCTGGCATCGGCGGTGTCATCACACTGCTTGATCAGTATGACATTTTGAAAGAAAAGGGTCCGCGCAGCGTTAGCCCGCATACCGTTCCCATGTTGATGCCAAACGGTCCATCGGCAAACGTCGGTCTTGAACTCGGTGCAAAAGCCGGAGTCCATACTCCAGTAAGCGCATGCGCATCTGGCGCCGAAGCCATTGGTTACGCCATGGAGATGATCCGAACTGGTCGAGCCGACATTGTTGTTACAGGTGGCGTAGAAGCTGCGATTCATCCTCTTCCAATCGCTGGCTTTGCGTCGATGAAAGCTCTCTCGACTCGAAACGAAGACCCAACCAAAGCATCTCGTCCCTACGATCTAGCTCGCGATGGCTTTGTGCTTGGCGAAGGTGGTGGAGTGATCGTGCTCGAATCACTCGAGCATGCCCAAAAGCGCGGTGCAAAGATTTATGCAGAACTCTCAGGCCAAGGACTTAGCTCGGATGGTTATCACATCGCTGCTCCTGACCCAACGGGTAGTGGAGTTACTCGCGCTGTGAAATTCGCGCTCGAGGATTCCGGCGTAAAGCTCGCCGAAGTTGTTCACTTGAACGCGCACGCCACTTCTACCCCTGCTGGTGATATTGCAGAAGCAAATGCCTTGGCAGCTGCACTCGGTGACGACATCAACCACGTTGCGGTTTCTGCAACCAAGTCGATGACCGGCCACCTCCTTGGCGGCGCTGGCGCGATCGAATCAATTTTCTGCGTACTTGCTCTCCATGAGCGCAAGGCCCCGCCTACGATCAATGTTGAAAACTTGGACCCTGCAGTGGTGATCGATGTCGTCCGCGACACCCCTCGCCCACTCCCACAAGGCCAGATTGCAGCAATTAACGACTCTTTTGGCTTTGGTGGCCACAACGTCGTGCTCATTTTCCGCTCATTTGAGGGATAAAAGCACCTCCACAATCCCTTCACATTTTCTGCTGGGGGGGCTTTCCAGAGACGTAATTTAAGTTACACTTTCTAGCAGTCGGACGCTTGGCAGGACCCGTTTCATGGATTCGGTATCGCTGTACTAGAGGAAGACCGAAGCTGAGGAGTACTTCAGCTTTACTCATATACCGAAGGAAATATCTACATGGCAACAGGTACAGTTAAGTGGTTCAACTCTGAAAAGGGTTTTGGTTTCATTGCAGTTGATGGTGGCGGACAAGATGTATTCGTTCACTACTCAGCAATCCAAGGCAATGGCTACAAGTCTCTTGAAGAGGGTCAAGCCGTTACTTTTGAAGTAGTACAGGGTCCAAAGGGTCCTCAGGCTGATGCAGTTAACCCTGCATAAATAAAACCATTTACTAAAAAGCGGGCCAGCTTATGTTGGTCCGCTTTTTACTTGCCTAACCACCGAGTCTAAGATTCGCTGACAATTACATAACTTCCACACGAGGCGGTAGCTCAGTTGGTTAGAGCCCCGGACTCATAATCCGGTCGTCGTGGGTTCGAGCCCCACCCGCCTCACTTTTAACTATAGGTCGTATCTCTAGGTTGTGCCTAGATTTCTACGCCGATGTACTTTGTCTCCAAAAATTCATGGATGCCATCAAAGCCACCTTCGCGTCCAAGTCCAGATTGCTTAAAGCCGCCAAATGGCGCAGCGGGATCAGAGATCACACCGCGATTAATTGCAACCATTCCTGCTTCAAGCGCCTTAGCCACTCGCATCGCACGCGCTAGGTCACCTGAGAATACATAACTGATAAGACCGTACTCGGTTGCATTAGCTAACGCGATCGCTTCTTCATCGCTCTCTACCGTGACAATTGGAGCAACTGGCCCAAAGACTTCTTCGTTCAAAATTGGATTATCTGCCGCAACGCTTAGGACGGTTGCTGGATAGAAAGCACCTGGGCCGGTTGGTCTCTGACCCCCAAGATGAATCTCTGCCCCATGATTCTTCGCCGAGTCAACGAGTTCTGCAATTTTGTTGCGCTCTTTAATAGATACGCTCGCGCCGAGTTGGGCACCTTCTGTGAGGCCTGGCGCTACCTTGAGCGCTGCCATAGCCGCCGTAAACTTCGTCGTGAACTCTGCTGCAACCTGCTTTCCAACAATCATTCTGTTTGCTGCAGTGCAGGCAGCTCCCCCGTTGCGCATCTTTGCGATCATCGCAGCTTTGACGGCCTCATCGACATTGGCATCTTCAAGAACAATAAATGGCGCATTGCCACCAAGTTCTAATGAGGTACGTAGTACTAGATCGGCTGATTCACGAATCAATATTTTGCCGACGGCTGTGGAACCAGTGAAGGAGACGTTCTTCAAACGTGGGTCGTGCATGAGCCGTGAAATCATTGGACCGGTCTGCGATGGAAGAATGTAATTGACGACACCTGCTGGAACTCCGGCTCGATGCAAAATATCAACGATTGCAATCGCGGTCAGTGGTGTTTCTCCTGCCGGTTTGAGCAGAACGGTGCAACCAGCAGCCAGTGCAGGAGCTAGCTTGCGTGTTGCCATAGCGGCTGGAAAGTTCCACGGCGTGATCAAGAGCGATACACCGATCGGTTGATGCATAACGATGATCTGCTTATCTCCACTGGGTGAAGGTCTGAAATCTCCTGGGGTGCGAACGGCTTCTTCTGAGAACCAGCGGAAAAACTCGGCCGCGTAGAGAACTTCGCCCTTGGCGTCGCTAAAAACTTTGCCATTCTCTCGCGAAATCAAGGTTGCAAGTTGATCCGCTTCAGCAACCATAATCTCAAATGCCTTACGCAAAATTTCAGCACGAACTCGAGGTGCAGTTTTCGCCCAAGCTCCGAAGGCGCGATCAGCTGCATCCAACGCTGCTTCACATTCCTTATCCCCAGCAGTCGCAACCTGAGCAATGAGAGACTCATCGCTTGGATCGATGACATCTAGAAGGCCATCTCCGGCTAGCCACTTTCCGTCGATAAATAATTCGGTCTTGAGATTCTCATAGCGCGCGCTCATAGCGCAATTATAGGCAGCATCTGGCCCCTGTGATACGGTGCAATCGTGATGGCAGCCGATACACAACAGACCCTCTCCCCTCGCTATAAGTGGATCGCATTGACGAACACCACGCTGGGAATCTTTATGGCGACAGTTAATTCCTCCATTATTTTGATCTCGCTCCCCGCGATTTTCAGAGGTATCGGTATCAATCCGCTCGCACCTGGCAATGTTGGATATCTGTTGTGGTTATTGCAGGGCTACATGCTCGTGACCGCTGTTCTCGTGATCAGCTTGGGCCGCATTGGCGATATCTTCGGTCGAGTCAGAATTTACAACCTCGGATTTACCGTCTTTTCATTTGCATCGGTCTTACTTGCTTTGGATCCATATCACTCTGGCAAGGGTGCCATGTGGCTGGTTATTTGGCGTTTGGTGCAAGGTGTCGGTGGCGCAATGCTGTTCGCTAACTCTTCTGCGATCATCGCCGACGCGTTTCCGACAACTCAGCGAGGTCTTGCTATTGGTATTAACCAAGTCGCTGCGATCGGTGGATCCTTTATTGGATTGATTCTCGGCGGTTTGCTATCGATTGGTGATTGGCGCCTGGTCTTCTGGGTCTCGGTCCCCTTTGGCGTGATCGGAACAGTCTGGGGATATCTCAGTTTGGTCGATAACGGAAAGCGACTCAAAGCAACGATCGACTGGTGGGGAAACCTCACCTTTGCAATCGGTCTTACTAGTCTCCTCATCGCCATGGTCTACGGAATCCAACCTTACGGAGATTCATCGATGGGTTGGATTTCACCGAAAGTACTCTGTGGTTTTGCCATCGCAGCAATCTTCTTAACGCTATTTATTTGGATCGAACTCCACACCCTGCATCCCATGTTCAATCTGCATCTTTTTAAAATTCGCGCATTTAGTATGGGAAGCAATGCCGGTCTGCTTGCGGCGATTGCCCGGGGTGGCCTGCAGTTCATGTTGATCATTTGGCTGCAAGGAATCTGGTTGCCACTTCATGGCTATGCCTACGATGCCACGCCGCTCTGGGCAGGAATTTACTTATTGCCGCTCACTGCAGGCTTCTTGATTGCTGGCCCGGTCTCTGGCTGGCTCTCTGATCGTGTGGGTGCGCGCGTTCTCTCTACTTCGGGACTCATTCTCTTTGGTGCCAGCTTTCTCGGGCTGATGATTACGCCAACTAACTTCCATTACCTCTGGTTCGGTGGCTTGGTATTGCTCAATGGCATTGGTGGCGGAATGTTCTCTGCGCCAAATCAAACAGCGGTAATGAATAGCGTTCCTGCTGAAAATCGCGGTTCGGCCGGCGGCATCCAAGCAGCCTTTATGAATTCGGGAATGGTGCTCTCCATCGGAGTCTTCTTCTCGCTCATGATTGTGGGGCTTAGCAATTCGCTCCCTAAGAGTTTATTTATCGGGCTCTCCCAGAACGGGGTGAGCGTTTCACAGGCCCACGCCATTGCAAATCTGCCCGTTGTCGGATCGCTCTTTGCTTCGTTCCTTGGATACAACCCACTGCAAAGCCTGCTCGGTTCCCAGAGCGCCGCTCATGTCACAAGCGCGGAGTGGGCAAACCTCACCGGAAAGCAGTTCTTCCCGCATCTCATTTCCCAGCCATTCCACCACGGTCTGTTGATTGTTTTTGGGGCAGCGCTCTTTCTCTCACTGAGTGGAGCCCTTCTTTCGGCGTTGCGTGGTTCGCGCTATGTCCACGAGAGTCAATGATGTTAAAGAGAAACCATGAGTGAGTTATCACTCGATCAGATCAAAGCCCGATGGAATGAGGTTTTAGACCTCCTCATTCTTCAGGATCGCGTTCTCTGGCTAGCTTTCTTCGATGCCAGACTCGTTTCTTTCGATGGCACAACACTCACACTCGATTTTGTGGATGCAACCAAATTCAGCGGAGATCACAATTTTGGCTCTCATCGTAAGCCAGAACAGGTAGTGCAATTACAAGAGGCGATCTATAAGATTTTCGGCATCACTCCTATAATTCAGGAGTTATGAAAAGAACTCTGCTTGTGCTCACAGCGTTGCTCTCGGCAGCGCTGGTACTGCCAGACTTCTCTCCTGTCTTCGCGTTGGGCACACCCACACGAAACTCATCACCACTTCGCATCACGACTGCTGGCCCTGGAAACAAGATTGAGGGCATGGATATCAGTTTGTATCAACACCCTGGTGGGGCAGCAATTAATTTCAAGCAGATGTATCAAGCGGGGATCCGCTTTGTCATTATCAAAGGTGGCGATACCTTTGATCAATTTGATGCCCAGGCGGTGAAATATTTAGCGAGCGATCGCAGCGCGGCGCAACGCGCATCGATGTATACCTCGTTTTACTACTACGCGACCCTCCCCGATTCCAGCGATCCGGGAGTCGTCAAAGCTGATGCTAAAGCGCAAGCCCAGAAAGTTATTTGGCGAATTGCCTCGCTCGGCGGTTATAACAGGCGTGATCTTCCTGTTGCACTTGATCTAGAAAATAATTGTGTACGCATTGCCAGCAACGGCAGCTGTGCGAAAGTCGCTGACCCAGCGCTCGTCACACTTTGGGCACAGACCTGGCTCGATGCCGTTTCTTACACAACAGGCAAGAAACCATTACTTTATAGCTACCCACAATTTCTTGAAAACTCCATGGCTCGTTCAGCAAACTTACGTCAATATCCGCTGTGGATTGCACGTTACGGAACCAATCCAGTGCTGACTTCCACCCAACTCAATGCAAAGCCTGTTGGTTGTTATGCACATTCGTGGAGTAATTCAGATTGCTCGACGCAATGGCAGATTTGGCAGTACACCTCGTGCGGTATTCCTGGAAAGTATGGTGTCCCAGGCGATCGAGTAGACCTCAACGTATTTAACGGAAACACCAGAGATTTCATGAGTTTAGTTCGAGGAACGTGGCAGCCCGCTCCCAGCCAGATGCTGCCTTTTGATGAACCGACCAACCTCTCCGTCACTAGTCAGAGCGCTGCCACGAGTAGAGATCCCGTTGTTGTGACCGTCAATGTCACGCGTCCAGATGGCTCGCCCGTGGTGGCTGGAACTGTCTCTTTCACACCTGCATCCTCAATGATGGCTGCAGGTCAACAACGCGTGGTGCGCTCTGCCAGCGGCTCATGGACGCTTCGCATTACTGGTTTAAGTGCGGGTCATTACGTAGGGACAATTGATTTTCAAGACTCGACCTCGACCGAGGCGCCATCGCAAGAGCCGATCGAATTCGACATCACTCCTGCGCCAATTCCAACATCGACCCCAACACCAATTCCAACATCGACCCCAACACCAACTCCATCTCCAACAGCGAAAAAACCTGTTGTAGATTCTTGTGCAGGCCAGGTACGAAATTAAATAAGTCGGTTAATCTAGTGACATGGCCAGAATTCTTGTCACAGGTGGAGCTGGATATATTGGGTCAACGGCAGCTGCCATGTTGGCAGACCTTAACCACGAAGTGATTGTCTTTGATGACCTCTCAACCGGCCATCAATCAAGCGTCGACCCTCGGGCCGAATTCATTGAAGGCTCGCTCCTTGATCCTGATGCGCTGCGCCGAGCACTGGTAGGCGTAAGCGCTGTTGTTCACTTCGCTGGCAAATCACTCGTTGGTGAATCTGTGACAAAGCCCGAGCTTTACCATCATGTCAATGTAGATGGCACTCGCAACCTCATCGATGCAATGAAACTTTATGCGATCGATAAATTAGTTTTCTCATCAAGCGCCGCAACTTATGGCTCCACTTCGGTTACGCCAATCACCGAAGATATTGCAGGAACTCCTACCAATCCTTATGGCCAGAGCAAATTAGATATCGATCATCTGATTTCTGCATCACATTTGAGCGCCATTTCATTGCGTTATTTCAACGTGGCAGGCGCGCACAAATCAGCATCTGGCTGGTTAGCCGAACGCCATGATCCAGAAACTCACTTGATTCCTAATGTCATCAAAGCAACCGCAGCGAAACCACTTCATATCTTTGGTACAGATTGGCCGACTCCGGATGGAACGTGCATTCGAGATTACGTTCACGTCGTTGACTTGATCGATGCGCATATCAAGGCGCTCCATAGCCTCAAGCATGGCCAACACGAAATTATTAATCTGGGCAGCGGCTCTGGCTACTCCGTGAAAGACGTAGTTTCATCAGCCGAAAGAGTCCTTGCGCGGCCGGTACCTGTTATCGAAAGCGAGCGCCGTGCTGGTGATCCTGCAACTCTTGTGGCATCTATTGAGAAAGCGCAAACGATTCTTGGCTGGCAACCAACCAAGTCACTCGATGACATGATTCGAGATACCCAGCTCGCACTTAATTTGGTGTAAGCACACCCGTAATTAC
>Ga0007815_1000476_pt1 | contig 12807 bp, 15 predicted proteins | sample CryBogCBE02Aug09_FD_71212 | JGI IMG/M metagenome (GOLD analysis project Ga0007815, IMG submission 71212) | Freshwater microbial communities from Crystal Bog, Wisconsin, USA - CBE02Aug09 | ecosystem: Environmental > Aquatic > Freshwater > Lake | place: Crystal Bog, Wisconsin, USA | collected...
AGTGCGCCGCTGCGGCTGGCAGCAGCCTCGATCTCGGCACGCGCTTCCGGGGCATAGGTCTGGGTGACCAGCGGCGCATCGGCGCGGGCGATTCCGGCCTTTTCGAAGGCGATCCGGGCGATCGGCACCTGCGGCACGCCATCTTCGGGCACCAGCAGGAAGCCTTCGTGATCGATACCAAGGCTGGCGATGCCGCAGGCCGCCGGGGCCGTCAGCACATTGGTCGCATCAAAGCGCCCGCCCAACCCGACCTCGATCACGCAGGCGTCAGCCGGCACGCGGGCATAGGCGAGGAAGGTGGCCGCGGTCGTCACTTCGAAAAAGCTCGGCTCCAGGTCCGCGCCCGCGTCAAGCACTTCGGCCAGCAGCGCGGCCATTACAGCATCGTCGATCAGCTGGCCGGCCAGCCGGATGCGTTCGTTGTAGCGCACCAGATGCGGCTTGGTGGCCGAATGGACGACCAGCCCGGCCGCCTCGAGAATCGCGGTCAGGAAGGCGCAGGTGCTGCCCTTGCCGTTGGTGCCGGCAACGTGCAGCACCGGGGGCAGCTGGTCCTGCGGATTGCCCAGCCGGGCCAGCAGCGCGTGGATCACCTCGAGCCCCAGCCGGCCCTTGGGCAGACTGAGCGCGCCCAGCCGATCGAGCTGGGCCTGCACCCCGGCGTGTTCGGATACCGCAAAATCGCGCATGGTTTGCCGCTTGGGGATCAGGCGGCGCGCGCCGCACCCAGATAGTCGAGCAGCCGCGCCAGCGTGGCCTTCAGCTCGCGGCGGTGGACCACCATGTCGACCATCCCGTGGGCGTGGAGGTATTCGGCGCGCTGGAAGCCCTGCGGCAGCTTTTCGCGGATCGTGTCCTGAATGACGCGCTGGCCGGCAAAGCCGATCAGGCAGCCGGGCTCAGCAATGTGCACATCGCCCAGCATCGCATAGCTGGCGGTGACGCCGCCGGTGGTGGGGTCGGTCAGCACAACGATGTACGGCAGGCCCGCCGCCTTCAGCATCCGGGTCGCGACCGTGGCGCGCGGCATCTGCATCAGGCTGAGAATGCCTTCCTGCATCCGCGCGCCGCCCGCTGCCGTCACCACCACGAAGGGGCACTTGGCCGCCAGCGCCGCCTCGGCCCCGGCGACAAAGGCCGCGCCCACCGCCATGCCCATCGAGCCGCCCATGAAGCCGAAATCCTGCACGCCAACCACCGCCTTGTGGCCATCGACCGTGCCTTGGCCGACGGTGAAGGCATCGGGGTGCGGGTTGGCGGCGCGGGCGGCCTTCAGCCGGTCCGGATAGCGCTTGCTGTCCTTGAACTTCAGCGGGTCTTCTTTGACCTTGGGCGCGGGCAGCAGCTTGAACCCGGCATCGAGCAGCAGGCCAAGGCGGGCATCGGCGCCGATCCGGCCGTGATGGTCGCAGCGCGGGCAGACGCACAGGTTATCCTCGTACTCCTTGGTGAACAGCATCTCGCTGCACGAAGGGCACTTGGTCCAAAGGTTGTCGGGCGTGTCGCGCTTGGTGGTGAAGCTCGACAGCGAATTGCGGACGCGGTTTAACCAGCTCATGGCGCTGCCTTAGCACCATGCACGGCCTGGGCCAATGCGCGGGTCAGTTCGCCCAGCGCGCCGGGGGCCGCAGCGCCATGTTGCGTCACCAGATCGACCAGTGCGGAGCCGACCACGACGCCATCAGCGCCGGCATGTGCGATTTCGGCCGCCTGTTCGGGGGTGCGGACGCCAAAGCCCACTGCGACCGGCAGCGGGCTGGCCGCCTTCAGCCGGGCGACAGCCTCAGCAATGGACGCGGTCGCCGCCTGCTGCTTGCCGGTGATCCCCGCGACCGAGACGTAATAGAGAAAACCGCTGGAGCCATCGAGCACGGCGGGCAGCCGCGCTGCATCGGTGGTCGGGGTGGCGAGGCGGATCAGGCTGATCCCGGCCCCACGCAGCGCCGGGCCCAGCTCGGCATCTTCCTCGGGCGGGATATCGACGCAGATCACGCCATCGACCCCGGCCTGCGCGCATTCGGCGGCGAACCAGTCGGCCCCGCGCGTCACCATCGGGTTGGCATAGCCCATCAGCACCAGCGGCACCGCGGGATGGCGGGCACGGAAGGTGGCGGCGATGCGGAACACCTCGGCCGTCGTGGTGCCGATGCCCAGACTGCGCAGATTGGCGGCCTGAATCGCCGGGCCATCGGCCATCGGATCGGTGAAGGGCATGCCCAGCTCGATCACGTCGGCCCCGGCCGCGACCAGCGCGTCAAGGTTGGCCAGGGTATCGCCATCGCCGGCGGTTATGAAGGTGACAAGCGCCGGGCGGCCCTTGCCGAATGCGGATTGGAGGCGGTTGGTCATTTCAGGTATCCTTGCCCCCGCCCATCACCCGCTCGACCACGAGGACGATCACCGCCGAAATGGCCGCGACAATCACCGCGCCGCGCAGTTCTTCGGCATTAACGCCAGCCCCGCCGGTGGCGATGGCGACGAAGCACAGGCGGCCGAAGATATAGGCCACCGCGAATTGCAGCGCGCGCTGGATCATAGCGAGACCCCCAGATGGCCGGCGACGGTGAAGATGTCCTTGTCGCCGCGTCCGCACAAGTTGGCGACGATGATCGCGTCGCGGTCCATCGTCGGCGCGACTCTGGCCAGCGCGGCGATGGCGTGGGCGGGTTCGAGCGCGGGGATGATCCCTTCGGTCCGGCACAGCAGCTGGAAGCCTTCCAGCGCCTCCACGTCGGTGACGCTGGTATAGTCGACCCGGCCCACATCCTTCAGCCAGGCGTGTTCGGGCCCGATGCCGGGATAGTCGAGGCCCGCGCTGATCGAGTGGCCCTCGGTGATCTGGCCGTCGGCATCCTGCAGCAGGAAGGTCTTGTTGCCGTGGAGCACGCCCGGGCGCCCGCCGGCAAGGCTGGCGGCGTGTTCCTTGTCGAGCCCGTGGCCCGCCGCCTCGACCCCCAGCATCTTCACGCTGGGATCATCGAGGAAGGGGTGGAACAGGCCGATGGCATTGCTGCCGCCGCCGATCGCCGCCACCAGCAGGTCGGGCAGGCGGCCGGTGCGGGCCAGCAATTGTGCGCGCGCCTCGCGCCCGATCACGCTTTGAAAATCGCGCACCAGCTCGGGGTAGGGGTGCGGGCCGGCGGCGGTGCCGATGATGTAGAAAGTGTCGTGGACATTGGCGACCCAGTCGCGCAGCGCCTCGTTCATCGCATCCTTCAGGGTCTTGGCGCCCGACTGGACCGGGACCACTTCGGCCCCCAGCAGCTTCATCCGGAAGACGTTGGGCTGCTGCCGCTCGACATCGACCGCACCCATGTAGATCACGCAAGGCAGGCCAAAGCGCGCGCAGACCGTGGCGGTGGCCACACCGTGCTGGCCCGCGCCGGTTTCCGCGATGATCCGCGTCTTGCCCATCCGCATCGCCAGCAGGATCTGGCCGATGCAATTGTTGATCTTGTGCGCGCCGGTGTGGTTGAGCTCGTCACGCTTGAACCAGATCTGCGCGCCGTGCCCGGCGGGGGCATCCTTGCGCAGTTCCTCGGTCAGGCGCGGGGCGTAATAGAGCGGGCTGGGGCGGCCGACGTAATGCTCCAGCAAGTCCTCGAACTCGGCATGGAACGCCGGGTCGGCCTTGGCCGCGGTATATTCACGCTCGAGATCGAGGATCAGCGGCATCAGCGTTTCAGCCACATAACGCCCGCCAAACTGGCCGAAATGGCCGCGTTCATCGGGCTGGGTGCGGAAGCTGTTGGGGGCAGGGGCTTGGGTCATGGTCAGCGATTGGCAGAGGTGCGGCGGCCTGTCCAGACGGGTGATACATTTAAGGCAGGCGCTGCCCCAATGGCCGTATTCTGCGGGCTGGGGCCGGTTTGGCGGTGCATTCTGACATTTGCCTGACCGGCAGGTTCAGCCGGGCGACAGCCGACTTCACATAGCAGGTCAGGCGGGGGTAGCATCCAATTGAATCATATGGAGTAATCTTATGCGCCTGTTGCTCACTTCGCTCGCCGCCGCGACCCTGCTGGCCGGTCCCGCCCTGGCCGGGGAAACCCGTGTCGAACTGCGTTCGGGTCTTGGCTGGACCGATGGTCAGGCCGCCAAGGGCACGATTGGCGGCGCCGTCGGCTATGATGTCGCCACCGGTGGCGGCACTTTCATCGGGGTCGAGGAATCGGTCGACAAGCAGTTGGCCGCCGCCCGGCAGGCCCGCTGGGGCACTTCGGCCCGGTTCGGCACCCACATGGGGCCGGACGACAAGCTCTATGCCACCGCCGGCTACAACTATGGCACCGGCCCGCATGGCGCCGACATCGGCGCGGGCTGGGAACACACGCTGGGCGGGCCGCTCTACACAAAGGTGGAGTACAAGCATTACTTCAACGAAGGTGGCGTGCGGAACAGCAATGCCGCGCTGCTGGGGGTCGGCATGAAGTTTTAAGCGGACCGGCGGAGGGGTGACCTTGATCGGTCGCCCCTCTCGCTACTCGCCGCGCGCGGCCTTGCAGAAGGCGGCGATCAGGCTTGCGTCTTTCACTCCCGGCGCGCTTTCGACGCCGGATGAGACATCGACCAGCGGCGCGCGGGTGATCCGCAAGGCTTCCGCCACATTGCTGGGGCCAAGGCCACCGGCAAGGCCCCAGGGCAGCGGCGGGTTTGCTTGCGCCAGCAGGCTCCAGTCGAAGGCTAGCCCCATCCCGCCGGGCAGGGTCCCCTTGGGGGTCTTGGCATCGAACAGCACCAGATCGGCCGCGCCGGCATAGTCGGCCGCGCGCGCAACGTCGCCGGCCCCGGCCACCGCCAGCGCCTTCCACACCGGCACGCCATGGCGGGCGCGCAGTTCAGCGGCACGCGCCGGGCTTTCACCCCCGTGCAATTGCAAGGCGTCGAGCCCGGCGGCGGCAATCGCGGCGGCAATCATCGCGTCATCGGCATCGACAAACAGCCCGACCCGCTGGACCCGGCCCGCGGCGCGCGCGCCCAGCGCGGCGGCGGCGGCCAGCGTGACATTGCGCGGGCTTTTGGGAAAGAACACCAGCCCGACATAGCCCGCGCGTGCGGCCAGCGCGGCGTCGAGCGCATCGGGCGTGGCGATGCCGCAGATCTTGATGGCGGGGTTCAGCATGGCGGCGGGTTAGCCCGCCCGCCGCCATGCCGACAAGCCCTATTGCGGCGCGAGTTCGAACACGACACTGACGGTGGCCTGCGTTGCCACCTCGCCCGCCTCGACCGGCGGCGGCGGCGGGGCATCGGCCATGGCCATCCGCGCCATCAGCATCGGGGCGGGGCGCGGGGCGTAGCCGCCGCTTTCGCTGATCGAGACCACCCGCAGCACCTTGAGGCCGGCGGCCCCGGCATAGAGCTGGGCACGGGCGCGGGCAGCCTTCATGGCCATCGCGCGGGCCTCGTCGAGCGCGGCGTCGGGCTGGTCGAGGCCGAAGGTCGGCCCGTTGACGTCATTGGCCCCGGCCGCGACCAGCGCGTCGAGCACCTTGCCGAGTTCGGCCACCTTGCGTTCGCGCACCGAGACCTGATTGCTGACCTGATAGGCCACCACCTTGGGCCGGTTGCTGCCCTGCTGGTTGGCGTAGACCGGGCCGACTGAGAGGTTGCTGGTCTGGATATCGCGCCCCTCGATCCCGGCGCGCTTGAGGGCGGCAACCACCTGATTCATCGCGGCGGCATTGGCGGCCAGCGCTTCGGCCGCAGTGTGGCCCTGATTGCTGACCCCGGCGCTGAACAGGGCAATGTCGGGCACGCGGGTCGAACGGCCCTCAGCGCTCAAGGACAGGGTGGTATTGCCCGGCGCGATGGTGTTGCCATCGGCGGCGAGGGCGGGGCTGGCAGCGCCCACAGCGGCGGCGATCAGAACTTTGCTGATAGACATGGATTGAACCCTCCTTGTGATACAGAAATGAACGAGGGGGGCTGTCGGCAGGCTGAACGGGGTTGGTGGGCCAGTTGAGGCGGGCATCACGGGCACGTCATGGGTAGGCTTCTGAGGTAGAGCACGCAGGCATTCACCGATAGAATCTGGATAAGCGGAACCAGAACAGCGCCAGGCAGAGAATGTCTACGCCAGGCAAGCACATAGAACGCCGTTGGAAAGATGCAGAGGTTTATAGCTTTGTAGATCTCTGATTTTTGTTGAATGCCTGTGCACTCTCGGGCGATGACCGGGAGCAAGGTTGCCATGATCGTGATGATGGCAACAAGAATGGTCATTGCCGTGATCGTGATCCGCTTTGCCGTCACGCCCATTGCCAACAGTCCTGCAGCGTCAGTGACAAATCGTCGCCATCGGTATGGCGATCCGCCCTACAGCGTCGCTTCAATCGCCCGTGCTGCCGCCACCGGGTCCTCCGCCTTGGCGATCGGGCGGCCGACCACCAGCACAGAGGCCCCGGCATCGCGCGCGGCGCGCGGGGTGACGGTGCGCTTCTGGTCGCCGAGCAGCGCGGGGGTGGCTTCGGCGGGGCGCAGGCCGGGGACGACGAAGAAGCCGTCCTTCCACTGCCGTCGCACCGCGGCCACCTCGTGCCCCGAGCAGACGATGCCGTCCAGCCCGGCCTGATGGGCGAGGTCAGCGAGGCGCAGCACCTGATCGTGCGCCTTGCCGCCGACGCCGATCTGGCCCAGGTCGTCGTCATCCAGGCTGGTCAGCACGGTTACCGCCACCACCTTGGTATGTTCGCCGGCCGCCGCCTTGGCATCTTCCATCATCGCGCGCCCGCCGCCGGCATGGATCGTGACGATGGCTGGTTCGAGGACGTGGATCGCCTGCATCGCGGCGGCGACGGTGTTGGGGATGTCGTGCAGTTTCAGGTCGAGGAAGATCGGCAGGCCGACGTGGGCGATCTGGTGCACGCCGTGGTGGCCGTGGGCGCAGAAGAATTCCAGCCCCAGCTTGAACCCGCCGACATGGCCCTTGACCTTGCGGGCCAGCGCCTCCGCAGCGTCGAGGCGGGGGAGGTCGAGGGCGAGGTAGAGCGGGTTCATCGGTGGCGTCAGTCCTGTTGGTCAGCGGCGTCGAGCTGGGTGGAAGTGGCAAGCGGCGGGGCGGGTGCCGCGGCGCGCAGCGAGTTTTCGAGCGTGGCGATGCGGCGCCCGGCGCTCCACCGGGCAAAGCGGTGGCGCAGCCACATCGGCAGCAGGCCAGCGAGGAAGATCACTAGCGCATAGGCGCCCAGCGGCCCTTCGAAATGGAGGTATTTACCGTCGCCAGTGGGCCACCAGTTGATGGGCACAATGGTCCAGTTCATCAGCATGAAAGCGACCAGTGCCGCCGTCAGCACAACCCAGCACAGCGTTCGAATGACAGTCATGACCCACTCCGACCCTTGCGTCCGGTAGCCTAAGGCTTAGGCAGCTTTGGGCGAAATGGGAAGCGAAAGGAAGGCGTCGGCATCGGCGGCGGAGCGGTCGGCGGCTTCCTCCATCGGCAGGTGGCCGATTGCGGGGTAGACGATGGCCCGTGCGCCGGGGATGTGGGCCGCAAACCATGCCGCGCCGCTGACCGGGATCAGCTTGTCCTCCGCGCCCCACAGGATCAGCGTCGGCGCGGTGATCGTGCCGATCCGCGTGGTGTCGCGCGCGCGCCCGGCATAGGCGGCAAAGCGCTGCATTGTCGCGTGGCGGTTGCCGGGGTAGCGGTTCAGCTCCCAATAACGGTCGACCACCGCGGGGGTGATGATTGCCTGATTGAAGGCGGTCTGGCGCAGCGATTGTTCGAACAGCGAGCGCGGCGTGATCACTTCACCCAGCCGGTTCAGCCCCGGCGTGCGCGCAATCGTAAAGCCGATCGGCAGCTTCTTGTTGGGGTCTTCCGGCGGGCCGGCGGCATCGATCAGCACAAGCCTGGTCACTTTGTCGGGGTGGGCGAGGGCATATTCCCACGCCACGAAGCCGCCCATCGAATTGCCCGCCAGCGCGAAGTGGCTGACCCCCAGCTTGACCAGCAGCGCATCAAGTGTGCCGACGAAAGCATCGGCATCGTACTGCCCGGTGGGGTTCGGCCCGGTGAGGCCATGGCCGATCTGGTCGACGCTGATGATCCGGTATTTGCTGCCCAGCCGCGCGACCCACGGCTGCCACGTGTGGAGCGAGGCGTTCGAGCCGTGGAGCAGCACCAGCACCGGGCCATCGCGCTTGCCCTCGTCGCGCATATGCATGGTAAGCCCGCCGCCAACATCGACGAAGCGCGAGGTGGCACTGGCGTACTTGGCCTTCATCGCGGCCGGGTCGGTATCGGGCGCGTAGCCCAGCGCGAAGCCTGCCACCAGCAACGCCAGCAGCGCCAGCCCGAGACCCTTTACGATGCGCATTACCCTGTCATCCCCCCGCCTTACGCGGGGAACACCCGCGCGAAGATCGTGTCGACCTGTGCGAAGTGATAGTCGAGATTGAAGCGTTCTTCCAGTTCGGAGGGCGACAGCGCGGCGGTGACCTCCGGGTCAGCCTTGAGCAGTTCGAGCAGGCTGAGCTGGCCATCGCTTTCCCACACCTTCATCGCGTTGCGCTGGACGAGGCGGTAGGATGTGTCGCGGGTCAGCCCGGCCTGGGTCAGCGCCAGCAGCACGCGCTGCGAGTGAATGAGGCCGCCCATCCGGTCGAGGTTCTTCTGCATCCGCGCCGGATAGATCAGCAGCTTGTCTACCACCCCGGTCAGCCGTGCCAGCGCAAAGTCGAGCGTGATCGTCGCATCGGGGCCGATATAGCGTTCGACCGAGGAATGGCTGATGTCGCGCTCGTGCCACAGCGCGACGTTCTCCAGCGCGGGGGTCACGGCGCTGCGGACCATCCGGGCGAGGCCGGTCAGGTTTTCGGTCAGCACCGGGTTGCGCTTGTGCGGCATCGCCGACGAGCCCTTCTGGCCGGGGCTGAAATATTCCTCGGCTTCCAGCACTTCGGTGCGCTGGAGGTGGCGGATTTCGATGGCGAGGCGCTCGATGCTGCTGGCGATCACGCCCAGCGTGGCAAAGAACATCGCGTGGCGGTCGCGCGGGATGACCTGTGTGCTGACCGGCTCGATCGCAAGGCCAAGCTGCTCGGCGACATGGGCTTCGACCGCGGGGTCGATATTGGCGAAAGTGCCGACCGCGCCCGAAATCGCGCAAGTGGCAATGTCGGCGCGCGCGGCGACCAGCCGGGCACGGCAGCGGTCGAACTCGGCATAGGCCTGCGCCAGCTTGAGACCGAAAGTGGTCGGCTCGGCGTGGATGCCGTGGCTGCGGCCGATGGTGGGGGTATACTTGTGCTCCTGCGCACGGCGGCAGATCGCGGCCAGCAGCGCGTCCATGTCTTCCAGCAGCAGGTCGGCGGCGCGGGCCAGCTGGACGGCAAGGCAGGTGTCGAGCACGTCGCTGCTGGTCATGCCCTGATGCATGAAGCGCGCCTCGGGCCCGACCTGCTGCGCGACCCAGTCGAGGAAGGCGATGACATCGTGCTTGGTGACAGCCTCGATCGCGTCGATCGCGGCGACGTCGATGGCGGGCTTGGTTGCCCACCAGTCCCACAGTGCCTTGGCCGCCGATTGCGGCACGACGCCAAGGTCGGCCAGCTTTTGCGTGGCGTGGGCCTCGATCTCGAACCAGATGCGGAAGCGGGCTTCGGGCTCCCAGATCGCGGTCATCGCAGGGCGGGCGTAGCGGGGGACCATGAACGACTCCTTCGGGTAATGGCCGGTCCGCTAGGGGCGCGGGGGGCGGAAGGCAAGTGCCGCCTTGCGAGGGCGCGCGCATGGGCGCATGAAGCGCACCATGGGATGAAAGGATAAATCATCATGATTCCGCACCGTAACCGCCTGCTGGCCGCCTTGGCCGCACCCGTGCTTCTCGCCGTTTCCGCCGCGCCCGCACTGGCCCATCCTGGCCACGCCGAAGCGATTGCCGCCGCGCTGGCCAATCCCGACCGCCCGAAGGAGGATGTTGCCCGCGACGCCTACCGCCAGCCGGCCGCGCTGCTGATGTTCGCCCATGTGAAGGCGGGCGATCAGGTGGCCGACCTGATTGCCGGCGGGGGCTATTTCACCCGGCTGTTTTCCGCGCTGGCCGGCCCCAAGGGCCACGTCTATGCCATGGTGCCGGCCGAGCTGGCCGCCAAGTGGCCCAAGTCTAAGCCCGGCAACGATGCCCTGGCCGCCGACCCGCACATGCAGAACGTTTCGGCGCTCTATCCCGAGATCGCCAAGCTGGCCGCCGACAAGCCGCTCGATCTGGTCTTCACCGCGCAGAACTATCATGATGTGATCTGCTACCTCTCGGTGGCGGACACCATGGCGATGAACAAGGCGATCTTCGCCGCGCTGAAGCCGGGCGGGCATTTCGTGGTGATCGACCATGCCGGGCCGGGGGTGACCGACCCCGCCGAGATCAAGCGGCTTCACCGGGTGGACGAGGCGCTGGTGAAGAGCCAGATCCTTGCCGCCGGCTTCGTGCTCGACAAGGAAAGCGACGTGCTGCGCAACAAGGCGGACATGCACGACAAGATGGTCTTCGACCCGGCGATCCGCAGCCATACGGATCAATTCGTGCTGTCGTTCAAGAAGCCGGGCTAAAGTTCAGGCCAGCGGAACCGCACCTCGCTCTCCCCCACCGCCTCGCCGGTGGGGGCAAAGCGGCGTTCGAGGATCCGGCCTTGGCCTTGGGCATCGACCAGCACCAGTGTCGAGCAGCGCGTGCCGTACACGGGACCTGCGATAAATACCGGGTTGAACATCGCCTCGGCCCCCGGCGCGCCGGGCTCGGCCGGGCGCGGGGTGCGGTCGGCTAGGGCGGCGAACAGTGCTTCGGGCTCGGCTTGACCTTCGAGCCAGCCGCCCAGCGTTGCGACCAGCGCGCGCGTCTTGGGCCAGACGTCATCGAGCGCGCCGTTCGACACGCCGTGAAGGCCTGGCGGCAGGGTCCGGCGGCGTTCGGTGGGATAGCTTTCCAGCGCCACCAGCCCGCCCGGATCGGCCACCAGCAGGTTGCAAGGGTTATAGCCCGCCAGCGGCACCGCCAGCGGGTCTGCGCCGTCCAGCAGCGCGCGGACCAGTGCGCCGCGTGAGGGGGCATCGGCGCGGGGCGGCTTGCCGGTGCGGCGGTTGGTGACCAGCACCAGCCGTCCGGCGGCCTCGTTCACCCCCAGCCATGTTCCGCCCGCCGCGGCATCGCGCCCGGCGATGATCTGCGGCGCATCGGCCCAGCGCGCCAGCGGCAGCGCGGGGCGGGCGTGGAATTCGTCACGATTGGCGGCGACCACCAGAGCCCAGCGCGGATGCGCGGCAAAGGCCAGTGCGGCGATGCACATCAGGCCGGCCCCATCAGATCAGGCCTTTCGCCTTCAGGCTGACGTGCCCCTCGCGCCCGATGATGACATGGTCGTGGACAACAATGCCCAACAGGCGCCCGGCCTCGGCAATCTGGTTGGTGATCTGGATGTCGGCGCGGCTGGGCTCCGGATTGCCCGAGGGGTGGTTGTGGACCAGGATCAGCGCGGTGGCGCCAAGGTCCAGCGCGCGGCGGATGACCTCGCGCGGGTGGATCGCGGCCTCGTCGATTGAGCCATCGGTGACGTGTTCGTCGCGGATCAGGCGGTTCTTGGTGTCGAGGTAGAGCACCCGCACCCGCTCGACCGTCAGGTGCGCCATGTCGATGGTCAGATAGTCGAGCAGCGCCTGCCAGCTGCCCAGTACGGCGTTCTGGCTTGCCCCGGTGCGCGCCATGCGCCGCGCGGCCAGCGCCACGATGCGGATTGCCGCGGCGCTGGTCTCGCCCATGCCGGGGTGCTGGGCGAGCGCCGCGGGATCGGCGTTGAACACCCCGGCAAGGCTGCCGAAGCGCCTCAGCAGCGTGCGCGCCAGCGGCTTGACATCGCGCCGGGGGATCGCGGTCATCAGCAGGTATTCGACCAGTTCGTGGTCGGCCAGCGCCTCTGCCCCGCCGCCCAGCAGCCGGGCGCGCAGGCGGCCACGGTGCCCGCTGGCATCGTGGCCATCGGCGGCATTTTTGCCAATCTTCACCGCGGGTTCAGCCGCGGGGGCGAAGAGATCCTTCCCGGCCATCGCACCAGCATTGCCTTTCCCCGCGCCGCCGCGCAAGAGTGAGACCGATGTCGCCACCCAGCCCTGATCTGCCGACCGCCCTGCCGCTTCGCCGGCGCTGGCTGGCGGCGGGCGCGGTGCTGGCCTTGCTGGGCGTGACGTGGAGCGCGCGCGAGCCACTGGCCGAGCGGCTGATCACCCGGCAGCTGACGGCGATGAAGGTGCCGGCCAGCTATCGCATTATCGCGCTGACCCCGGCGCGGCAGGAACTGGCCGACGTGGTGCTGGGCGACCCGGCGCACCCCGACCTTATCGCCCGGCGGCTGGTGCTGCATACCGGGCTGGCGGGGGTGACGGGGCTGGAGATCGACGGCTTGCGGCTGTTTGGCCGGGTGCGAGGCGGGCGGCTGTCGCTGGGCAGCCTTGACTGGTGGCTGGCCCAGCCTTCCGCCCCGCTGACGCTGCCCGACTGGCCGGCGACAGTGCGCGACGCACGGGTGTCGATTGGCGGGGAGTGGGGCCATATCGGGCTGGCGCTGGCCGGCAGCGGCAATCTGGCCAATGGCTTTGCGGGGCCGCTCGCGGGCTATGCCCCGCTGCTCGATGCGCGCCATTGCCGGATCGACCGCGCGCGGCTGGGCGGCACATTGGCGACGCAGGGCGGACAGATCGCGCTGAATGCGACGCTGTGGGGCGATCTGCTGGCCTGCAAGGGCGCGGGCATGACGCTGCGCGCGCCGCGATTGGCGCTGGCAGCAAGGCTTCCGCCCAGCATGGCGGGCGGCGCG
>Ga0007815_1000487_pt1 | contig 12577 bp, 7 predicted proteins | sample CryBogCBE02Aug09_FD_71212 | JGI IMG/M metagenome (GOLD analysis project Ga0007815, IMG submission 71212) | Freshwater microbial communities from Crystal Bog, Wisconsin, USA - CBE02Aug09 | ecosystem: Environmental > Aquatic > Freshwater > Lake | place: Crystal Bog, Wisconsin, USA | collected...
ACCAGCTCGGATCTCGAGCAGCCAGCCAAATTGCCTACCTCGTCGCAATCCCGCAACAGTCGCTCCTCCAGACCTTCAGCCGCCGAGCCGGAGGTGCCGCGACACCCGATGACGTGCGAGCCCCTGCCATCCAAGCATCGCGGTACATGGGCCTCGCAGCGCTGGCGACCGCCGGCGCCGTGGCCGCTGGTGCCCCGTGGCTCCTCCGCATCTGGTTGGGGCGCACCTACGACGGACTCGAGTCGGTGCTCCTGCTCCTCCTCGCCCTCCAAGTCGTGAACGCGGCACGGTCCAACTGCGCCATTGTGATCGTGGCGCTCGGCAAGGCAGGACTCGGAGCCCGAGCCAAGGCGATCGCTGTCGTAGTGAACGCACTGGCCACTGTTGCCCTCGTCATCCCGTTCGGGATCACCGGCGTCCTCGTCGGCACCATCGCAGCGTCCGCGGTGCAGAACGCGTTCCTCATCCGCCGCTACGCCGCAATGCTCGAGACCTCGGTGCGTACCGTGCTGTGGCAGTGGTACGGCCCACTCCTCGCTGTCACCGGCGTGGCACTCCTCTGCGCTCGGGTCATCGGTCTGGCCCTGCCGCATGGACCACACCTGTCCCTCGTCCTCGCTTCGGGTGGTGCAGCAGCCACGGTGGGCACCTTCGGTCTGGTCTTCGGTGCCGGACTCCGACGGATTGGCTACCTCCACCACGACGACTTGGCCTACCTGAGCGAGATCCTTCCTGGACCCCTCGGCAGAATTCCTCGGTGGTCCATCGTCCACATGGTCGCCCGAGGTGAGCGATGAGGATTCTGCTGTCCATCCACCACCGCATGCGGTCAGGCGCTGGGGCGCCTGGAGCCACCGCTGCGCTGGCAGGTGCGCTGCGTGAGCGTGGCCATGACGTCGATGTGATCGACTTCTCACTCGTCCCTGGAGGAACCGAGTCGACGCTGACTGCCCTGCGGTACCCCCATGCCGTCCGAGCATTCCTCGCAAGCCCCGCTTCGCAGGGGTACGACGTCGTCGATGCGTCAAGTGGCGACCTCGCTTACCGCAGCACTCGCCACGACCAGCAGTCCTCCACCCTCTACGTCACCCGGAGCCACGGCCTCGAGCACCTCGTGGTCGCCGCTCGACGACGAGGTGCCGCTGCCGGCGAACTCGAGTTGCGCAAGCGCTACGCCCTCTACCACGCAGGGCTGCGCCTGCGAGAAGTGGCGGCGTCACTGCGCCGGTCGAGTGGCGTGTGGTGCCTGAGCGCCGCAGAGGTTGACCTCGCTGTCTCGCTCGGTGTTCCTCGATCCTCCACCACCATTGGCACCAACGGCCTCGACCTCGACCGCTTCCCGACCATCGACCGACCAGTGGTGTCCCCTCCCCTCGTGACCATCCTCGGCGACGCCAGTTGGCGAAAGGGCACGACCATCAGCCTGGCCGCCTGCGCCCTCGTGGCAGCTACCCATCCCGACGTGGCCTTCGCATGGCTCGGTGCCGGGTCGGTCGATCCGTCCACCATCCCCGAGATCCTCCGACCTCGCCTCACCATCACCGCGACCTACCAGCCCGACGAGCTCTCCGCCCTACTCCGACCGAGCAGCGTTGCGATCCTCGGCTCTCGGGTCGAGGGCATGCCCATCTCCCTGCTCGAGGCAGCAGCCTGCAGCGTTCCCGTGGCCGCCACGGCCATCCCAGGGGTGACCGATCTCCTCGCCGCGAGCGGTGGCGGCGTGACCGTGCCCGTCAACGACCCCGCGGCGCTCGCCCACCAAGTGGGCGCGCTGCTCGATGACCCTGATCGACGACTGGAACTCGGGCGAGCGGCTCGTCGAGACGTTGAAGGGCGCACCTGGGCCGCGGTGGCCGACGCGTCCCTCGAGTTCTACGCAACGCTCAGCGCAACGACGAGACCACGATGACCACGCCCTGGCTCACCGTCATCGTGCCGTCCTTCGGACGACCCGACCAGCTCCACCAGTGCCTCACCGCCCTGCTGTGTCAGGTCGAGCCCCCTGCGGCCATCATGGCGGTGGTGCGACCCGATGACCAATCGACGCGCCAGTGCGTGGCGTCCTTCGGTGCCGCCGTGACCGAAGTCCTCGTGACCACCCACGGGGTGCTGGCGGCCATGACGGTTGGACTACAAGCCACTGCCACCGAGTGGGTGGCCTTCACCGACGACGACGCCACACCGCCGCCATCGTGGACCGCTGCGCTCCGTGAAGCTGCAGCGGAGCCCAGCGTGGTTGGCGTTGGCGGGCGTGATGTGCTCTACGACGGTGAGCAGCCTCGCACCACCACCCTCACCGCCGACGTCGGCCGCATCACGACCATGGGTCGCATCGTTGGCAACCACCACCGAGGTACCGGCCCCCCGCGAGATGTCATGGTGCTGAAGGGGGTGAACTGCGCCTACCGCGCCGATCTCCTCGGCCTCCCGACGAACCTGCACGGCAGCGGTGCGCAGGTGCACTTCGAGGTCGCCGTTGGCCTCAACCTCCTCGTCCACGGTCGACTCCGCTACGACCCGGCCATCACGGTGCTCCACCGCCCTGGGGCTCGTCGCGATGACGACACGCGCACCGCACCTTCTGCGCAGGCCACTGCCGACACGGCCTACAACGCCACCTTTGTCATGACGGCACGGAGTCGCCACCACGCCCTCCTGCGCGGTCTGCGCACCGTGCTCGTCGGTGACCGCACGAGCCCTGGACTTCTTCGCGGTCTGGTCGCCCTCATGTGCCGCGACCACGCACTCGTGGCCAAAATCCGGCCCAGTCTTCGTGGGACCTTCGGTGCCATCCGAGCGATACTCGGTGGAGCAAGGGTGACCTTCGCCTACCGAGCGACGAGGTCCTCGTAGAGCGCGAGATGCGCTGCCACCATGGCCGCACTGCTGTAGGTGGCTGCCGTCGCTCGGCCGCCGGCGACGAGGTGGGCTGCGAGTGCGCCGTCATTGAGCACCGAACGCAGGTTGGTGGCCAGCGCTTCAGCATCGCCGACGGGGCTCAGGAGGCAATCTTCCCCAGAGGTCGCCCAATCGGCAATCCCCACGCAGGCCGTCGCCACGAAGGGAACCCCCGCCGCCATCGCCTCGAGTCCAGCGAGAACATGCCCCTCGTACTGCGACCCGAGGACCACCGCATGAGCGCCACCGAGGAGACCCGCCACGTTGGGCACGAATCCGGCGAACCGCACCCGATCGGTGAGACCTCGGACTGCAACCTCATCGGCCAGGGATGCCTCGAGCGGGCCATCGCCGAAGAAGATCGCCTGCACGTGCGCACACCGCTCGAGCGCAGCGAGGACGAGGTGGGGGTCCTTCTGGGGCGTGAGGCGTGCCGGTACGACGATGAGGGGTTGGGTGGGCTCGAGGTCGTAGCGAGCAGCGAGCTCGTCCTTGGTTGCCACCTGAGGCACCGGGTCAACCCCGACCGGTATGACCGTGGCGCTGACGCCAACTGCGGCGAGTGCTGCTTGAGGACCGACGCCGCAGGCGATGGTTTGGATCGGGAGGAGGCGGAGGGCGAACGCTGCACTGCGGTAGGACGACTTCGGGCCACCGTGACTCGTGAGGGCGACGGGCCGCCGCACTCCGAATCGCCCGAGCGCGAGCGCGAGCCTGAGCCCATGGCCGTGGACGACGTCGGGACGCAACCGGGCAATGGCGCGGCGGAGATCTCGGTGGAACGCCAGGCCACCCGTGCGACCGTTGAAGGCGTGCATGCGCAGAACCTCGACGTCGGCGTCGAGGGGCGCAGCACCACCCACGGCAATGACCGCTTCGTGCCCGGCGGCGACGAGGCCGTGTGCCACCGCGGTCACGACGCGCTGCATGCCCCCACGGCCACCGTTGGCCAGCACGAAGAGGACCTTCACTGAACGCTCCGACCAGCAGCGGCACTGAGGGCGTTCACGAGGACTGGCCCAACCGCAGCAGCCGACGCTGTTCGCAGCGCTTCAGCTCGAGCGAGCGCGGGAAGCGCACTTCGCCCGGCATCTCGGTTGCCAACTCGTGCCCGAAGCGCCGCCACGATCGCCGCCACATCACCAACGGGGACGATCTCGGCGACGTGAGGGTCGATACCTTGCGCCGCACCAACTTCGGTCGTGGCCACCACGGGGACGCCACAGGCCAGCGCTTCGGCAACCGTGAGTCCGAACGGCTCGTAGTGCGAGAGCTGGAGGAGGAGATCGTAGGTGGGCAGCATCGCTGCGACCTCTGCTCGAGAGCGGTGACCGCAGTAGGTGGCAACGCCAGGATCGAGGTCACGGAGGAGCGGTCGGTAGTCCGACCACAACGAGTGGTCGCCGATGACGTCGATGGAGAGCTGGCCTGCGAGGTCGCCGAGTTGTCTCGTGGCTGCGACGAGGTCGTCGAGTCCCTTGCGGACCGTGATGCGACCGAGGACGAGGACGCGCAGCGGTGCGCCCGCTGCCCGGACGTGATCAGCCATGGGCGCGAAGAGGTGGTGGTCGATCACGTTGCGCACGACGGTCACCCGGTTGGGATCGACGTCGTAGTCGGCGACGAGGTGTTCCCCAAAGACCGGGGAGATTGCGAGCACTGCGGTTGCCCGGTGAATGTCTCGTCGCTGGCGGATCGTTCTCGACCCCACCCACGCCATCACGAGCAGTGGTCGGAGCATCCCTTGGCACCGACGAGCGAGTGGCCACTCCCGACGGAGCCACCTGAGCTCACCGGCAGCATGCACGCTCGGATGGGTGACGATGGGGGGAAGGTTCGCCCGTCGGGGAAGACCGAAGACCTCGACGGTGGAGAATTGGTAGAGCACGTCGAATGGTTGCGCCCCATGGTGCTCGAGGAAAGTCCTGGCAGCGAGCGACCGCCCACGAGCCGTGGCGATCTGCGCGGAGAGCATCTTGGTGATGGGGTGGCTGGAGTACCACTTGCCGAACGCGAACCCACTGCGCACCGTGTGCACGGTGATGCCCGGCACGTGAGCGAACGCGTCGGGTGCGTCAGACTCGACCGAGACCGGCACGAAGCAGTCAATGGTGACGCCCCGGGTAACGAGGTCCTCGAAGAGCAGACCGGCAACGCCGGGGGCACCCCCGACGCTCGGGTTGGGCACCGGTCCCATGTAGGCGATCCGCAACGGTCGGTCGACGTCCATCGGTGGCGGTGGCGTCGCACTGATGATGCGTCGACGACGGGTGGTGCAGGTCACCACCAGCCCCACTGCGGCCTGCGCCACACCGAGCTCGAGCACTCGGAGGAGTCGCCGCGGGGAACGGCGGACGACCGAGGAGTTCCGCCCGAATCCCACCCAGCGCCGAACGATGCCTTCGAGTGGCTTCCATCGATCCGGGAGGTGACCGCGTGCCTGACTTGGGTATCGAGCGTAGAGGAGCCAGTCGTCGGTGACGAATCGACCGCGCCGTGCCCACTCTCGGACCGTGAAGGACCGTGGCGGGTGCGTGACGACGAGATCGGCGGCGTGACCCACCGTGCCGAGTCGCTCGATGCGGTATCCGAGGTCGCGATCTTCGTGGGCGAAGGAGAACGCTGGGTCGAAGCCTCCGACTGCCCGAAGCGCATCAGTGCGATATGCGACGTTGCAGGTGAGGTATCCCCCGCCGGTCAGGTCGTCAACCGAGTGCTCGTAGAGCGGATCGAACGCCACCGACTGCACCACACCGCGAACGCCCACCCACTCGGGATGAGCCGTCAAGACGCTGAGCGCCGCCTCCAGCCATCCGTCGTCGGGGATGGCGTCGTCGTCGGTGAAGGCGACGATCGCACCGCACGCGTGGCGAACGGCACCGTTGCGCGCTCGACCAGGGCCTCCGCCACCGGTTGGCACCACCGAGATGCGCGGGTCGAGCTCGGTGGCCCAGCCGGCATCACCCCCATCGTCGCCCAAGATGATCTCCGCACCGCCATCTACGGTATCGAGCTGTGGGAGGAGGTTCTCCAGGCATCGCCGGAGCAGCTCCGGGCGGTGGAAGGTCGGGATGACGACGCTGACGGCGAGGCTCACGCCCACCCTTTCGGGTCCCTGAGCGCCGTGTAGCAATCGAGGTAGCGCTGCGCTAAGCGCTCAGGGCGGTACTTCGCCACATCGAGCTGCGCGGCGGTACTCAGCCGACTTCGAAGGGCTTGGTCACCGGCCAAGACTTCGAGGGCTTCGGCCAAGGCGTGGACATCATCGGGCGGGACGAGAACCCCGGTCTCACCGTTGACGAGGAGTTCCGCTGGACCGCCGGCATCAGGTGCCACGACGGCCACGCCGCAGGCCATCCCCTCGAGCACGACGTTGCCGAAGGGTTCGGGGATGCGGGAGGCCACCACCTGCACGTCGCTCGTCTGGAGCAGCTCGGCGATGTCGCGACGAAACCCGAGGAACTCCACTCGGTCGGCAATACCAAGGGCCTCGGCGAGGCCGTGGAGCGCCTCGGCGTACTCCTCTTCGCCAAAGAGCGCCTCACCCACGATCCGTGCTCGGGCGTCACCGTAGGGGAAGGCCTCGGCGAATGCTTCGAGGAAGAGGTCCTGACCCTTCCACGGCGATAGCCGTCCGACCATGGTCACGGTGAACGGGCCAGACCCACGCGGACCGGGCCCAGCCTGAGGGTCGAGTGGACTCGGGACGACCGCTCGATAGCGCCCGCCAGGAACGGTGGCCAAGGTCGACGTTGAGTTCCCGAGCACCGCGGTTGGGAGGAGACGAGACAAGAAGCGCACGAGGGCGACGGCAGAGCTTGGAAGGTAGTCCGACGCGATTCGATCCCGCACCTGCCAGACCACCGGCGTCCTCGTGAGGCGACCAACTACCCCACCAATGAGTGCCGCCTTCAAGGTATTGGTGTGGATGATGTCGGGTTGGAGCCGCTTCACCGTTGCTCGAAGCTCGACCACATACGCCACGAGGTCGCGCATTCTCCCGAGTCCGAGCGTGCGAAGAGTCACCTCAGCACGACGCGTCTCTCGCAATCGTGGGCTCATGGCCACGACTTCGACAGGGACGCCACGGATCGTCAGCTCATCGACGAGGGGACCGTCTTCTGCGAGCACCACCGTTGGGGCAACGCCATGGAGGGTTGGCAGTTGTCGCAGCAACGCCAGCTCACCCCCGCTGAGGCGGGCACCATGGCCGAGGTAGAGCACCTTGTGGCGGGCGGGAGCGATGAGGCGAAGGTGCTGGGCGACCACCGCATCCCAGCTGCGTTCCAAGGAGAAGCGTCGACAGGCTTCCCTCGATGGTCCATGTCCGGAGAGAACGGAGGTGAGCACCCGAGCCAAATCGGTGGCATCACCAGGCGCACACAGGACGTCGTCGTCGAAGCGCTCGAGCAACTCGGCGATGCCACCCACTCGACTCGCGACCACTGGCGTCGCACAGGCCAGAGATTCGAGGGCCACCAAACCGAATCCCTCAAAGGAGGTGGATGGGACGACCGAGCAGTCCGCCGCCCGATAGGCGTCGGGGAGTCGATCGTCGGGAAGGCTCCCGAGGAGGTGCACGCGGTGCTCAAGTCCAGCGCTGCGGATCGTCGCGGCGAGCTTGCTGCGGCCCGGACCGTCGCCGACGATGAGAACCGATGGCATGATGCCGATCGACGCCAAGATGCCGAGTGCCTCGATGAGGATCTCGTGACCCATGCGATTGACCAAGCGGCGCACCATCACGAGTACCGGACCATCACCGTCGAGGTTGAACGATGCACGAGCGGCCGCTCGATCCCCGGGGGAGAAGTGCGCGGTGTCGACGCCCCCTCCAATCACGGTGATGCGATGCGGGGCAACCCCGTAGTCCTCCACGAGGAGGTCTTTGAAGGCGTCGGAGAGCACCACGACGACGGTGGCACGGCGGTAGACGAACCGCTCGACGGCATGCTTGGCCCGTTGCACGAGCGGCGATGCCCCCTCAACCCCGCTCTCTTTTGCCCAGGGACCATGGAAGTGGACGATGCGATGCGTCCCCCTCGGAGCCATCACCATCGGGATCGCTCCGTAGAGCGCGAAGTGGACGTCGAGGACGGGAGTTGCCCGCAACGAACGCGCCCGTCTCGCCACCCACCCGACTCGTCGGAGTACCGACGCCGAAGGCGACGGGCTGCCAGACGCACCGATTTCGAGGCAGGTGACCGAAACGCCGTGACGAAGCAACCCAGCAACGTAGTTCTCGACGTATCGATTGAGACCCCCGGCGCGCACCGCACTCGTCTCGAGACCAATCACCACCATCTGTTTCACGATCGTGGACCCTCCCCCGCGGCATGGTAGGCAGCGCGGACTGCGCTCACGAGTCGATCGACGGTAAACCGTTGGCTGCGCTTGAATGCCCGCTCGGCCCGAGCCACGCTGTCGACCGGGTCGGCGAAGACGTCAGCGATTCCCGCTGCAAGAGCCTCGGGGGTCCGCTCCGCGAGGAGCAGTCCTGGACCATCAGCTCCATCGTGCAATGTCGAGGCAACCCCGACATTCGTCGTGACGATGGGCAGGTGCGAACGGGCGGCCTCAACGAGAACGAGTGAGAACGTCTCGTAGGCGCTGGCAACGACGAAGACATCGGCTGCGCCGTAGAGGTCAGCGAGGTCACTGCGCTGACCGAGGAGCACCACTCGGTTGGCCAGCCCTCGTTCGCCAGCCGCTCGGCGGAGCGACGCAGCGTCCCCCCGCCCGACCACGACGAGGACGACGTCGTCGTCGAGCATGGTCAATGCCTCGAGGACGAGCCCAACGCCGCGCAACGCCCAATCACCGCCCACCATGAGGATGACTCGGCGGTCCTCGACCCCGAGCGCCTGTCGCATTGCTGCTCGGGCAACCGTCGGTGCCGGGAGATCGGGCACGGCGTTCTCCGTGAGGATGACCGGTGTGTTGGGGTAGAACCGGGAAATTTCAGCCCGGCCACGTTCGGCCACAACCATGGCCGACGCTCCATGGGTGAAGGCACGTCGTTCCATCGCTCGCGCCATGATCTTCAACACGGCGGTGTTCACCGACCGAACTCTCGATGCACCACGGGGAGCGAGCCTGCCCCCATTGGCGGCGATCACGCCGGCCTGACACAGGTGCACTGAGATGAAGTCCACCTGGGGGAGGACAATTGCCCCGCAGGTGTGGACGAGGGACGCACCTCGTCGGCGCCACAGGGCGAACGATGCGGTGAGCGCGAACACGGCGAATCGAAGTGGAATCGGACGACGAGGAATGCGGACCTTGACGATCTCGTCGGCCCATGCCGCCGTTGCGGCGTCGATCGACCCGGTGATCACCACGAAGCGAAACTCCTCCGACAACTCTTCGATGAGTCGGGCGTGGAGGCGCTCCATCCCCTGACCTGACCGATCAATGGCGTGGGCGACGACCGTCACCGTCGGACGATGCGCACCATTCGCTCCTCGGCCATTCATCACGACCAGCGCGAGCGCCGCACCGGAATGGTTGGTGCGGCGAACGCCGGAGGAAGCGCTGGCGTCGTCGCGGGGTGCACGCGGACCGGTTCGTCGACCACCTCGTCGACCACTGGCCTGCGGGCGCGGTGCTCCGCCCAACCAATGAACAGCCAGGTGAGCCAGGTCACCGAGTAGAGGTCGCCGTTCAGCCACTGCAGGAGGTCGACGCTGGCAATACCGAGGGCGAAGAGCCCCACGGCATCGCCCGACAGGATCGCTGATCGGTAGCAGTACCGAAAGACCAAGTACACCATGACGATGTAGAGCAGGAGCCCCACGATGCCGAGCGAGGTGCCAGCGTTGCCCGGGTCGAATTCCGTCCCACGCCCTGCTCGTGCCGTATTGAACCGAGATGCAGCCAGCGTGGTGGAGCCAACGCCGCTGCCGAGGGGGCGTGTGAACGCCGCCACCACACCCTTCTTCGTCTCTGCGACGTGGCCCGAGAACGTCGTGTTCGAGCCTGTGGGATTGGCAATGGTGTTCGACCGCTGCGAGAGCTGACACGCCGCCTGACCCTGCTGACAGTTCGACGAGGAACCGCCGAGCGCTGACGCCACCGACGGCAGCGCCATGATGGCTAAGGCCCCGAAGACCATGACGCCGGTGGGGCGGACCCGGAACCGAGCAGCGACGACGACTGCGGCCGCGAAGACCGACATGAACAGGAGGGTCCGCTGGGCCTCGTAGTACAGCGCGTCAGCGATCACGAAGATAGGAACGATCTGCACCAACTTCCATCGACTCGCCGAGGTGAGCAGCATCGACAGCCATGCCACGATGCCCACGCCGAGGAACGCTGCGTACTCCTGGGCACTCGCCGAACTCCCGAATGCTCGAACGACGCCGTTGCCGACGTTGAGCGCCGAGTACCCCGAGGTCTGGATCCAGCGGGCATCCCACGAAGGAAAGTGCCGGAACTCTTGGTAGAGGCCGTAGAACGCGGAGAAGAGTGCGAGCCAGGCCACGATCTTGACGATGGTCTTGGCTTCGAAGTCTTCGAGGAAGCTCCGCCCAATCCAGAACGCCATCATGGGCACGAGCACGAAGAGCAGGCCACCGAGTCCAACGGTGATACCGCCTTGCTTCGGATTCAACGCTTCGAGGACACACACGACGTTGAAGGCCATCACCGTCTTCGCCAACGCACTCCGCTCGCGAAACGCTCCGCCGTTGGCGGCAACCACGATGAGGAAGAAGATCACTGCCGGTCCGACGATCAGCAGCGGGTCTCCCGAGAATGAGCTCGACGAGCCGCCCGGAATGACTCGGCGGATGAGGCCGAGTTCGGCCATCCACACGGTGAGGAGAATGAGCAAACTCTTCGGTGACAGCATCGCCACGGTGAGCAGCATGGGCACGAGTGCCAGCATCACCGCGATGTGGGTTCCAGCAGCCGCAGCGAAGAGCGCGCCAACGCCTCCGGTGGCGATGAGAATCACCCACATCTGACCATTCGAACGCCGCGGCGCCTCTTCCGTGGTGGCAACGTCCCACTTCGTCTGAGCCATAGCTCCATTCTCGCACAGGTGCCCCCGAGCAGTACCGCCAGAAGACCTGGTCGCTCCATACCTTCAGGGAAACCTCACCACCGATCTGGATTTGCCGAAATTGCGAACTATGGTGTGCTCCGTGGCTGAGAACCAGACCCTTCAAGACGTCTCCATCGGCAGTTACTTCGCCATCGTTTGGCGTCGCAAGATTGCGGTCGTCCTCGCCATCTTGGTCGCCGTTGGGCTCATGATTGCCTACGACTCAACGATCTCGCCGACCTACAAAGCCCAGAGCACGTTCCAGTTGAATGCGAAGCCCCAGAACGTCAACCAACAGGTGACGACGGCGATGTACACGATGCACTCTCCCGCGGTCACCACCATTGTCCGAACGCAGTTGGGTTTCGCCTGCCCGAACCCCACCATCACGCAGCAGGGCAACTCGCCGGTGATGACGATCTCCATCGTCGCCACCGATCCCGTCGAAGCCCAACAGTGCGCCAACGCCATCCCCCGGGCATTCAATAAGTTCCACCAGCAGCAAGGCATCATCGGGGCCTTCGCCACCGCCAGCATTCTCCAGAATGAAATTGCGAGCGCCCAAGCGCAGCAGAAGGCCTTGGCCATCGCCATCGTGAAGTTGCCGAAGGGCTCTCCGCTGCGGATTGCTGCGGTGAGTCAGCTCCAATCGGTGCAGACTTCCATCAACAAGTGGGAAGGCCTGCTCGCCAGCCTCAACCTCAACGTCAGCCAGCAGGCCGGCGTGCTGCTCGCCCCCGCTGGGACGCCGAAGGCACCCATCGCTCCGAAGCCAACATCTGATGCCATGCTCGCAGCCGTCGTTGGGCTCGCCATTGGCGTGGCCCTCGCACTCCTCCGAGAGTTCATGGACGACAAGGTCCGCAACAAGGCCGACCTCGAGCGCGTCTTCCCGGGATTCGCCACCATTGGACTCATTCCGCAGATTCGTGAATGGCAGGACCAATCAACGTCCTTCCTCGTCGCCGCCGAGCAGCCGAAATCACCGACTGCTGAAGCCTTCCGTGGACTGCGCACGTCACTGCAGTTCCTGAGCCTCGATGAACCGGTCAAGACCCTGCTCGTGACCTCTGCTGCAGCAACAGACGGTAAGACCACGGTGGCGGCCAACCTCGCCTACACCATTGCCTCAGCTGGACAGCGGGTCATCGTCGTCGGTTGCGACCTCCGCAAGCCTCGCGTCCACAACTTCTTCGGCGTCTCGAACGAGCAGGGCCTCACGAGCGTCCTGATTGGTGACTGCGAGCTCGACCAAGCCGTCAGCGAGGTGGAGGGTATCCCGACGCTGAGCGTGCTTCCCTCTGGACCCATTCCTCCGAATCCCGCAGAGCTCCTCGCTGGCCCCAAGGCCCGAGCGATCATTCGGAAGTTGTCCGAGGACTACGACCTCGTCATCTTGGACTCCGCCCCAATCCTCCCAGTCACCGACGCCCTGGTACTCGCTGGAACCGCTGATGCAACGATCTTCATTGCCGCCGCCGGAATCTCCACGCGACGCAACACGGGGCGGGCCTATGAGATGCTCCGACAGGTCGACGCCAACGTGGTGGGCCTCGTCCTCAACCGGGCTCCCGAGTCCGACTCGTACATCTACTACCGCTACGGCTACGGCTACGGCTACGGCTACGGCTA
>Ga0007815_1000489_pt1 | contig 12563 bp, 15 predicted proteins | sample CryBogCBE02Aug09_FD_71212 | JGI IMG/M metagenome (GOLD analysis project Ga0007815, IMG submission 71212) | Freshwater microbial communities from Crystal Bog, Wisconsin, USA - CBE02Aug09 | ecosystem: Environmental > Aquatic > Freshwater > Lake | place: Crystal Bog, Wisconsin, USA | collected...
CCGGATGTCAACGAAGAATTTCTCAAAATCACCCAGCAGCAAGAACGCGCGCGCAGATCAATTCTTCATCGCATTGAACGCGAGCGCTCATGGCTCACTCAGATTCGCTCTCGCCCAGTCCTGCGTGATCCGCTCTCGATGATCCGATCCAGGCAAGATGATTTAGATTCCCTCATCTCACACCTCACCGCGCTCTCGCCCCAAGGAGTACTCGATCGAGGTTATGCAGTCGTACTTACCGACGCCGGAACTCTGGTGACTGATTCCAGCCAGGTCAGCGCTGGCTCCAAGGTGGCAATTCGTGTGGCCAAGGGCACTATCGCTGCCACCGTGAATGGTGCAGCCGCGGGCGAGTAGATTTCTCTACATGAAAAAGCTCTCCTATGAAGATGCGCGTCAAGCGCTAGCCGAAGTCATTGAGGAACTTGAGAGCGGTCAAGCAACCCTCGAACAGTCGATGGCTCTCTGGGCAAAGGGAGAAGAACTCGCTGCAATCTGCCAAGAGTGGCTCGATGGCGCAAGTAAGAAACTTTCGGGCGAAAATTCCACAGCAACAACAGAATTGAAAGGTGAGGCAGATGCCTGAGTTCACATACTCCGATTTACTTCCGATCGGTGCGGATGAGACCGAGTATCGGTTAGTAACCACCGAAGGCGTAAGCACCTTCAACGCAAACGGAATTGAATTCCTCACCGTCGCGCCAGAAGCGATCACCAGACTTACCGAAGAAGCTATCCACGATATTTCGCATTACTTACGTCCTGCACACTTGCAGCAGCTCGCCAATATCTTGAGTGATGAAGAAGCCTCACCGAATGATCGTTACGTTGCGATGGATCTACTCAAGAATGCAAATATTTCCGCAGGCGGAGTTCTTCCGATGTGCCAAGACACTGGCACTGCGCTGGTGATGGGTAAGAAAGGTCAACACACTCTTACCACCGAAAAAGATGAAGTAAGCATCTCACACGGCGTCTACAACGCCTATACAAAATTAAATTTGCGTTACTCCCAGATGGCCCCAGTAACTACCTGGGATGAGAAGAACACCGGCAACAATTTGCCAGCACAAGTCGAAATTTATTCCGATAGCGACCACCCAAATGAATACAACTTCCTCTTCATTGCAAAAGGTGGCGGCTCTGCGAATAAATCATTTTTATACCAAGAGACAAAAGCAGTCTTGAACCCAACCTCATTTATGAATTGGCTTGATGAAAAGCTGCGCTCTATTGGTACTGCTGCATGTCCGCCGTATCACCTAGCAATTGTCATTGGCGGCACCAGCGCTGAGCACACCGTTAAAACTGCCAAACTTGCCAGTACTAAATATTTGGATTCGCTGCCAACTTCTGGCGATGCCCGGACCGGTCATGCCTTTAGAGATCTCGCGTTGGAAGAAGAAGTTCTCAAGCTCACTCGCACACTTGGTATCGGCGCGCAGTTTGGTGGCAAGTATTTCTGTCACGACGTTCGAGTAGTCCGCCTGCCTCGCCATGGCGCATCTTTGCCGATCGCAATTGCGGTCTCGTGTTCGGCCGATCGCCAAGCCAAGGGCAAGATCACCAAGGAGGGCGTCTTCTTAGAGAAGCTAGAGCGCGAACCCGCTCACTTCTTGCCAGAGACCACCATCGAGCATTTGAGTGCTCAAGCTGGCGAAGCGGTTAAAATTGATCTCAACGCTCCGATGTCAGAGGTACTTAAGGCGCTGTCGGACCATCCCATCAAGACTCGGGTTGAACTCAATGGCACTCTGATCGTGGCCCGCGACCTTGCCCACGCCAAACTCAAAGAGTTGATCGATTCAGGTAAGCCGCTTCCTGACTATTTCACCAAGTACGCGGTCTATTACGCCGGTCCTGCCAAAACTCCAGAAGGCTACGCCTCGGGCTCCTTCGGTCCGACGACTGCAGGTCGTATGGATTCCTACGTCGAGGGCTTCCAAGCGCTCGGTGGCTCCATGGTCATGTTGGCTAAAGGCAACCGTTCCAAGCAGGTGACTGACTCCTGTAAAAAACATGGTGGCTTCTACCTGGGTTCAATCGGAGGCCCGGCAGCACGATTGGCTCAAGATTGCATTAAAAAAGTTGAGGTCTTGGATTACCCAGAGCTCGGAATGGAAGCGGTCTGGAAGATCGAGGTGGAAAACTTCCCCGCATTTATTGTCGTGGACGATAAAGGAAATGACTTTTTCGCTGAGACCAGCAAGCCACTCACTATTGGGGTGCGGCCGAACTAGTTCGGACTAATAGGAACTAGTAGTTGCCGTGCCAACGCTCATGGGTGAGCGCCTTGCACGGAGTTCCGTAGCGAAGATAGATGTAGCGGATTCCCCATTTGATCTGGGTGACCGGGTTGGTGCGCCAATCGCTCGCGATCTCGCTCATCTTGGTCGCCGGCATAGCCTGCGGAATGCCAGAAGCTCCGCTTGAATAATTATGAGCCTGGAAGTTCCAATGGCTTTCGCGATTCCAGAGAGTATTGAGGCAGCTCATCTGGGCGCTGGACCAGTGATAGGTCGTGCTCACTAATTGCACCGCAACTTGCTGAGCACCGGTGGCGGTCTTGGCCAACTGAACCTGACGGGCTTCTAGGGAGACCAGAGCCATCTCACTTGCGTCGGCAGCCGCTCCATCGCCGAGGCTGACCGCGCCTGATTCGATCGTCAAGGCTGCAGATGGAGTCAACGGCGCTGAAACTACACCGCTGTTATTCAAAGCCGAATTGGGGATCGAGACTTCCTGGCCGAAATTGGTCTGGGCGTAGGTGGTGTCGATCGAAGCGAAGAGGGTGAAGGCGAAGGCGGCGATCAGCGCCAAGGCAGAACGGTTTTTAATTCGGTTGATCATCTCGACTCGTACAGAATTCATCGCTTGCCTCCCTTCCCTTTTCTCTCTTTCTCCTCGCGTTTGAGGAGCTCTCGCGGACCAGTTAGGTGATCCGTCAGGGTTAGAGAGTTACAGAGAGATGAACGGTGGGCAAATTAGAACCCGCGTAAGTCGGAAAAAAGATTTAATTCACAGAAAGGCCCCGAATTAAAACCGCAGGTCAGCCCCTATGAAATCCTAAATGTCCGATTTGTCCTCTCAGGGCTTTTTAGGCCGTGAAATTCAACGGTTCTTCTAGCATCTCGGTGACCAGCGCCGCGATAGGCGAGCGCTCCGAGCGGGTCAAGGTGACGTGCGCGAAGAGCGGGTGGCCCTTGAGCGACTCGACGACCGCGACAACTCCGTCATGGCGACCAACCCGGAGGTTGTCGCGCTGGGCGATGTCATGGGTCAGGACTACTCGCGAGCCTTGGCCGATTCGGGAGAGCACGGTCAGAAGAACACCACGCTCCAGCGACTGAGCTTCATCGACGATCACAAAAGAGTCGTGCAAAGAGCGACCACGGATATGGGTCAGCGGTAGAACTTCAATCAATCCGCGATCGATAATTTCATCGATGACGGTCTGGCTGACCAAAGCGCCCAAGGTATCGAAGACGGCTTGAGCCCAAGGCGACATCTTTTCGTTCTCGCTACCCGGGAGGTAGCCCAGCTCTTGACCACCGACAGCATAGAGCGGGCGGAAGATCACAACTTTCTTATGGTGGCGACGTTCCAGGACTGCCTCGAGTCCGGCGCAGAGCGCGATCGCCGACTTACCGGTTCCGGCGCGGCCACCGAGGGAGACGATGCCGATCTCGTTATCGAGCAAAATGTCGAGAGCCACGCGCTGCTCGGCGCTACGGCCGTGAAGTCCAAAGGCGGTGCGATCGCCACGAACCAAGGTGATCCTCTTGTCGGGAGTGACGCGAGCGAGCGCGCTGCCCTTTTCGGAGTGAAGGACGATGCCGGTATGGCATGGATGTTCTTTACCCAGTGGATGTTCGACGCGATCGTGTTCGTAGAGGGAATCGATGACCGAGCCCGCGACATCGGCTTCGACCATGCCGGTCCAGCCGGAGCTCGACGCCAACTCATGGCGATACTCCTGCGCGGTGACGCCAAGAGAAGAAGCTTTTACTCGAAGGGGTAGGTCCTTGGTGACAAGAACAACGTCGCGCTTTTCGCCCATTAAGTTGTGAGCGATCGCAAGAATGCGGGTGTCATTGGTGGCATCGCGCAAGAAGCCGCTTGGCAACTTAGAGGTGTCGGAGTGATTGAGTTCGACCCTGACCGTGCCGCCCTGCTCGTTGATAACGATCGCTTCATCGAGTCGACCGTTCTGAATTCGAAGGTCATCGAGGCTGCGCAGCGCCTGACGGGCAAAGTAGCCGAGCTCTGGATGGTCGCGCTTGCTCTCAAGTTCGGAGATCACCGTGATCGGAATGATCACTTCATGCTCTGCGAACCGGGCTAACGCTGTCGGGTCTGCCAGCAGCACGCTGGTGTCTAAGACATAGATTTTTCGGGCTAACTCGGTTTTTGGGTGAATTTTAGTAACCGAATGTGAAGCGCTAGTAGCCAAGAGCTGACCGCTTTTCTCTTAGGTGACGCCATAAATTTAAAACTCACCCGACCGCGGGGGCCTACGACACGCGGTAGCCCAAAGTTAATTTCAGGTATCTTTTTAACGCCCAAAGCGACGGTGGCGCAGGGCATAAGAGCGCAAGGCGCGAAGGAAATCCACCCGACGAAAGTCCGGCCAGTAAGCCTCACAGAAATAGAACTCGGAGTGAGCGGACTGCCAGAGCAAGAAGCCAGACAGGCGCTGCTCCCCCGACGTTCGGATTACTAACTCTGGGTCAGGAATCCCGGCGGTATACAAATACTTACTAATCTCATCGACCGATAGATCGTCCGCGATCTCTTGCGCGCTATGACCCTGACTGATCCCATGTGCAATGAAACTCTTCACTGCATCCACGATCTCGCGGCGCCCACCATAACCGATTGCAACATTCACAACCGTCTTGGCGCGGCCAACGCTCCGTTCTTCAATATCTTTGAGCTTTTCTTGTAGCCACTGTGGCAAGAGTTCGAGTGCGCCTAGCGGTTTGATCTCCCATTTACCAAGGCGATCTAACTGATCAACAGCATCGCTGATTACACGCAGTAGCGCATCGAGTTCTTCCGGTTCTCTGTTGAGGTTATCGGTTGAAAGCAGCCAGAGCGTAATAATGGAAACATCCGCTTCTTCACACCATTGCAAAAATTCGATGATCTTGTTGGCACCAGCCTGATGACCTTTTTCACTGCGCCCATGCGATTGCCCAAAATTGCTCTTGGCCCAGCGGCGATTGCCATCCAAAATCACGCCGACGTGATGAGGGGTCTGGGTGAAATCTAATTGCCGAAGCAACCTGCGTTCATAGATCGGATAGAGCAGCGCTTTCACTAAGCGCTTTAATTGATTTTTCATACCAAGCTCGGTTCGACTCATTCACAATTACTGAGCGTTGAAGTCTGCGGTTGCCTTCTTCTCTGCCACAAATGACGCGATCGGCAAGGTGCCTGCAGCGATAAAAAGAAGAGTGGTGAAAAGATTTTTACGAGCTCGCAGTGAATACTCGAAAGCAGAAAGTACATAGAGTGGATAGGTAAAGCCGTGGATGATTGCGATTGCCACGAACGGCCAGGCTTTGTTATGGAAGAAGATATTTGCAGGTACGGCGACAAACCAGAGCAGAATTGACCAGGTGCCAGACCAATAAGCCATGAATCTGTATCGTTGAAGCGCGCCGGCTAGTCCTGATTTCATATTGAGATTCTAGCCGTGGTTGCGACGCTTTACCTGATTTTTCTCATCGGCTAAGGCGTACTGCCCGGCGAGTGCAAGCTTCGCTTCGGTATCGCGATTACTTCTGCGAGCGATAATCGGAGCGCAGAGTGTCAGGATCGCCATAAACCACCAGATCACCACATAAGAGATGTGTTGCCAGTAAAAGCCAGAGACCGAAGGGGCCACAATAGGTGCAGAGATTCGATTGCCAGCAATCACCTGACCAGTCGCACTCTGCTCTTGGGTAGCAACGACATAGCCATCAAATAAGTTATAGCCGCCTACACCCGCGACCAACGATGGATCGAGTCGCCCAAGTGAAGTATCGCTATTTAGTCCATGATCATCCTGTTGGCGCGGATACATTCGACCTTCGACGCTAAGTGTTTGCGATGTTGGCTTGATCGAACCATCGTTTAATCCTCGAACCACCAAAAGCGCACGATTATCACTGATCACAAATAAGCCGACGGTGAGATCTTTGTAGCCATCACCAGACACTTCTTGAGTCGGTGCGTCGTAATACTTCACATATCGTCCGCTGAAGGTGACGATTCGATTGAGCGCTTCATTGCTGAGATTTCGACCAGCCTGATCTACCGAGGTCAGCGCAACCGGTGTCGATGGCGGTACGTACTTAGCTTGCGCAGCAGTAGCTTGGGCGCGATGCCATTGCCAGATTCCAAGTTCTACAAATACGCCAGAGACCAGAACCATCAATAAGCCGGTGGCGATGGCTTTGGAAATTTTACGAATCTAAATCACTCTTCTTATTCGCCCGCTTGTAACGGCGATAAAAACTCGTCAAGAGAATCGCGGTAGCAATGCAGAGCACGATCATGACGAGTGAACCTGCAAGACCGGTGTTGATATCCGTCGAGTTGCTCATGCGCTAAGTATCCTATGCTTACCTTATGGACCGCCAATCAACGCCGTATCTGCGTCAGAGGTATGGCATCGCCGAGCCTGGTCTTCGGCGCACCCTCAAGAGTTGGATTCCTGCAGCGCTCGCGCTGCTCGTGATCGGCGGGGGTTGGCTGATTTGGTCGGCGGATCACTTTGCGAAACCTGAGATCTCTCCGAGCCTCACCAGCTTCCAGGTGGTGGATTCGCAACACATATCTATTACGTATTACGTTCACGTGCGCACGGCTGCGCAATCTCACCAATGCACCTTGGTCGCCAGCGATTATCAAGCGAACACCGTCGGCCAAGTCACCGACACCATTCCAGCGGGGGTCAATAGCTATACCCGCACAGTCGTGATCCCTACGCGTGCGCCTGCCGTTGCCGCCTCGATAGATCATTGTCAGTAAGTTAAACTCGCCTTCTTATGACAAATCAGACTTGGTTGACCGAAGAAGCTGCTGCTCGCTTACGCGCTGAGCTCGAAGAGCTGGAGGGTCCACGCCTCACCGATATTGTGAAGAAGATTGAAGCTGCTCGCGCCGAGGGTGACCTCAAGGAGAACGGTGGCTATCACGCTGCTCGCGAAGAACAGGGCAAGATCGTTGGCCGTATTCGTCAGCTTAAGCACATGCTTGAAAATGCGCACATCGGCAATCCGCCAGCCAGCGAGTCAGGTGTCGTGGGCCTTGGCATGATCGTGACCATTGAGATGGCCGGCGATGAGATGGTCTTCCTACTTGGTTCTCGCGAAATTGCTTCGGGCGATATCGATGTCTACTCCGAGAAGTCTCCGCTAGGCGCTGCCATTCACGGTGCCAAGGTGGGAGAAACCGTCAGCTATGAAGCGCCAAATAAGAAGGTATTCCCAGTCAAGATTGTCGACGCAAAACCTTTTTAAACTCGCTTTAACTACTTGTTATTAGCATTCTTATATCTGCGTACGCTCAATGGCATAAATATTGCCATCAAGACCACCATATAAAAGAGCGAGGTCACAATGGGGTGCTCACTTGGATAAGAATGAGCAGTAACACCAAAGGTGTTGTGGAATCCAAATAACTGTCTGGTCGCAGCAACCATTGTCGAGACCGGATTCCACTCCGCAAAGTATTGAAGCGGTTTTGGCATAGTCGTTGTGGATGCAAAAGCATTTGAAAGAAAGGTCAGCGGGAATGTGAAAAGAAACGAGACGTTTGCAACCACACGTGCGTCTTTAGAAATCAAACCGGCAAAAACTCCGCACCAAGAAAGTGCATAACCAAAGAAGAGCAGCATGAGGAAGCCTAGGAAAATATGAAAGGTGCCAGAGGTCGGACGCCAGCCAACTATGTAGCCTGCAATTCCCATCACCATAAGCACCACAATATTAAGCAGGCCATCGCCAAGAGTTCGGCCCATCACGACAGCAGAGCGAGCGATTGGGAGTGAGCGAAAGCGGTCGATCAAACCTTTTTCCATATCTTGCGCTAAGCCTTGTGCTGTTGCAGCCAGAGTAAAGGTGACTGTTTGAACGAAAATTCCCGGCATAAGTAATTGCACATAACCACCAGGAATACCTTGGCCAAGACCGCCAAATACATAACGGAAGAGCAGTACAAACATCACGGGTTGAATGGTGTTAAAAATTAAGACTTCGGGGACTTTAATCAACTGCTGAAGTTGGCGTTTTGTAATGACAAGAGCATCGCTCACACCGCTCATGAAATTATTCATCTGATGCCTCCTCGGCAGCATGTCCAGTGATCGACATGAATACATCGTCGAGTGAAGGTCGCTTGAGCGCAATATCCAGCGGATGAATATCAATTGCATCGAGCTCACGGACCACCGCGATCAGTGATTCGGTGCCAGATTTAACTGGTGCAGAGACTTTGCGAAGGCCAGCATCAAGTGTGCTCGTTGAGCCCGAAATTCGCTCGATCACACTTTTAGCCTGATCTAGATCGTGCTCCTGAACGACTATCTCTAACCGCTCGCCACCAACCTTGCTTTTCAATTGATCCGACGTTCCCTGCGCAATCACCTTGCCGCGATCAATCACCACAATATCGTCGGCTAATTGATCTGCTTCTTCTAAATATTGCGTAGTTAACAGGAGGGTTACTCCGTCGCGCACCAATCCTTGAATCACGCCCCACATCTCCATCCGACCGCGCGGATCAAGACCCGTGGTTGGCTCATCGAGGAACAAAACTTTTGGCCTGATGATGAGAGATGCCGCGAGATCTAATCTGCGTCGCATACCGCCAGAAAAAGTTTTAATAGGGCGCTTAGCTGAATCAGTGAGCGAAAATTGTTCTAACAATTCGGTTGCTCGGACGCGAGCTTGCTCGGCGTTCAGGTGATAGAGCCGTCCGAACATCACCAAGTTATCCCAGCCTGACAGAGTTTCATCGAGCGCTGCATACTGACCAGAGAGCCCGATTATTTCGCGAACGTTCTTAGGGTGAGCAAGGACATCGATCCCACCAACGACAGCACGACCGGAATCTGGCTTGAGGAGAGTGGAAAGGACGCGGACGGTTGTGGTTTTGCCCGCGCCGTTTGGGCCAAGGACTCCTAGGACGGTGCCCTCTTCGACCTCAAGACTCAGGCCATCGAGTGCCCTGACCTCTCCGTGACGATAAGTTTTCACCAAATCTTGCGCTATTACGCTCTTCATTCCCCCATCTTAGGCGAGCAAGGGTGCCGTTCAAGGGGTACGATTTAGGTTGAAAGTTAAATTAATTCAACAACTTACCTTCTACTTTCACCCGCGAACGAAACCTAAAGATAGGGACACTTGAATGTCTGAAAACCAAGCGACTGCCCATGGCGGGCACGTCCAGATGACTCACAAGCAGATCACCACAGTGATGATCGGCTTGATGACCGGCCTGCTCCTTGCGGCCCTGGACCAATCAATCGTTTCAACTGCTCTTAAAACCATCACTGTAGATCTCGGTGGACTCAAGCATTACACCTGGGTCGTCACCGCCTACCTCCTTACTTCTACAGCATCAACTCCACTCTACGGAAAGATCTCCGACCTCTACGGTCGTCGCCAGGTCTTCCAGTTTGCAATCGTGGTCTTCTTGCTCGGTTCATTTGCTTCAGGCATTGCAACCAACATGAATGAATTGATTGCTGCTCGTGCCTTCCAAGGTCTCGGAGCTGGTGGCTTGATGTCACTCACCTTCGTGATCATTGGTGACGTTGTTTCACCACGTGAGCGCGGTCGCTACCAGGGTTACTTTGGTGCGGTCTGGGGACTAGCAACTGTTGCTGGTCCACTTCTCGGCGGTTTCTTCTCTGACCACCATCACGTTCTTGGAATTACCGGCTGGCGTTGGATTTTCTACATCAACCTGCCATTTGGAATTATCGCGCTTGCAGTAACTTCTGCAGTGCTCCACATTCCTAAAGTTGTTCGCCCACACAAGATCGATTACTTGGGTGCATTCATTCTCGTCGTTGCAGTGTCAGTTTTGCTTCTCGGCATCTCAGTATTTGCTCCAGAAGATGGCTGGCTCAAGGCAAAGACTTTGCTATGGATCGGTGGCGGACTCGTACTCTTCGCACTCTTCTTGGTAAACCAAGCTCGTGCCGAAGAACCAATTTTGCCGCTTCGACTCTTTAAGAATCACACCTTCTCGATTACCTCGATCCTTGCATTCTTGGTAGGTGCAGCGATGTTCGGTGCGATCGTGATGTTGCCGCTCTACTTCCAGCTCGTGAAAGGCAACTCGGCCACACTTTCAGGCCTCAAGCTCTTGCCTCTCATGTTTGGAATTGTTTCTACTTCTATCTTCACCGGTAAGTGGATCACTAAGCACGGCAAGTACAAGGCCTTCCCAGTAATTGGAATGGTCTTCATGACAGCAGCACTCTTGTTGATGGGAACGCTTACAGAGACCACTCCTTACTGGCGTCTGTCGATCTTCGCGATCTTGCTTGGTGCAGGTCTCGGTATGTGTCTCCAGAATCTTGTTATCGCGCTTCAGAACGCGTTGGAGATCCGCGATATGGGTATCGGAACATCACTCAACACCTTCTGGCGTTCTATCGGTGGAACTCTTGGCGTAGCGATCTTCGGATCTATCTATGCTTCCAAGCTCTCCCACTACATGGGCGCAAATATCCAGAAGCTTGCTGCGACTAATCCAATGGCAATGCAGGGTGCTACACCAGCATCATTGCAACAGCTACAAAACAATCCTGCAATGGCCGCGAAGTTCACTCCAGTGCTTCGCGCAACCGTTGATCATTCCTACGTACAGGCGTTCCACATTGTGTTCTTCTCTGCAGCACCTGTGACCCTTATCGGCGTAGTAATCGCGTTGATGCTCAAGGCAACTCCTCTCAAGACTGGTGCACAACATGCACAAGCGATGAAGGAAGCTGCGGGCGAGGCGCTTGGTTAATAGTTAAAGAAAAAGGCCCCGGTGCAGATTACATCGGGGCTTTTTTAATACCTTTTATTAGTTGATTAAGCGGTGATCAAGAATTTGAGTCCGACTAATACTAAAAGAACTCCAAAACCTCGATTGACCCAGACGCTGCCAACATTTAGTCCGACAGCTGCTCCGATACCTGCCATCACAAAGATGGCCACACCGATTGCAGTAGAAACCTTAAAATCAACTTCTCCAGCTTTGGCATAACGGATAACGGCCAAGATTCCGACTGGCAATAACATTGCAGCGAGTGAGGTACCTACCGCTTTGGATGTAGGGAATTTAAGGATTAAAGCCAGCATTGGAACTATCACGATGCCGCCGCCGATTCCGAAAAGTCCAGAAAGTAATCCAGCGATGCTGCCAATGCCTAAGCCGGCAAGGATAGAAAATAGTGGTGACATGCTCGGAATAGTACCTTCGCAGTACCAAAAAACTATTAAAAAGGAATGACTTCTCGGTCTTCCCACAGAACGCCGGTGAGATCTACACCAGGTGTGAACTCACGAGTTGCTAGCCAGAGCGCAGTATCGGCGCCTTCTTCGATAGAGCGAGGTGCATCCGGTCCTCCCATATCGGTGCGCGTGTGGTTGGGACAGACTGCATCTACAAGTAATCCGCGTGCACCTAACCCGGTTTCGTGCGCCAGATTACGGACCAGCGCATTTACTCCAGCTTTAGAGATTCGATATGGGGCCAAACCACCGGCATTTCCTGGACCACTCATTCGCCCTAAACACGCCGAATAGGCCACAACTCTGCCACTGCGGCGCTCTGCCATCGCGGGCACAACTGAATTGATAATCGCAAAAACCGAATCAAGATTAATTCCAAGTACTCGTCGCCACTCATCGATCGTGGTGCGCAACGTCTTAGACATCTTTTCGCTCATTACTCCGTGAGCAAGAATGAGTACATCAGGAGTGCCAAAAGTTTCTTGCATCTCGCTAAAGACTGCTTGAGTTCGTTCCAGATCGGCTAGGTCTACTGCTCGATACTGTGCATCTAATTCACTGGCACGTGCTCTAAGTAATTCTTCATTGCTCGCTACAAGGACAACGTCGTATCCAAGTCTTACTAAATCTTTAGCATTCTGGAGACCAAGGCCGCGTGAACCACCAGTGACAAATGCAAGCTTTTTAAGTTCGCTCATTTACTTACGCTTCACCGCGCGCAGGGATTTCTTTAGCGCCTTGCGCTCTTTACGGACTTTTCGCTTGGTTGCAGAAGCCGACATCCAAATCAAAATCGGAATAAATATGAGGATGGCGAAAAATCCCCCGAAACCCTGAAGGAACAAGCCATTGTTAACGCCACCTAGCATGGTGAGAGGCTAAACCCCTTTGAACTCTTCTGCAGTATGAAACTGGCGGCTTATAGCGCTGCAATCGCAGCTAGGTAACGCTCTCTGACGGCTGGTGCGCTCACGGTATGAGCAATTTTCTGAAATTCTGACCCTGCCCACTGCGGTGGATTCTCGCTACCGAGCGCTACCCAAGCAGCTTGGCGGG
>Ga0007815_1000496_pt1 | contig 12486 bp, 10 predicted proteins | sample CryBogCBE02Aug09_FD_71212 | JGI IMG/M metagenome (GOLD analysis project Ga0007815, IMG submission 71212) | Freshwater microbial communities from Crystal Bog, Wisconsin, USA - CBE02Aug09 | ecosystem: Environmental > Aquatic > Freshwater > Lake | place: Crystal Bog, Wisconsin, USA | collected...
ATCATTAAACCACTGTGCATCAGTTATTCCCGCCCATCTCCAGAAGTCTACCGGATCAGTAATTTCTGGAGCATTTCCTAATTCGGTCACTTCGGTCAATGTTTCGCAAATAGATTTTTGTTCAGGATTCGCGAATCCATAATGAGAACTAAGCAGATTCTTCTTATAGATTCGGTCATCTACTGAGAATTTTGTACCGTCCCATCCAACAGATGAAATTGGGCGGAACATGTCCCATGTTGGTTCAAAGATATAGAGCTTGCCTTCGTGTTTGCCGTATATCCTTTTGCAAAATTGTCTAGTCTCCATTGAATTGTATTTAAAAATAAGTGTATTCTTTATACCGCAATTAAAAGAACGATTTGAGTTCTCCTGTGCGTGTACCGTAAACGTGAGGGTTCATTGGATTGGCGATGGCAGGAGCAAAGTCTTCTAAATCTTTGCGATAAAACATATGGAAATCAACTTCCGAGTAAATACGAGCTGAAGCGTAACCTACAACACGACTATTCAAATCAGCTAATTCATTTGCAACATCTGCCGGATTGTTCTTTGCGTAAATGAGGTAATAACTTCGCATAATGATCTTTAAGTCATCATCATTTTGACGGTCAATGTTGTATTTTCCCCCGCTCATTAAAGAGACTTGTTGACGAATATCTTGCTGCAACTTTTCCAAATTATCAGTTGAAAAGAAGACAGTGTTGAGTGGAGTTTCTTGGTGAATATGACCAATGGCGTCAAAACGATCAGTTTGTCCGAACAAGGTTGGGCCTTCCTTGTATAATTTGTAAGGACGAGCCGCAAAATCTTGTAAGCCCGGATCGTTGATGTTTGGAACACGACCTCCGTGCTGAGGAGCAGGATATTGCTTAGAAGTGGAAGTCATATTGTAACGGTTTTCCACTACAGGGTCCTGGATTTTTTCAAGGACGTTTTTCTCCATATTACAATTACACTTGTAATAAATTTTGGTAAACGTCCGACTGCAATACTTCTTTCACTTCCATCGTCATGGAAATATTCGCTCCGTTCATGTTCAACTTCAAACCGTTTGCGTCAAGTAAACTGATCTGAATAAGTTGGAGGTTTGTAGGTTGAGGAAACACATACTCTTTTGTTGTAGTGTTGCTTACATTTGTATCAAACTGGACTTGACCTTTTGATACAGTTAATGGAACTTTCATGAACGCAGTGAATTCGGATCCATCGGCGTTCTGATGCTTAATGATTCCCCAGTCGTTCAAACTTAAATACACATATGAATCTTGGACGACATCAGGATAAGTATCTCCTACAATTGTGTTGTTGTATGTTATATTCGGAATAGTTGTTTCAACTTTAGTTGTCACAGTTGTAACTGTTTGTGTCACGTCTGGAGACCCGGATTGTTTAGTTGTAATTGTCTGCGTAGTTGTCACGGTATTGTTGTTGGTTGTTGTTGTAGGATTTGGTACACTTGCGCTTAAGTCGGCGGCAATTTGATTTCCAAAGAATCCTAAGTTGTACCCTATACCGTTTCCATAAGGACTGTCTTGGGTTGCCGGGAAATCTATAACAAATCCAGAACTTGTGCATGCAAAACAAGCTTTACCTGTGACTGTATTTTTAAATGCAACAAATCCAGACATTGCAGGAAGAACAATATTACCTCCGTTACGTGAACCAGTGACTGGATCAGAAATGTACCCGGTAACTACTGATTGAATAGAAGCTAACAATTGATCTAAGGTATAATTTCCATCTGCTATGTAGACTGTAGCTGTTTTGTTATCAACTATAGACGTTACCGTCATTGACGTGTTTCCACGAGCGTTAGTAAATGTGTAAAAAACATTAGGAAATTCAAATGAAGTAACTTTTACGGAATATACGTTCTTGTACTGTCTGGAAAGACGGAAATAAAAGTTACTTGAATCTGTAGCTGGAGCAACTATGATTGTTGAGTTAGTGTTACATGTATTTCCCGATGTATTGCTTACAGATGAAGTAACATTTGAACGAAACCTTCCGTCAATATTCAAAGCGTAAACTCTAATTTGTTTATCGTAACCGTATGACGCTTTACCTGCATTGTTATCATCTTTAGAAGCAGGAATAACGACTTGGTCTGGTTTATTTCGATCTCCTAAAAACTGATTAAATCCACTTGTGTCTTCTATTTCGTTATCTTCATAGTCATCTTGATCGTATGTTTCTAGTTCCCGATCTGCATAATCAGAATCAATAACCAGCTTGGCTAAAGCGTTGTTTTCGTATGCTTCAGAAAGAAGTTGTTGATACGTAGGAGGTTGATCTGACATTTATGTATGTTAGTAAAGAGTTATGAAAATCTTTGGATGATATAAATATGTCTATTAGCGTTAGTCAGTATCTGGCTAATTTACAAAACAAATCAGCGTGTACAAATGTAGGACCAACCGGTCCAGGTGGCGTATCTTACAGCGGAACTCCTTATTACTTTCACTGCGCGGGACCAGGGCCGACATTTACTTACGGTGTAAATTACGGTGTAACTGGAGCTACAGGTCCTTTTCTCATGGATCCGTTCATATACGGAGGAACAGGTCCAGGAAACAATTCTTACCATCCAGGTATAACAGGGACCACAACTAACTTATACGGATACTGGACAAACTACTTATTACCAGCCAATCAAACAGCAGATGTACTTATAGCTAGATTCCAAACTCCTGCAGGAACTCCTAAAGTATCATCGTTGCCTCCAGGCGCATGGACATTTTACGTTACAGCTTATGCTTACACTACAACAACTCCTGTATTCATTCCAACACAAGTGATTCTTTATGCAAAGGCAGGTATACATAATGCTACAATAGGCGATACAGGAACACAACAATCTACTACCTTTGTTATAGGTTCAACTACGACTTTAGATAATGCTCCACAGAACGTTTTTTCTCCTGTAGTTAACTTCCCTTCGGCTCTTCAATTTCCTGATCCTCTACACGACTATGTGTTCATAGAATTCTGGGCAAGACCTTTCAACATAGTAACAGGATTCCCTGCAAACGCAAGTGTGGATTTATGGACAGATCGAACATCTACTTCGTTTGTAACGACGACGTTTCCTGCGGTTTTGGGACCAACGGGTTATACTGGTTATACGGGATACACTGGATATACGGGAAATACAGGATATACAGGATACACTGGATACACTGGAAACACAGGATATACCGGATATACAGGATATTCTGGTCCAACTGGACCTACAGGTATGCCGCCTGGTACAAATTACTCTGATTACCCTTACTGGAACTCAAATACAAGACTGTGGTCAGTTGCAAGTACTCAAGTGCATATAGGAGCAAATGCAGGAGCAAGTACTCAAGGAAATTATGCGGTAGCTATAGGTGCATCTGCAGGGTATTCTAACCAATCTTCTAATTCTATAATATTGAATGCTACAGGTAACGCCTTAAACGCAGGAGCTTCAGGATTTTATGTTGCTCCAGTAAGAAACCCTTCCGGTGTAACTGGAAACGCTGCAGTTTACAATCCAACTACAAAAGAAGTGTTTTATGACGGAACTACAGTATTGAATCCTTCAGGATCATCAATTACTACAAGTAGTAACATAACATCTAGTGGAGCAACTAATAAGTTAGGAGGAACATATGTTACAAACGGTTATCAAACTCTTTTTTCGTCAACAACTTCAGAAATTTCAAATGATACAGGTGGTACTTACAATGCACTAATGATTTTAGGTAATACAAGTAGTGGATCTCGTGCGATTAGATTATACGATAACGTATTTATAAATGGAACATCAACTTTAAACGGCAGTGTAACAGCTAATTCAAACTTGAGTTTAGCAGGAGGTTTAACTGCTGAAAGCATAACTACATCTGGAGGTTTAACTGCAGGAAGCATAACTACATCTGGAGGTTTAACTGCAGGAAGTGTAAATGCAGGTAGTGGAACTATAACTACATCTGGAGCTTTGAGTGCAGGAAGTATAACCACTAGCGGAGCAACTAATAATATATCTGGAGTATTTCTAACTAAAAATTATCAGAATGTAGCCGGTTCTATCAGTAGTGATTATTCAGAAATCTCAAATGATACATCATCTTATAAAGCCCTTATGATTTTAGGTAACAGAAACGCAAATCCCGCTGGTACCCGTAATATAAACATGTATGATAATGTAGCTGTAAATGGTACTATAGTTGCAAACGGAGATATTACAGCGTTCTCAGACATTAGATTCAAAAAAGATATAATCACAATAGATAACCCGTTAGAAAAAGTTATGAATCTAAGAGGTGTCTATTACACAAGAATAAATGAAGATACACGAAAAATCGGTGTGATCGCCGACGAAGTAGAACAAGTAATCCCAGAAGTTGTCGTAATAAACGAAGGAGACGATAAAGTCAAATCTGTAGCTTACGGAAACATTGTAGGTCTTTTAATTGAAGCCATAAAAGAACAACAAGAACAAATAGATAAACTTACTAAAATTGTTGATAAGTTCCACCATTATTATTAGCAAATCCAGTATATTGTAAACCACCAGTCGATATAGTATAATTAAAGCTTCCATTAGCACCAGCCTGTGTGCTATAACCACTAGCGTTACCAGTTACTTGAATACTTAATGTGTTAGCACCTGAAATTGTATATGTAACTTCATCTCCTGAACCTGTAGCTATTATTTGACTTCCATCTACATATACATAGAAATTTGGACTATTTGTTCCGTCTCCACTAGGACTATATAAGTAAAACTGTAAAGTTAGACTTACGAGTGTAGTGCCGTGTATAATATAAGATCCATTTTTAAATCCAACACCAGCTGTAACTGTATGAAAAAGAGTTCCTCCACTATCAGATCTTGCTTCACGTTTATCAATACTTCCTGTAGTTTCACCATAATATTTACCTAAAAACGTTCCTAAATTTATTCCAGTAGACGGAACTGTATACGCTGTGCCGTTGCTATCGTAATATGTTTTTTCTCGTAATCCCGAAAAAGAGTAAGTATTATATGCAGAATACATGTTGGTCATAGTTATAGATCCAGATGGAAACTGAGTTGATGAAGGCATTTACTTCATTTGTTGAATATCTTTTAACCAGATATCCTTAGGCGTCTTTGTTTCCAAATCGGCAATCTGAGATTTCAAGTCTTCCAGATCCTTTTCGTGTTTCTGTGCGTGTTTCAAAGTCAATGAAGCAATAGGTAAATTCAGTAAATAGTCATACGAATCTTTGATTTTTGCGAACTTTTCTTTTTCAAGTAATCTGTCACAGTCTTCTGGAGATTTCTTACGTAATTCCGGTCTTGGTTTATCTTCGCATTGTTGTCTTATAAATCTAACAACGTTTTCGTGGTACGGTAATTTGCTTTTCAGGTCATTGAGGATATACTCTATGCGCTGACGGTACAAATTCAATCTCACGTCCACGTATTCAGCAAGTATTTCGTATACTGATTCGTATTTATGGATCACACATTCGTGGTTGAACGCGTGCATATTTGTCAACTTGATTTTATCCACCAACAACTTCTCTACTGGAGCGAGTCCCGCAGATCCAAGTTTGACTTTCACTAATACGTCTGTGTCTGTTGACGTGTCCGTGTAATCTTTGATTATTCCGTCAGTCATCATCTTGTCCAATTTTTCTCTGAAATCCATTGTCCAAGTTTCTACCGGCAATTCAGTGATTGTGACTGTATCTCCTTCCTTTTTGTACACTCCTTTGACCTCGTAATCTTGTGCACTCACTTTCGTGATCGTGCCCTTGAATTTCGAGTAATAAGGTGTGAATTCTCGTTCCAATCCTTTTCCTGTTTTCAACCATTCCTGTATCGCTTCCTTCAGTTCATCCGGATCAAATTGCGGAATGAAAGTCGAATAACCAGTTCCAATACCTCTACTTCCGTTCACCAAAAGCATAGGTAGTATCGGTGCATACCAATCAGGTTCTACAGGCAAACCATCATCGTCGCGATACTTCAAGACATCAAAGTCTTCGTGTGGAACCAAGTGTTGGACGTGAGGTTGTAAGTAAGTATGAATGTATCTTGGCGATGCCGAATCCTTACCTCCTTGCAACCGAGTTCCAAACTGTCCTTGTGGAACGAACCACGGCAAGTTATTTGAACCTACAAAGTCCTGTGCCATTCCCACAATTGCGTCGTTCAGTGATGCTTCGCCGTGGTGGTATCCTGAATGCTCGGAAACGTAACCCGCAAATTGCGCCACACGGATTTCAGATTTCAAGTTTCGTTTGAAGGCCGAAAACAAGATTTTACGTTGCGATGTTTTCAATCCGTCCATGATATTTGGAATAGATCGTTCCAAGTTATAGTTTGAGAAATGGATCAAATCCTTGTCCACGAAATCCTCATACTTCAAACTCTTGCAATCTGGTATAATATCTGCACGATCATACGTCTTCAACCAATCTTTACGTTCGTCAGCTTTCGCTTTGTTGAACGCCAAATCAATTTTCTCGTCGCTTGCCTTTGCGTATTCGTAAGGCACAATATTTGGAGTCTTGAAATACTCCTTGGCTTCGTCCCTTGTAGACGTTCCTAATCCTTTGTAATACTTCACTTTCCATCCTCGCGAAGCATCGGTTTTACGCCATTCTTCATATGCATACTGATTATAAAACGGTTTTGTTTGGTTTCCCTTTGTTGCCTTCACAATTGGAGTGGCCATATACGTTATGAAACCCGGTGTCTTGATAAGTTCGTGCCATAATTCGTGGAACATATTGATCAACAGTCCACGAATATGTGACCCATCGTAATCTTGATCCGTCATAATCATGATTCTTCCGTATCTCAACGATTTAATGTCTTGATATTTCTTTCCCGATTCCAAACCAATAATCTTCTTCAAGTTCGCAATTTCCTCCGTCATTTCAACCTTCTTTGCGCTAGTGTCTTTCACGTTCAGCAACTTACCTTTCAAAGGAAACACGCCGTAAAACTTACGTTGTTCCTGAGACAGACCAGATAAAGCCATAGCTTTCGCTGAATCTCCTTCCGTAAGAATCAAAGTGCATTCGTGGCTCTTGGAAGTTCCAGCGTTCACTGCATCGTCCAATTTAGGAATACCTGTAATTCTCGACTGTTTCTTACCATCAGTCTTGGTTGCTTCCTTGTTATCTTTCAAAGTCTGTTGCGCCATAACACGATCAACGATTCCTAATTTAGATACCAACTTCTTCAAGTAATCGTCAGTCAATTTGCAAGATACTTTTGTGGTAAGTACTTCTTTAGTTTGGCTACTGAAACTTGGATTTTCTACCGTGCAGTTGATGAACACAGACAACGAATCCTTTACGAGGGAAGGTTTGACTTTTATTTTCTTTTTCTGTTCCAAATGGCTTGTAAAATACGAAACAATTTGGTTCGTGATTTCATCCACATGTTTTCCAGAACGAGTCCAAATACCGTTCACAAAGGACACGCTAAAGAACTTGTCAGCCGAGTCGCTAACTGCAATCTGCCATCCGAGATGAGGCACCTCTGCAACGATGACTGCGTCTTCCGAAAGATACCAGGAAACATAGGATGCAAAGTCGCGGAATTTAATATGTGTGCCGCACCATGTTACTTTAACTTCCTTTCCGACTGTCATTGCGAGATCAAACACACGACGCTGGATGACTTGAAGAATCCCTGCAGGAATTGCGGGAGTTGTCCATCCAAATCTACCAAAGTCGGGTGTCCATGAAATTTCAACATAAGGTTTAAGTCTGCAAGAAGTCACAGTTGGTTCATTCACTTTAGACATATTGTCTTCAAATGTTTGGACATACTTCAAGTGTCTGGTTCCGTCCACAACTGTTAGAACAAGTTTCTTAGCAAAGATGTTCACGAGTTTTACACCGTATCCGTTCTTTCCACCAACAAGTTTCTTTTCAGATTTGTCATAGTTGGTAGAAGTCAAGAGTTCACCGAAAATCATTTGAGGAATGTACACTCCATATTCTGGATGCTTTTCTACATCTATTGAATCACCGTCATTTCTTATTGTAATTGCATTATCGTCTACTGAAATTGAAATGTTCTTCACTGGATTTTCTGAGTTGCGTTGTCTCAAACGAACGACGTGATCGTGAGCGTTTACAAGTAGTTCGTCAAACAGCTTGTAAAAGCCTGGATTGAAAGGAGTTATAGTTTCATTTTTGAATGATTCTCCTTCTACCACATAATGCTCTTCTGATGTGTTTTCAATACTGCCGATATAAGTATCAGGCAAAGAAAGTATATGTTCTCTATGTGTATGTTTACGATACTGTTTTGATAACTCCATTCTATATACTCGTTTCAGAGCATGTTACAATTAAATCCGTTTTATATGAAGTGTTTGTTGATTAAATTATAACCTTCGTCGCTCTCGTTCCATAATCCTGATTCTTTGAATCTATCAATTTTTTCAGCGGTTGTGGTTAAATAGTTCGAATGCACCATCTTGGCTTTTGATTTTCTGCCTTCTTGGAAGTAAACTTTTCCGTTCGGGTATTCATCTTGAGGCAGTAAAGTTACCGTAGTTCCCCAAGACAACTTTTTTACTGCACTGAAAGCATGCTGATCGTTCAAAGACCCATTGTTCTGATCAATCAACCATCGTATTGATTTATTTATTAATCCAACGCTCATAGTACTAGTTCTTGCCAAAAAGAATCCGGTGCACGGACTCCATAAATCGTCTTGCATGACGAACGTCCCCAATCTTCTCAAAATATCGCCCAAACAGTTTTCAAAGAACACGATATCGTTGTCTACCCATAAAATCACGTCGTCCAACAACATATTATCACGAATGACTTGAAGTTTTCTGGTTGTTATGCTTCTGAATTCTTGGGTTCCGTATTTTGCTGCATCTTGCTGCGATTCAAGAATGTAACAATGAAATAAGTTCATTGGAAGACCAGATTTTAATGCAGAGTTAAGCATATTCTTCATCATCGGAAGCTGTCCTTCATTTGTCATGCAAACAATTCTCATTTATATTGTGGTTTTGACGTTTTGAACATTAAAACAACAAATAATGCCTCCGCGAAAATCTAAGGCATCAGTTAAAATCCAGCCTTTAGATGAATCACCAGTTGTATTCTTTCTTAAGGTTACGGAACAAGCTGAAGAGGAGATTGTACCTGCGGGTAATACGACGTCATACTCGGACATCCTGAATTCCGTAGAAAAAAACACCGAACGATTCAATACCGAACTTCTGAAATCAATTCTAAACTCTGTTTCAACAGAACGATATTCTCCTCAAACAGCGTGCTTTTGGTGCTGTCATACATTTAACTGGGTCCCATGTATACTTCCTATTTCTTACGACGTTTACAATAACATTTACAATTGCGAAGGAAACTACTGCTCCCCTGAATGCGCTCTAGCTTACTTGTATGCAGACATAAAGGGTTCAGAATCTTCTAAATGGAATCGTCATGCTTTAATGAATCATTTGTATGCTGATTTGTATAAAGATAGACTATTATCGCCAGCTCCACCAAGATCTTTATTACGTTTATTTGGAGGTCCATTGGATATTGAGCAATATCGAGACTATATTACTTCGGATAATTACATAGTCCTTTCTGAAATCCACCCTATTAGATTAACTTTCCCTTCAATGAACGTCCAAGGACCATTAAGAGATATCAAAAAATATGTTAGTCTTTCAAATGATGTTGTTGAGAAAGCGTCTGAACAATTAAGATTAAAAAGATCCAAACCTATGAACGTAAATGTTCCCACTTTAGACATGTGTATGAAACGTGTTTAATCTACATCTTCTAATCTTGCAAGTATATCTTTAAGAACATTAAGAAGGCTTAACCACTCGTAATCTTTCTTAACGCGTTTTACTGGCGGAGGTGGAGGGACATACGCTTGTTCTTCATCGTGTTCTTCTTTAGATTCTCTTGGTCTCTTTAGAGCTTTTGCAGTTTCGCCGTTACACACGACAACGTTCAACATGTTCATTAATATTTTTAATGCTATAATTCGTTAAATTCGTTTTCACAGACTGATGATTGAAAACACAATGCAACCGCCACAAACTTTTTTTCAAGAGTTTCTGAGAACTCAGATGTATGTGTCTCTTGGAGCAGTCAAAGGTATGGGGCCAATGTGGAACGTTATAGGTTTGAGTTTGTATGACAGACTTATGGCCAATTACCAAACTTGGTTTCCACAAGTCCAAGCTTTTTGTTGTAGACGCCAACGTCAACCTGCTGCCACGCCTCCTCCGCCCAACAAGGAACCTAAATGCACAGTTGAATGTGAACGTATTCACCAACTTACCAACAACAAGCAGCAGCAATTAGGATCAACAGGAAGTCATACACGTATGGATTCTGTAGTTTATTACGTCACAACCATTCCTGCTATTCGTAATCTTCTCTGTATGACCCACCACGATTATCTGCCTTACGAATACGAACCTGTGCAAATTGAACCTGATATTTACTTTCAATTACTTGAACTGAAACACAACGACGGCCAAGTTGAAAAAATACGATTCAAGTTATTCTGCTTTGATCACGAAGTTCAGTATTTGCAGTCGTTCTTTGATCGTTGTAATACGGACTACGAGCGCCGCATGGCCAATAAATTAGGAACCTCTTTGTTCTTCTTTGATATGATGACTGGAAGCAAGACCAAGAAAAGCACTCAGAATCCTTTACCTACGACCCACATCATATACACTAAACACCGATTCCATACGACCAGAACGTTCGATAACGTATTCTTTGAACAACGTCCTAAAGTCAAGAAACACGTAGAGTTCTTTTTGACTAGAAAAGATTGGTACGAAAAGAAAGGTATTCCTTACACTTTGGGGTTCATGTTCCATGGCGAACCTGGTTGTGGTAAGACTTCATCTGTAAAAGCTATTGCAAACACTGCCAGACGCCATATCATTAATATTCAATTATCAGAAATCAAAACCAAATCTCAACTTCGTCATCTTTTCTTTAACGACGAAATCCATGTTCATAACGGGTCCACAACGGAACGATACACTATTCCTGTTCACGAACGTTTGTATGTCATTGAAGACATTGATGCGATGGGAGATGCAGTATTGAGACGCGAATGGAAGAAACCGGTCATTGAAACCAAAGAAAAACCTAAGAACGGAGGTGATCCATGGTTAGACCAAGAAGAAGAAATCAAAGAACCTATTGATTTATCGTTTCTCTTGAACTTGTTGGACGGAACATTGGAATCTTCAGGTCGTATTCTTGCTATTTCTTCCAATTATCCTGAACGCATTGACAAGGCATTAATCCGCCCCGGTCGTATTGATATGATCGTGCACTTCAAGAAATGTAACTGCGAAATTCTCGAAGAAATGGTGAACAGTTTTTACGACAAAGACTTTGAAAAATGGACATCGCCTGCTTTAGATTACAAATGGAGTCCAGCTGAAGTAAACCAAATCTTGTTCCGTAATTTTGATAAACCTGATGAGGCTATATCAGAATTAAAGTCATTGGAACCAAAAGATTTATACGGTTTTGAAACTATTCCTAAACCTTTATCGTATTCTCAAGAAGTGCTTATGAACTTTCCGAATGTTGGATAATGGCTTTGCATAATCTTGTAATATTTTGAACATACTTCCAGATATTCTCCTTTGAAGCAGGAGATAACTGGGCGTTATAATCTTTCAATTTTTTGAAAACATTCATATCAACTTCCGACGAGTATTCATTGTAGTCGTAGCTCATGAAGAAGGATTCGTCTTTGTTCATGATCTTTTCTTCAAATTTCAAAACATTGTCTTTCACATAGTTGATAACAAGTTTAGGTTGTGTTGTTTTCATAAACGATAATGTGGTTTTAGCTAAAGATAAGTCTGCATCATCAGGATACATTTGCGACAGTTCACTCACGAATGAAATGAACTGATCGAAAAAAGCATTCATTAAAATCGCTTTGGACGCCATTACCGATATATAGTCCATAACATTAAAGTTACTTGCGTTCTATCGCACCAAATTCTGATTTACGTTGGTTCTGTAAAGCTTCCATTCTGGACATGACATCTGAATTTGTTGCTGTTTTAGATTTATCAATTGTGTTCTTTGTTTCGGGTCCTGCAGATGCAGGCATTCCTGGTCCGCCTCCCGAAGGTGTGCTTCCGTCTAAGAATGTGTACAGACTTCCGCCCTGTGAAGCAAACTGAGTAGGCGCATCCCACAAAGAATAAGATTCACTTAATCGGCCAGTTCCTTCAAATGCCCATGCTGCTAATTCTCCAAACGAGTTTTGGGTAGCAGGTCCGTTTTCGCTTTTGGTGGGGAGTTCTTTGCGTGAATTGGTAGGTTTGGCGATGTATCCGTAAATGTCCTTGCCTACAATGACTTCCTTGGTAGCAGGAATGTAAAGAGTAGGGACCTTGGTGAGCCAAGCTGGACGCTGAGAAGGTTGTAAAGTTAAGGCATCTACAAATTTGTATAATCCTGCCT
>Ga0007815_1000498_pt1 | contig 12477 bp, 14 predicted proteins | sample CryBogCBE02Aug09_FD_71212 | JGI IMG/M metagenome (GOLD analysis project Ga0007815, IMG submission 71212) | Freshwater microbial communities from Crystal Bog, Wisconsin, USA - CBE02Aug09 | ecosystem: Environmental > Aquatic > Freshwater > Lake | place: Crystal Bog, Wisconsin, USA | collected...
GGCCCGCGCCGCCTTCCTGATGGACCGGCTGATGGCCGGCGTCGGCCTGTCGGGCCGCAGCTTCATTCCGCTGCTGTCCAGCTTCGCCTGCGCGGTGCCGGGGATCATGGCGACCCGCTCGATCACCGACCCGAAGGACCGGCTGACCACCATCCTGATCGCCCCGTTGATGACCTGTTCGGCCCGGCTGCCGGTCTATGCGGTGATCATCGCCGCCTTCATCCCGGCGCGCGCCATGGGGCCGGGCGGGATCATCGGCCTGCAGGGGCTGGTGCTGCTCGCGCTCTATCTCGCGGGAATCGTCGGGGCGATGGCGGCCGCGCTGCTGCTGCGCCGCACCGTTACCAGCGGCAGCGGCGGCGGCTTCATCATGGAACTGCCCAAGTACCAGCTGCCACGCGGCCGCGATCTGGCGCTGGGCCTCATCCAGCGGGCTTGGATCTTCCTGCGCCGCGCCGGCACGCTGATCCTGACCGTGAATGTCGTGCTGTGGCTGCTGCTGGCCTTCCCCCGCGCCCACCCGGGCGAGGATCAGGTCAACGCCAGCTTTGCCGGGCACCTTGCCAATGGCCTTGCCGTGGTGATCGAGCCGATCGGCTTCAACCGCGACATTGCCCTTGCACTCATCCCGGCCATGGCCGCGCGCGAGGTGGCGGTGTCCTCGCTGGCGACAACCTATGCCGTCGCCAATGCAGACAAGGCCAATCCCGACAAGGACCACGCTGCCGCAGCCCTCTCCGCCCAGCTTGTGCACCGCTGGAGCCTGCCAACCGCGCTGGCCTTCCTCGCCTGGTTCGTCTTCGCCCCTCAGTGCATGAGCACCATTGCCGTCACCCGCCGCGAAACAAACGGGTGGAAATGGCCGCTCTTCATGTTGCTCTACCTGTTCGCGCTGGCCTACAGCTTCGCGGGAATCACCTATTGGGGCGCGCGGGCGCTGGGTTTGTAGAGAGGCGAAAATGGCAGGCAGCGTCAACAAGGTCATCCTGGTCGGCAACCTCGGGGCCGACCCGGAAGTGAAGTCGTTCCAGAACGGCGGCAAGATCGCCAACCTGCGGATCGCCACCAGCGAAAGCTGGAAGGACCGCCAGACCGGCGAGCGCAAGGAACGCACCGAATGGCACACGGTGGTGATCAATTCCGAAGGGCTGGTCGGCGTGGCCGAACGCTATCTGCGCAAGGGCAGCAAGGTCTACATCGAAGGCCAGCTGCGCACCCGCAAATGGCAGGACCAGAACGGCAATGACCGCTACAGCACCGAAGTGTCGATCGGCGGCATCGGCGGCGTGCTGACCATGCTGGATGGCGCGCCGGGTGCCGGTGGCGGCCAGCGTGGCGGTTCGGGCGGGGGCAGCTGGGGCGGCGACGATGGCGGCGCGCGCGGTGGTTTCGGCGGTGGCAACAGCCGCCCGACCGGTGGCGACGAATGGGGCGGCAGCGCCAAGCCCGCCGGCGGCTTCGGCGACGATCTGGACGACGATATTCCGTTCTGAGCAACCGGGCCCGGCCGGCCCGCGTTAACCCCGCAAAGCCCTTGACCACGCGCCCAATACCTAGGGCCGTGGCAAGGCAATCTTAACCAAACCGCAAGTCCGCAAGGCCTATGTTCCTCCTTGACTGGAGTGAATGCGTGGCACGCTTGCTGGTGGCCGACGACGATATCCTGTTTCGGGAGCTTGTCCGGCTGAAACTCGAAGCCGTGGGCCATCAGGTCCATATGGCAGCCGACGGGTACGTCGCGCTGACGGCGGCTTGCGCGCTGAAGCCGGACCTCTTGATCCTCGACAACATGATGCCGGTGATGACCGGCCCGGAAGTGCTGCGCGAAATTCGCCGCATGCCTGACATGATTGATATTCCAGTGATAATCCTCTCCGCCCGTTCGCGCGAGGAGGATATTGTCGCCGCGCTGAAAGCCGGCGCGGCCGACTATCTGACCAAGCCGTTCATTCCCGACGAATTGACGATCCGCACCGGCCGGATCCTTGCGGCAAGGGGGCTTTAGCCATGTCAGCCGACCAATTCGTGCTGCTGTTCGGCTGCCTGTTCGGGCGCGATCTGACGACTACAGGTGCCACCGCCGGCCAGCCCCTCGCCCCGCCGGAACCGCCGCCAGCACTAGCCCCCAGCCCCTCCGGGCCGCTGACCTTGGCGCTGCCGCCGGTGAAATTCGGCCTGATCACAGAAGAAAATATCCCTGTTCCGATTGGCGGCGCCCTGTCTGCTGCCCCCCCTTCCACCCCCCCTGCGGCAACTCCAGTCACCCTGCCGCAGCGCGGGCTCGAACTTTATGCGGCTGCCGGCACCACGCATATCCAGTATGCCGGTACGTCGCTTTCGGCCCAATGGCGCAGCTTTACGCTGGGGGCGGTGACGCCGTTGCGGCGCGCGGCCCTGTCCCTCGAGGGCGATGCCGAGCGCCGCAGCGGCACCACCGACACGCGCCTTGCCGCCCAGCTCGACACGCCGCTGGGGCCCCGCCTGTCGGGCTATGCCGCGCTGGCCGTGACGCCGGGCGCCCATTTCCGCGAGAGCTGGTCGCTGGCGGGCGGGCTCGACTGGGCGGTAGGCAAGCGGGTGGGCGTGACACTGGACGCGCGGCACGCCAGCTATGCGACTGGCGCCTTCACCAGCCTTGCCCCGGCGCTGCGCCTGACGCCGAAGGCCGTGCCGCTGGAACTGAGGGCGCAGTGGATCAACCTGTGGGACCCGGACGGGCGGCATTGGCAGGGCTGGTCGCTCAAGGCGGCCTACGATCTTTCCGACCACGCGCGGCTGGTGGCGGGCTATGCCAGCTATCCCGATGTCGAGGCCGGGGTGGCACGCACTATGCGTTCGGCCTTCGCCGGGGCGACCGTGCCGCTGGGCCAGCGGCTGACGCTGCGGCTGACCGTCAACCGCGACAACCGCGCGGGCAGCTATACCGGCACCGGGGTGATGCTGGGTCTGTCGTGGCGCCTGAATCCGAGGGGGGGCTAGCCGGCCAATGATCCCGCTGACCCTGCCCACCGATGTCGTCGGGATGATCGTCGCCGTGACCTTCGGGTCGCTGGTGCTGGTCAGCCTTGCGATCGGCTGGCAGCTGCTGCGCCGCGTGGTGCTGGACCGCCGCCGCCAGCGGGTGGAGGCCGAGGCACGGCGGCATCTGGCCGGGCTGATGGGCGCGCTGTTCATGCTGGGCACTGCGGCCGAGGCTCAGTTGCAAGCCGAAGTGCGCCGGGTGCCGCTGGAGATCATCGCGCAGGTGCTGCGCTCGCTGCGCGGCAAGGAACGCGATGCGCTGCTGGCCGCCGTGCTGGCGACCGGGCGGATTGTCCCGCTGCTAAGGGCGCTGGAGCGCGGCGGGCTGGTCCGGCGGCTGGGGGCCTTGCGCCAGCTGGAGGCCTTCGACTGCCCGGTGGTGAGCGAGGCGCTGCTGCGCTTGCTGGAACGGCACGCGCCGCAGCTGATCCACAACAGCGCGGCTCTGATCCTCGCGCGGCAGGGCGTGGCGGTCCCAGCCGAGCTGCTGATCCGGGCACTGCGGCTGGACAAGGTCCGCCCGGCGCTGTTCCACCGCGCGCTGTTCCGCGAGATTGCCCTGCGCGAGGCGCGCGAGATTTTCGAACTGCTGGTCGCGGTGCGGGCCATCCCGGCGCGCGCCGCGCTGATCCGCGCGCTGGGGCACGATGTGACGCTGCAAGCCCTGCCGACGCTGGAGCAATGGGCCGGCCACCCCGAGCCGCAATTGCGGGTGGCAGCGGCCATGGCCGCGGCGCGCCTCCGCCACCCCTCGACACTGCCGTGGATCAAGCGGCTGTTTGCCGACCCGGTCGACAGTGTCCGGTTGGCGGCAGTGGTCGCCTTCCGCCAGATTGCGCCCCCGCGCGATGCCCACGAACTGGCGGCTTTTACCGCCGAAACCCAGCGCCACGTCTTTGGCGCCGCTGCCGAGGCGGCCATGGCGATGCGCCGTGGCACCCCCCCGCCCCGGCTGGTCGAGGTGACGGCATGATCCCCCCCGAAGTGCTCGCCTTGCCGGCGATGCTGTTCATCTTCCTGGTCTATCTTGTGGTCGGGATGACGATGGCCGCGGTGGTTGTGGTGATGTTCCGCAATCTGGTCTGCGTGGTTCAGCTCGCCATCGCAGGCTGGGTCTTCGCGACGCGGCTGCGGCCCGAACATTCGGCCTTCGGCCTGTGGCGGCGGCAGGAAGCAATGGCCCCGCCGGTCTCGGTGCTGGCCCCGGCCTTCAACGAGGAACTGACGATTGCCGAAAGCGTGCGCTCGCAGCTGTCGCTGCAATATCCCGAATTCGAGCTGGTGGTGATCAACGATGGCTCGAAGGACGACACCATCGGCGTGCTGAAGCGCGAATTCGACCTGCACCTGGTGCACCGCAGCGCGCCTGTCGCGCTGCACCAGACCCGGGTCAAGGCGGTCTACGCCAGCGAAAAATACCCCCAGCTGCTGGTGATCGACAAGGAAAACGGGCGCAAGGCCGATGCCATCAACTGCGGCATTTCCTATTCGCAATATGGCCTGATCTGCGTGATCGACGCGGATTCGATTATCGACCCCGACGGGCTGCTGCGCGCCACCGAGCCGTTCATGTTCGACGATGGCGAGCTGATCGCGGTGGGCGGCTCGATCCGCATCGCCAATGGCTGCGATATCTCGGGCGGCTTCGTCAACCGCATCGGCACCCCCAAGGGCTGGGTCGCGCGCTTCCAGTGCCTTGAATATTTCCGGGCCTTTCTGGCCGGGCGGGTGGCCTTTTCGGCGCTGTCGATCCTGCTGCTGATCTCGGGCGCCTTCGGCATCTTCCGCCGCGACCTGGTGATGGCGGTGGGCGGCTACAAGCACGACACGGTGGGCGAGGACCTTGAGATTCTGGTGCGGATGCAGCGCTACATGCGCGAGCGCAAGCAGCCCTACAAGGTCGCCTTCCTGCCCGATGTCTGCTGCTGGACCGAGGCCCCGGCCAATCTCAAGGGCATCAAGAACCAGCGCTCGCGCTGGCAGCAAGGCGCGCTGGAAACCATCGTCGGTCACGCCCGGATGCTGTTCAACCCGCGCTATGGGCGGATCGGGATGATCGCCATGCCGATGATGATTATCGAGGATCTGATCGGCCCGCCGATCGAGCTGATCGGCTATCTCGTGCTGCCGCTGGGCTTCTGGATGGACATCATCTCGTGGCAGGTGGCGCTGGCCTTCCTGTGCATGACCGCGGTCTTCGGCACTACGCTCAGCGTTGGCGCGCTGGCGCTGGAGGAGCGGCAGCTGCGCCCTTCACCCACGCCCAAGGACCTCGCGATGCTGGCTACCGCCGCCTTCGTTGAGAATTTCGGCTACCGGCAAGTCAACCTGCTCTACCGGTTGCGCGGGATCCGCGCCTATCTCAAGGGCAATACCACTTGGGCCGCAGTGGAGCGTGTGGGCTTTGCGCGCGCGCCGCAGAATGGGGCTGGCGCGGCGGCGGCCGGCAGCCTAGAGCGGAGAACTGCCCCGTAACCCGCGCTATTCGCACAAGGTTTTGCCCAACCGCCATGCCCGCCAACCAGCCCATGCCGGAAAGTTTTCCGGCCGACCTGATCGCCGAATTTGCCGGCCTCAAGCAGCGGATCGTCCGACTGCTGGAAACGGCGGCGGCCGGCGGGCCGGACCAACCCGCGCTGATCGATCACCTGCACCGGCTGGGCGGCGCGGCCGGGTTGTTTGGCGAGGGTGCGCTGGGCAGCGCGGCCAAGCAGCTGGGCGAACGGATCGAATTCAGCCCGCAGGATGTGCAGGGCGCAGACTATGCCGCGCTGGCCGCGCTTATTGCCGCCAGTTGAGCGCGGCTGAACCCGCTACCCGGCTCACGTCCACCGCCTGCCCCACCGGCGCCAGCCCCGCAGCGGCCCGCGCACCGGCGAGCCGGGCCTTCGGCAGGACGATCCGCAAACGTTCGACCGGCGTGGCTCCGCTGACCGTCAGCCGCCAGCCACCAGCCTCATCGGTCACATCGATCTGCGCCGCATCGCGCGCCAGCCACCAATCGCCAAATTCGCTGAGCGTGGCAAACCACGCCCGCCCGCGCCAATCACCGATCACCCGCTTTTCGAAGGCCAGCTTGGCGGTGCGCACGTCGGGGTGGATCTGGATCACCACCACCCCCCGGTCGTGCGCCACCCGGCCGATCACCTGATAGGCAGTATCGAGCCGCCGGGCCAGATCGCCCTCCTCGTCCTCGATCGTCACCGGAATTTCCCAGACCGGTTCAAGGCTGCGATCCTCGCGCGCGGTGGTCAGCTGGAACGGCAGGTGGGTCAGGCTGGCATTGGCGGTGATCGAACTGTCGTAGCGATAGCCGGTGGCCGCCAGCGCCTCGGGCAGATGGAACGGGTTCGACAGATAGCCCGAGCGGAAGCTGCTGATCGCCCCGCCAACCTTGGCCTCGAGCAGGTATTTCGAAACCCTCAGCTCGCCAAGGATCGAGGCATTGAAGGCCTTGCGCTGCGAGGTGACGAACGGCAGATACCACGGATAGCGTTCCTCGCCGCTGCCCAGCTGGAACAGCTTGAAGGCGTTGGAATGGGCCACCGTATGGCTGCCGATTTCCATCCCCAGCCCGGCCACATTGCGCAAATCGGGCACGCTGCGCGCGGTAAAGAAGACATCGTCGTTGTAATCGCGCAGGTATTTGGTCTGGATGAAGAAGGTGCCGCGCGTGCCGCTGTCGCGCAGCTGCTGGGCGTAAAAGCGCGCACTGCTGACCGCGAGGGTAAAATCGATGTCGTGGGTCAGCAGGATGCTGAACTCGTGCCCCGCCGGCGCGGTATCGACCAGCCATGGCATCGGCTCGGCGGCAACGTAGAAGTCCGCCAGCCAGCGGTAGAGCAGGTCAAGGCTGGGCTCGTAGGTGTTGACGTAGGCCCGCGCAGCCGCCTCGACCCGGCCATTCAGCGCGCGCGCGGTCAGCCGGCCCAGATCCAGCCCCAGCACGCAGGCACTGCCCGCCACGCGCCCGCAGATCAGCGCTGGTCGATGATCGGCATAGGCTGCCTTCACGAAACCATTGGTGACCTTGTAGGTCAGCGCATCGAAAGCCGCCTCGGTGCCGGCCCGGCTGAAGCGAACCCCGCCGCCCTCGGGCAGGGTCGGGTGATCGGTGAAGTCCAGCCAGTCCGAATGGTCGGCGACCGGCACCGCCTCCACCCCGAACAGCTCCTGCAACCCGCCGCCCTCGATATTGTAGGCCAGCAGGCCGCCCCCGCTGCGGACATGCGCCGCCAAGGCCTGCAGCACGGGCGGAGCCAGCAGCCGCCCGGAAATCGTCGGATAGGCGTAGATCGTCCGGTGGCGCAGCGCCTCGGACGGATCGGTGGTGAGCGTAAAGGGTATGCCATGCGCCTTGAGCCCACGCGCCAGCCCCAGCCAGTCGCTGGCCGGGTCGGTCACCAGCACCGCCAGCCGATGCGACGAGCCGCCGGCAAAATCGGCAATCCGCGCAGGCGCACGCTGCACCACCCGGCTGGCCGCCACCGGGCCAGACAGGCCATCGAAGCGATAGACGGTGTAGCGCACCGCCCCCCAGGTCCCCAGTGCGATGAAGGCCAGCAGCCCCAGAAGCACCCGCCACGGCGGTCGGGCGGGCGGCGCCGCTGCGCTCATCGCGCCCCGCCGCGCGCGAACCACGGGGTGATCCGAGCGAGCGCCTCGCGCAGCAGCTCGGTGCTGACCGCGAAGCTGAAACGCATGAAGCGCGCGCCCTCTACGGGATCGAAATCCACCCCCGGCGCGGTGGCCACCCCGGTATCGCGCAGCAGGCGGCGGCAGAAATCGAGGCTGTCGTTGGTCAGATGGCCGATGTCGGCCCAGATATAGAAGGCCCCGTCGGGCGGGGCGATCCGCGCCAGACCAAGGCGCGGCAAAGCCTCCAGCATCAGCGCGCGATTGGCGCGATAGGTGGCAAGGTGGCCCTCCAGCTCGTCGCGGCAATCAAAAGCCGCCAGTCCGGCGTGCTGGGCCAGCACCGGCGGGGTAAGGAACAGGTTGCCGATCCGCGCGGCGGCGGGCGCGATCAGCGCTGGTGGCACCACCAGCCAGCCCAGCCGCCAGCCGGCCATGCTGAAATACTTGGAAAAACTGTTGACCACCAGTGCCTCTGGAGTGTGCCGCAGCATCGAGATGGCAGGCGCGTCGTAGGTCAGGCCGTGGTAGATTTCGTCGGAAATCAGCCGAATTCCGCGCTCCCGGCACAAATCGGCAATCGCGGCCAGTTCAGCCGGCGCAATCAGCGTGCCGGTGGGGTTGGCCGGACTGGCGATGATCACCCCGTCGGGCGCGGGGTCGAGCGCGGCCAGCGCGGCGGCGCTCAGCTGATAGCCTTCCGCCGGCCCGCAGGCGATCTCGACCGGTTCGAGATGCAGCGCGCGCAGGGTGTTGCGATAGGCGACGTAGCCCGGCCGGGCCAAGGCCACCCGGGCGCCGGGGGCAAAGCAGGTGTTGAGCGCCAGCACCAGCGCGGGCGAAGCACCGGCGGTCAGCAGGATCTGCGCCGGGTCCAGCGTTACCTGCTGGGTTTCGGCATAGTGCTGGGCGATCCGCGCCTTCAGTTCGGGGCTTTCCCAATAGCCCATCGCCTCGGCATCGAGCACGGCATGGGCGCGGGCAATCGCGGCTGAGGGCGCGCCCGTGGAGGGTTGCCCGAACTCCATATGGATCACCTGGTGCCCTTCGGCCGCCATCTGGTTGGCCAGCCGCGAGATCGCGATGGCGTGAAACGGATCGACCGTGGCTGCATTGGGAGCTGGGCTGGAGGCAGGCTGGACCATGGCGCTGACTGTCCCGTGGCAGGACGGTTTGTCAATCGGCGGCACGGTAAACGGCATTGCCGCATGCAATTGCGGCGTGGGAAAAGCGGGCGATGGACAAACCCGCGCCCGCCCACGGCCAGATCAGGCCGCCCCACCTCGACCTTGGCGAGTGGCACGAGCGGACCCGCGCGCTGTCTGAAGGCGCTGCCGAGGCTGGCTGGGACGAGCAGGGCGACTGCCTGCGCGAAGCCTATGCATTGATGACGCTGGCCCCGCGCGGACTGGGGCCGTGGTTGCTCGAACTGCCGGCGCAGCCCGAATTCGACGCCATGCTGGCCGCCCAATGCTGGGACAGTGCCGCGCTGGCCCTGCTGCCCGAGGCGGCGGGCTACATGATTTCACGCGGCGGGGATGGCGACTGCCTCGCCAGCGTCCTGCTGCCCGGTGCCGGCGATGAGGTCAGCGCCCACGGCCTTCACCCCGCGCTGGCACTGGTCGCCGCGCTGAGCGCCGCGCTGGTCGCCGCCTGCCCGCGCGGCGACGCGGTGTTCCGCCCGGGCGATGCGGTCGATCTGGCCGCGCTGCCGCGCCACCGCGGCTGGCTCCACTAGCCGCCGGAAGGAACGGTGCGTTAACCGCTCGGTGCTATACCTCTGGCATGAATCACGCGTTTCGTAACCGCCGGGATATGCGAAAGCCCTTGGTGCTAGCCGCCAAGTGCCGGACCATGAGCGGTATGCGCGACGAAGCCGTGCTGTCCGACATCTCCGCCAGCGGCTGCTGCATCACCACGCGCGGGCTGCTGTTTCGCGAGGGCTCACGCGTGATCATCAAGCCCGAAGGGATCGAGGCCATCGGCGGAATCATCCGCTGGATGGCGGGCAACCGGGCCGGGGTCGAATTCGACCAGCCGCTCTATCCCCCGGTGGTCGAACACCTGACCCGCCAGCATCAGGGCGGGCGTCAGGTGGGAATCCGCCACCGCCCCATCTAAGCCCAGCCGCTCAGGCAGCCGGCGTACGCGGCGCGGGCATGCCCCGTTCAAACTCGCCCACCGGTGCGGCGGTGACCGGATAGCCGGCATCTTGCGGGATCACGATCCACCATGCACCGTCGCGCTGTTCCGCGCTGGGGGTCACGGTGCAGATCGGGGTTGCCCGGGCGTGGGCCTCGGCCGCGGCATAGTCGGCAAACAGCGCCAACCGCTGAAGGTTGCAGCGGGTGGGGAAAATGATGCCCAGCTCGCCCCGGTCGGCCTGCGCCAGGGCTTCCGCCGCACTGAGCCAGAACAGCCGGGTATTCTCGGTCGCGTCGACGCTGATCTCGTGCGCGCCAGTGCCAATGTCGTGCAGGTAGAAGCGGGTATCGAACGAGCGGCGATGGCGCGGGAACCAGCGCGCGAAGGGCACCAGCCGGTCAAGCGCCAGCTGCCAGCCGCGCCGCTCCATCACCGGGCGCAATGTGCCCTCGGCCAGCAATTCGGCGCGGGCCTCGGCCGCCTCGGCGGCGCTGACCGGGGCCTCAACCGCCAGCAGCAGGCCGGCTTCCTCCAGCGTTTCGCGCACTGCGGCGATCCGCGCCGCCACTTCTTCCAGATCGTCGTCCGCGCCGGCCAGTTCGGCCGCCCAATCGCGATCGGCAGGGTCGACCCGCCCACCAGGAAAGACCGCGGCCCCACCAGCAAAGCGCATTTCCTTGGCCCGCTGCAACATCAGCAGTTCGGGCGGCGCCCCGGCTGCCCCCTTGCGGAAGACAACCACTGTAGCAGCAGGGACGACTTCAACCGGATCGGCGAACAGGCTGGTGGGTAGGGGGGGTGTTTCCATGCCGGCAATTTGCCGCCGCCATTGCCGCTGGCAAGCTAAATAACTGCCGCTGGCAAGCGAAATAACCGGCAAAAGTGTCGGCATGTTTGACAGAGCCGGCATCAGCGCCACGGCCTGAAACTGGAAAAATGCCGGATTTGCGCCAATCAAAGCAATTGGCACGCTGCGTGCTTATAACAGGATACCCCGTTAAGCAGTCTCGCATTGCGGTGGGGCCACACCGGTCTCCGTGGCTCCACCGTCTCCCCGTCGAGCAGTCTGGCAGCCCGCGGCGGCGGGGGCACCATCACTCCCGTCAGGTGTCCCCGCCCCCGGCTTTCCCGCCGGGGGGTTCGGGCTCAGCCGTCAGGCCTGCGCCGCGATGCCCTGTTCGGCCAGCAGCGCCTGCAATTCGCCGGCCTGGAACATTTCCATCATGATGTCGCTGCCGCCCACGAACTCGCCCTTGACGTAGAGCTGCGGAATGGTCGGCCACTCCGAATAATCCTTGATCCCGCCACGAATCTCCATGTCCTGCAGGACATCGACGCTGTGATAGGCGACGCCGCAATGGTCGAGGATGGCGATCGCGCGACTGGAAAAGCCGCATTGCGGAAACAGCGGGCTGCCCTTCATGAACAGCACCACATCGTGGCCATGGACGATCCCGTCGATGCGGGCGTGGACGTCGGACATGGGTACCCTTTCTTTGGCGGCAGGCTGATCCTGCGAAGCATTCGCAGCCCTAGGTAGGCGTGGCGGTGGTCAGTTGCAAGGCATGCAGCACGCCGCCCATTCGCCCGCCCAGCGCGGCATAGACCAGCTTGTGCTGGGCAATGCGCGGCTTGCCCGCGAACTGGGCCGAGACCACGTGGGCAGCATAATGGTCGCCATCGCCGGCCAGATCGGTGATCGTCACCTCGGCATCGGGCAGGGCGGCGCGGATCAGCGCCTCGATTTCGGCAGCGGGCATCGCCATGGCGCGGCTCAGACCTCGCCCATCAGGGCGCGGCGGGCCTCGGCATCCTTGGCGCGCAGTGCGGTCCGCACCTCGCCCTCGTCAGCCTCGACCCCGGCCGAAACCAGATCACCCAGCAATTTGCGGACCACGTCCTCGTCGCCCGATTCCTCGAAATCGGCCTGGACCACGCCCTTGGCATAGGCCTCCGCCTCCACCGCCGACAGCCCCATCCGTTCAGCCGCCCACATGCCGAGCAGGCGATTGCGGCGGGCGTGTACCCGGAACTGCATTTCCTGATCGTGAGCGAACTTCGCCTCTTCGGCGCGTTCGCGATCATCGAAGGTGGTCATCTTGCGTTCTTCCCGATGTTTCCTGCCGGCTCCAAAATAGGTCTGGCCGGCACCCAGTTCAATCCCGCAGCCTGCGCCCGTTGGCATTGCGCCCGGTCAACCCGGCTGAAAATTGAGCGAGGGCAGCCGATCAGGCCCACGGCTCCACCACCAGCTTGCCGACGGCCTGGCGCGCCTCGAGCGCGGCAATCCCCTCGGCCGCGCGGGCCAGCGGATAGCGTTCGGAGATCAGCGGCTTGATCCGCCCGTCGGCCAGCATCGCGAACAGGTCGGCCAGATCGCGGTGATAGCCTGCCGGATCGCGCGCCACCGCCGCGCCCCAGAATACGCCGCAAACGTCGGCGCCCTTCAGCAGCGGCAAGTTGGCGGGGATCTTGGCAATCCCGGCCGGAAAGCCAACCACCAGCAACCGGCCCTGCCACGCGATCGAGCGCAGCGCGGCCTCGGTATAGTCGCCGCCGATAGCATCGTAGACCACATCGGCCCCGGCCGGCCCGCAGGCCTGCTTGAACAGTTCGGCCAGCGCCTTCTGTCCGTCGCGGTCGAACGGCGCGCGCGGATAGACAAAGGCAATGTCG
>Ga0007815_1000500_pt1 | contig 12461 bp, 12 predicted proteins | sample CryBogCBE02Aug09_FD_71212 | JGI IMG/M metagenome (GOLD analysis project Ga0007815, IMG submission 71212) | Freshwater microbial communities from Crystal Bog, Wisconsin, USA - CBE02Aug09 | ecosystem: Environmental > Aquatic > Freshwater > Lake | place: Crystal Bog, Wisconsin, USA | collected...
GGTGGCGCTGCGCCTGCCCGAAACGCTGCGCCCGGAATTCCGCCAGCAGATCAACGCGCGCGCGGTTGTTAGTACGCTGCAACGCGTGCTGACCTGTCGCCCGGCCATTGGCTATGTACTGGGCATGGCGTTGGTGCAGGGGACGCTGCTGGGTTACATCAACTGCTCCGAGCAGCTGGTGGCCGAGCATTTCGGCGCCGGCGCGCACTTTCCGCTGGTGTTCGGGGGCATGGCGCTGTGCATGGCCAGCACCAATTTCATCAACGCGCGGATTGTCGAGCGGTTTGGCGCGCGGCGCGTCAGCCACAGCGCGGTGCTGTGCTACATTGCGATCAGCCTGATCCACTTGTTCATCGCGCGCAGCGGGCACGAGACGCTGGTGCTGTTCGTGCCGCTGATGGCCTGCAACATGTGCCTGATAACCTTTCTGGGCTCAAATTTCAGCTCGATCGCGCTCCAGCCCTTCCTCGAGACCGCCGGCGCGGCCTCGGGCGCGCAGATGTTCGTGCGGATGACGCTGGGCTCGGTGCTGGGGGCGGTGATCGGCGGGGCCTTCGATGGCACTGCCGCGCCGTTGGCGCTATCGATGGTGCTGGCGGGCGGCGGGGCGCTGGCGCTGGTGATGTTCAGCGAGGAAGGGCAGCTGTTCCGCCGGGTCTATCCGCGGGGCGCGGCGCGGCCGGTCATCTAGGTTGCCATTGGGCAACGGTTTTGCTTGCCCTTGCCCCAGCTCTGCGCTTCAACTCCCCGCTGACAAAGCGGCGCGCTGGATGGCGCAGCTGACGGGAGAACCTGAATGACGACCGCTGCGCGTGCCTATGACATCGTGGTTTTCGGGGCCACTGGCTACACCGGCCGGCTGGTCGCCGAATATCTCGCCCACCACTATGCGGGCCGCGCTGATGCCCCGCGCTGGGCAATGGCCGGGCGCAGCATGGCCAAGCTGGCCGAGGTGCGCGACCTGATCAGCGCGCCGGCGGAAACCCCGCTGCTGGTTGCCGACAGCGCCGATCCCGCCAGCCTTGCCGCGATGGCCGCCAGCACCCGCGTGGTGCTGACCACCGTGGGGCCTTACCAGCTTTACGGAGAGCCGGTGCTCGCCGCCTGCATCGCTGCCGGCACCGACTATGCCGACCTGTGCGGCGAGCCGGTGTGGATGCGCCAGATGATCGACAAGTACGATGCGGCGGCGCGGGCCAGCGGCGCGCGGGTCAGCTTTTCGAGCGGCTTCGATTCGATCCCCTTCGACCTTGGTGTGGTCATGCTGCAACAGGAAGCGGTGGCCCGCTTCGGCAGCCCGGCACCGCGCGTGAAGGGCCGGGTGCGGGCGATGAAGGGCACTTTCTCGGGCGGCACCGCGGCCAGCCTCAAGGCCAGCCTTGCGGCGCTGGCCAAAGACCCCTCGCTGATGCCTTACATGGTCAGCCCCTTTGGCCTGACCCCCGGCTTCGAGGGCCCGCCCCAACCGCGCGGCGACAAGCCCGAATTCGACGCAGCGCTGGACAGCTGGGCCGCGCCCTTCATCATGGCGGCGATCAACGTCAAGAATGTCCACCGCACCAACCTGCTGCTGGGCCACGCCTGGGGCACCGATTTCACTTACGATGAAATGATGCTGACCGGCCCCGGCGAGTCCGGCGAGGCGATTGCCAAGCACGTCGCCGCCACCCCGATGATGGGCACTGAAAACGACCCCAAGCCCGGCGAAGGCCCCAGCAAGGAGGAGCGCGAGACCGGCTTCTACGACGTGCTGCTGGCCGGCGAATGGTCCGACGGGCGGCAGCTGCACTATGGCGTCAAGGGCCGCTACGATCCGGGCTATGGCTCGACCAGCCGGATGCTGTCGGAAACCGGATTGGCGCTGCTGGCCAGTGATGCGCCGGGCGGTATCGGCACCCCCGGGGCAATCCTTGGGGCCGCACTGGTCGAGCGCCTGCGCGCCCATGCCGAAATCCGCTTCGAACCTGAAACCTGATCCAACCAAGGGAGAAAAACGATGTTCAGTCACATTTTCGTCGGCAGTAACGACCTGGACCGCTCCAAGACCTTCTACGATGCCGTGTTCGGTGCGATTGGCGGCAAGCCGGGGATGCTCGACCCGGTCAAGCAGCGGCTGACCTACATGCACAACGGCGGGCTCTACATGATCTCGATTCCGATCAACGGCAAGCCGGCCACTCCGGCCAACGGCGGCACCATTGGCTTTGCGATTGAAACCCCCGAACTGATAAACGCCTGGCACGATGCCGGCGCGGCCGCTGGCGGCACCACCTGCGAAGATCCGCCGGGCATCCGCGAGGGCGGCGGGATGAAGCTGTACCTCGCCTATCTGCGCGATCCCGATGGCAACAAGCTGTGCGGCCTGCTGCGGGTGACCGACTGACAATGGCAGCCGACGCGGACCTTGTGGGGGTAACCCCGGATGGTGCGCGTCGGCCCACCACGCGCGCATGGGTGCCAGAGGCCCCCGTCGCGCTGGAATTCAACGGTGTCACCTATGCGGTGATGATGGCGACGCCGGCGGACCTTGATGACTTCGTGCTGGGCTTTGCGCTCAACGAAGGGCTGGCCGCCAGCCCGGCGGATCTGGGTCTGGCCGATGTGGCCGAAGTGCCCGAGGGCTGGATCGCCCGCGCCACGCTGGCGGGGCCGGGGGCCGAACGCATTTTCGAACGCGCGCGCGCGCGGGTCGCGGAAAGCTCGTGCGGGCTGTGCGGGATCGAGAACCTCAAGGCGCTGGCACAGCCGCTCCCGCCGGTTGCTCCCCATGCCGAAATCGAGGCCGCGGCAATTTTCGCGGCGCTGGCCGCCTTGCGCGACCACCAGCCGCTCAGCCGCGCCACCGGCGCCGCGCACGCCGCCGCCCATGCCGATGCCAGCGGGGCGATCACAGCCACGCGCGAGGATGTCGGGCGGCACAATGCGCTCGACAAGCTGGTCGGGGCAATGGCCCGCGCCGGTCGCCCGCTGGGTGAAGGCTTCGTCCTTTCCAGCGCGCGTTGTTCCTACGAGATCGTCGAGAAGGCGGTGCGCGCCGGGGCGACCAGCCTCGTTACCGTCTCGCTGCCCACCAGCCTCGCGGTTGAACGCGCGCGGGCGGCCGGACTCAGCCTGTGGGTGCTGGGCCGCGCGGATTCGGTGCTGCTGGCCAACGCGGCCGGCACTTGAAGTTTTCCACCTGAAATCGCCCCCGGCTTAGCGCGGGCCGGGTGGACGAAGGGGCCATCCTTGCGGCATGGCCATGCGCGATGTGGCAGCTCTTTCAGTTTCCCCTGTGCCCTTTCAGCCGCAAACTGCGCCTGCTGATGGCGGAGAAGGGCGTCGGCTATGAATTGTGGCGCGAAAACCCGTGGGAGGCGCGCGACGAGTTCCTGCACCTCAATCCCGCGGGCCGGGTGCCGGTGCTCCACGACCCCGAGCGCAATCTGACGCTGTGCGACAGCCGGGCGATCAGCGAATATATCGAGGAAACGGTCGAGCGCGCGCCGATGATCAACGGCACCGCCGCCAACCGGGCTGAAATCCGCCGGCTGGTCGCGCTGTTCGACGAGAATTTCTACCACGACGTCACCGCGCCGCTGCTCTACGAGCGGATGACCAAGCGGCTGGTGCTGCGCCAGTCGCCGGATTCACGCGCGCTGCGTGAGGCGATGAAGCTGGCTCACGAACACCTCTACTATCTCGACTACCTGATCGATCACCGCCCGTGGCTGGCCGGCGCGCAGATGAGCCTGGCGGATCTGGCTGCCGCCGCGCAGATATCGGTCGCCGACTATCTGGGCGGGATCGACTGGGCCGGACACGAGCAGACGCGCGGCTGGTATGCCGTGTTCAAGAGCCGCCCCAGCTTCCGCCCGCTGCTGTCGGAACGGATGGAAGTGATCCAGCCGCCGGCACACTATGCCGAGGTTGACGGCTAGGCCGGCGCCTTCGCGCCGAAGCGGCCATGTTCGCGGAAGCGCTGCATCCAGCGGTCCAGCAGCAGCCCCACCGGGCGCGGCTGCACTCCCAGATCGGCCAGGCCGGGCAGAGTGCCGCTGGCGACGTTCCCGGCCTTCAGCAGCGTCCATTGCGCCCGGCTCAGCGGTGCCCCGGGCAGCCAGCCGGTCAGTGTTGCAAAAGTTGCCGACAGCACATCGGGCATTTCGATCAACAGTGGCTGGCGGGCCGTGGCCGTGGCGATACGGCGGTTCAGCTCCAGCATGGTCAGCACTTCGGGGCCGGCCAGATCGAAGGTCTGCCCGGCGGCCCGCGCCGGCTGCTCAAGCGCGGCACAGATCGCCAGCACCACGTCGTCGACGAACACCGGCTGGAAGCGCGCGGTGGGGGCAAAGACCGGCAGCACCGGCATGGCCATCAGCGCGCCGAACATGTTGAGGAAATTGTCGTCCGGCCCAAACAGCACCGAGGGGCGCAGCACCGTGGAGGCCGGGAAGGTGGCCCGCAGCGCGGCCTCGCCCTCGGCCTTGGTGCGGGCATAGGCGACCGGGCTGTCGGCATCGGCGCCGATCGCCGAAAGGTGGACCAGTGCCTTCACCCCAGCTTCTGAGGCGGATTTGCCCAGCGCGGCCAGCCCGCGGCCCTGCATGGCATCGAGCGGCCCGGCGAAAGACCCGGCCAGGTTCACCACCAGCTCGGCCCCGGCCAGCGCGGGGGCAATCGTCGCCGGCTTCGCAAGGTCGCACGGTACGAATTGCACGGTGCCAAGGTTGCCCAGAGGCTTGACCGCAAAGGCCCGTTCGGGGTGACGGCACGCCACCCGCAGCCGAGCCCCGCGCGCCAGCAGTTCCTGCGCCAGATGCCGGCCAATGAACCCGCCCCCGCCGATCACCGTGATCAACCGACCCTGCAACGGACTGTCTGCCATGTGCCATTCTTTCCTTGGGAGCGCTGTATGTCGGCCCATTGGCACAGCGCGGACCCGCGTTGCAATGGCCCGTTTCGCCGCAAATCGACCTTTCATGTCCGATCGCGCCGAATCCGCGTTGACAACCGCCCCACCCGCCCGCTATCGGCCCGCTCCTACCCGGTGCAGAGCGGCCTCCGCCTTGCGCTCCGTGCCCAGATGGCGGAATTGGTAGACGCACCGTCTTCAGGTGGCGGCGCTGGTAACGGCGTGGAGGTTCGAGTCCTCTTCTGGGCACCATTTTCCATTTTCACAGCGTCCCCCTTCATAGCTTGAAGGGTCGACAAAACCCTGGAAATCTGGCACTTTCTGGCATGTGCCACGTCTGGACGTGTCTCGATGAACCGCTGTAACCCACCTCATGCCGGCGCTCGCTTCGATCCAAGCCGAAGCCGGAGCCGGAGCTCATTTCTGACGCTGGACAACCCCTGACCACCTCGTGCAGGATGATCGAAAGGCCTGCCAAGGAAAGTGTCCTCGTGGGGCTCGGCCGCTTTACACCGCCGCATCGGAGACCCTGGTGAACCTGAAGTCTGCATCGCTGCTCGCTCTGCTGTTGTCATTGAGCCCGGTTGCCGCCGTCGCGCAGGAAAGCGCAAAGGCCACACCTGACGCGGCCAAGCCTGTTCCGGTTACGATCGACAGCTACGTTCGGGCGGAAATCGACCGCCATTTCAAGCAGCGGGTTGAACAGGGGGCCTTGGGCCGGTTCCATGTCGAGCGCGGACCGACCCCGGTCGACAGGCAACCGGTGGTCCGGATGAACCGCGACACGCCCTACAGCACGGCGATTTTCGACTTGACCCACCCGGTCACGATCGAAATGCCGGGGACTAACGGGCGCTATCAATCGCTGGTGATCATCAATGAGGATCATTAAATCCAGCACGTCAGCTATGTCCCGGGCAAATATACCTTCACCCGCGAGAAGATGGGGACGCGCTACGTTCAGGCGTCGATCCGCACGCTGGTCAATCCTGACGATCCGGCCGATGTGCTGGCCATGGCCAAGGCGCAGGATGGGGTCAAAGTCTACCAGTCCGATCCGGGGACGTTTCAAATCCCCAACTGGGACTATGCCAGCCTTGCGAAGCTGACCAAGGCCATCGTGCAAATGGGGCCCTGGCTGCCCGACAGCCGCCGGATCTTCGGAACCCAGGCAGAGACCGACCCTGTGCGTCATCTGATCGGCACGGCTGGCGGGATTTTCGGGATCAGTGAGCGCGACGCCCTCTATTTCACCCGGTTCCCGAAAAATAATGACGGCACCACGCCCTACAGCCTGACGGTGCGGGATGTGCCGGTGAACGCCTTCTGGTCGATCACCGTTTATAACAAGGACGGGTTCTACGAAGCCCCCGAGAATGCGATCTCGCTCAACAGCTACACCGCGCGGAAGGGGGCGGATGGTTCTTACACCATCCATTTCGGCGGCGACCCCAAGGCGCCCAATTATCTGCGGATCATGCCCGGCTGGAACTATATCGTGCGACTCTATCGCCCCAAGGCAGAAATTCTCGATGGCAGCTGGAAATTTCCGGAGGCGCTGCCGGGCGGCTAGGCTGGGCGGTGCGGTTGATGGTCAGGCCTTGCGCATTTCCAATGCTGGCCCTGGCCCTTAGGCTTGATCCCCCGGCTGGTGGGGCAATTGGAATGGACCATGGATACTAGAGTTTGGCGCCGTGAGCTCCGTGTTCTGCCGGCACTTCTCATTATTCTGACCGGGCAAGGTGCTCAGGCCAGGGCGGGGCACCGCAAGCTTGTCATCGCGGATGGGATCCAGATCGAGGCTTTCGAGTTCGGTAAGGGGGCACAGACCCTGATCATTGCGACCGGGAATGGCCGTCCAGCCATCCAGCTCGAAGCCTTGGCCGGCAAGCTTGCCGCCAAGCATATCCGGGTCATCACCTACAACTACCGCACGATCGGGGCGAGCACCGGCCCGATCAACGGGGTCACTCTGCACGATTACGGCAAAGACGTGTGGCGTGTAGCCGATGCGTTCGGCGCGCAACGCGTGCACCTTGCCGGGAAGACCTTCGGCAATCGCGTTGTAAGGGCCGCGGCACAAGACCGCCCCCAGCGCGTTCTCAGCATTGTCCTGATTGGCGCGGGAGGCGAATTGCCGCCTTCTCCAGACACGGTCGCGCTCTATCGCCGCTACGTCGATCCGGCCACGCCCAAGGACGAATGGCTCCGGCTTCAGGGGGTGTTTATGTATGCCCCGGGCAACGAGCATCTTGCCGCGCTCGATGCTGCCCAAGGCGAGTTTCCGGTCTTGGCGGCCGCTCAGGTCAAATCGAGCGATGCGACCCCGAAGGGGGAATGGTCAACAGGCGGCACCGCACCCATGCTGGTGCTGACCTGCTTGGCTGATCGGATCGCCGTGCCGGAAGGGGCCCTTCTTCTGGCCAAATCGAGACCGGATACAGGCTTGGTGGCGCTTCCGGGGTGCGGACACAACATGCTCAACGAGCGGCCTGACGACATTGCCCGGCTGATGGCCGAATTCATCCGTCGCCATCGCGGATAGGCGCTGTTCGGATGCCGCGAACACAGCAATCGGCGGCTGCGGCTTCACGGAGTGCCACTCTGCAAAGGGCCACCGGCGAAGCTGACTTTTCCCACTCCAGGCAGCCTTAACCCCGCGTCACCCGCCCTTCGAACACCACGCCTTCTACCTTGAGCCTGTCAAGCGCCGCCGCGCCGCCAGCGAATGGATCACGGTCCAGCGCAACGAAATCGGCACGCTTGCCCGCGGCAATCGAGCCGACCATCGCATCCATCCCGATCACCTGTGCGGCCTCCACCGTGATCGCGCGCAGGGCCTTGCCGAGGGAGAGCTGCTCGGCCGGAGCCATCACGTGGCCTTCAAGGGTGATCCGGTTGGCGGCAATCCATGCAAGGTAGAGCGGGTCGACCGGAGCCATGTTGAAATCGCTGTGCAACCCCAGCGGCACCCCTTTGGCCTCGAGTGAACCGATCCGGCAGATCGACGCGGCGCGGTCGGAGCCCAGCCCGTGCCGCCCATAGGCGTCGCTCAGCACGCGGACATAGTTGGGCTGGGCGGAAACCATCAGCCCCATCGCCGCGATGCGGCGGTTCTGGGCCTCGGTCGAATAGCCAAGATGTTCAAGCGTGATCGTCTGCGCTCGGGCTGGCGGCAATTGGCCGAGGCCATCGAGCACGGCGTCGAGCCCTTCATCGCCGTTGACGTGGATGTGCAGGCTGAAGCCCGCGCCCCAGAAACGGCGAAACTGGGCGGCCAGCACCTCGGGCTCGGTCAGCCACTTGCCGCGATGGCCATCGCTGTAGCCCGGGGCGTTCATGCGCATCGCCTGGTCGAAGAAGGCCCCGTCGGCCAGCATCTTGACCCGGCGGTCGACCCTTACGTGCGGGGCGGCGTGGCGCGTGCGGACCCCTTCCAGCCATTGCGCGGCGTCGGCATCCGCTGGAACCTGCGCCGCAATCGGCATCAGCATGACCCGGGCCGCGGCATCGGGGGTGGAAAAGGTCGCGCCGATCAGCCGGGCCTCGGCCTCGAACCCGGCGAAGATGCCGGTTCCCATATCGCTGGTGGTGGTCACCCCGCGTGCCAGCATCATCGCGCGCAGTCGGGCCATGCCGCGCGTCATCCGCTCGGGGGCCATGAGCACAGGACGCAGCTTGAGCAGCACTACGTTGAGCGCAGTTTCGGAGAATGTGCCAGTCGTGAGGTCGGCGTGGGCCGGGTTCGCCTTCACGGCCGCGAGCGCGGCGGCGAATGCGGCTGGCGTGTCGAGCCCCCAGGCTTGCAGCATCGCTGTATTTGCGATGATCGAATGGAAGCTGCGCTGCCAGACCACCGCCGGGCGCGTGGCGGCCAGTTGGTCGAGCGCAGCGCGGTCGAGCGGCCCGTGGAACAACTCGTGCCAGCCCCAGCAGATGAAGGGAGTCTCGGCCGACTGGGCGAGCAATTCGGCAAAGCGTGAGCGCCAGGCGGCCGGGGTGCGGGTGCCGGGAAAGCGGCCTTGCGGCAGGTCCCAATCGTCGGGCGCGTTGAACGGCAGGTTCAGCATCACCGCCGCCTGCATGGGGTGCAGGTGGGGGTCGATCAGTCCGGGCAGCAGCACTGTGCCGGCAAAACGCCGATCATGCCGCACCTCGCGGCCCTGGGTCCAGACCGCCAGGTCATCCGCACGTTCGCCGACGCCAAGGATCATCCCATCAGCCACCGCCACGAAGCGGGCACTGGGCAGGGCGGGTTCCATTGTGACGATCCGCGCCGCTTCGAATACAGTGACCGGACTGCTGGCGCTACGCAGGATGGCTGGGGCAGCCAGAGCGCCGCCCAGAATGCCCAGCGTATCGCGCCGTGCGAGGTGGATCATCGTTTGCTCCTCCCGGCAAGCCAGGGCCACGGACTAGCCATGGCCATGAAGAAATCGATCATGGCCGTCATGCCGCACACTCCTATCGAGACCTAGCTGTGGTTGGCAACATATGTCCTTAACCGAATGGTGGGATCGCGCGCGACTTGATCGGGCAGACCGACTTCCCATTCCAGATAGGCCTGCGCGGCTGCGGCATAATCTTCGCCGAGCTCGTAGGGCTTGTACCAGATATCGTCGCGGGCGGTTGTGCACCGTTGATCCCCGGATTCGGTTGGTTGCCCGGAGGCGAACCATGCCTGATTGCCACCTGCTAAGACGTGGACAGAGGCGCCTAGCCAATGCGCGCATGCATCCAAAGCCGCCAGTTCAGCCAGTCGCGGATCATCGGCGGTAAGGATCAGTTTTCTCGCCGGTCCGATCGTCTGGTTGGCCTGGTCAAGCCCGGCCCGTGCGGCCCAGAATGCAACAGGTACGTGCTTGCGGGTGTAGCTGAGGCTGCCCTTCAGGGCAGGCGGTCAGAAGCAGGTGTGGAAATTCCACGCGACGATGCCGGTTTGGAAGGTAAGGCTGACGTATTCGAAAATGCGCGCGGTGTGGGGGCTGCGGGCGAGCAGGGCGCGGGTGGCCAGGTAGTGTAGGCCGCCGGTCGCGGCTTTTTGCGCGATGACGCGCGCGGTGCTCGGGTTGCCGCCGATCATGGGGTTGAGTTCGACGCATTTGTCGCGGCGCAGGCAGCTGATGGTCTGGACGGCGTCGACCGCGTTCAAGGCCTGATAGGCCAGTTCCATCCGCATGATTTGGCGTTCGAGCCGGTCGCGCTCGCTGCTCGCCACCAGGCCAGCCGGGGCGTGCGCAGCACGGGACTCGGGCAGCGTTGGGCCCGCTTCTGGCTGGCTGCTGCCGGGGGTCATCATCGCGGCGGCCGGGGCGGTTGCTGTTGCAACAGCGCGGGGCAGGCTGGCGAGATTGAAATGGGCTTCATCGGCCCGGGCCAAGGCAGGCGTCGGCAGTGTGAACGCCGACACAGCCAGCGCAGTTGCGGTTGCAATATTTGAAAGGTGCGACATCTTTTTCGTCCAATGGGGGCAGCCCATTGTTCAAAAGACGGTTTATTTTTGGCGGGTATCGACCATCTGATAAAGTGCGCAGCGGCGATTAACGGCTGATTCAAGGGTCGCTTCTCATTTCTCCCTTCCCAATTTTGTGCGGCGGCCATGGATTTGTAATCATGCGGCAAATGGCTGCTTCGCCTGAAGGGCGCTGCCGGACCGCAAGCGGATCGGGCCGTGCCCTCGCCATCGCGCGGGGCACGCGATTTTGTGCGAATTGCTATTCCGGCGCGGGCGTCAGCTGAGCGCCAGCACGCTGGTCATCACGATTCGCACCAGGTCGGCCTGACCGCGCGCGCCGGTCTTGGCGTAGATTTTCTTCGAATAGTTGCGCGCTGTCTCGATGGTCAGGCCCAGCGCGGCGGCGGCTTCGCTGATGCTGGTGGCCTGCGCCAGCAACCACGCCAGCCGGGCTTCGCTGGGCAGCAGGCCGAACAGGTCGACCAGCTGTTCGCAGCGGTCGGCTTGCGAGCGGCGGTCGCCGCTGACGTAGACGATTGCGGTTGCCGAACCCCGGCCGGCCAGCGAACCTGCGGGCAGCGGGGCGATCAGCAGGTCGATCCACGGATCGCGCGAGAGGTTGAGCGCCAGCGGGCGCATGTCTTCCCCGTTGGCGTGCCGTCGCAGCCAGCCGGCCAGTTGCCGGTCCGCTGCTGGCGAGGCGGGCACCAGCCGGTCGTAGCGCCCGCGCCGCAGCAGCGTGCCCCACTGGAACATCTGCTCGATATTGGGGCTGGTCTCGATAATGCGGCATGCGCTGTCGAGCGTCAGCCAGCCCAGCTTGAGCCGGGCAATCGCCTCGCTGCCCAGCCCCGAGCGGAATTGCTCGCGCTCCAGCGTGGCAAAAGTGCGCAGCGCGATCCGCAGGTGCGGCGCCAGCGCCAGCAGGGTGGCGCCGGTTGCCGCACCGATGCCGCGCCCGCCGGCTACCGCCAGCCAGCCGGTCAGCCCGCCGGGTTCGCTGACCCGAACCAGCCGCAGGTTGGCGATCCGCATTTGTTGCAGCACATCGAGGAGGAGCGCGCGGCTGACCGGTTCGTGCCGTTCGGCCAGTTCCTCCTGCGCATAGCCGCGCCCCTCGCGCAGTTCGGCCATCGCCAGCAGCGGGCCGAGTCGCGCGCCCGCCTCGGCGGAGCCGGCAAACAGCGTGACGGTCTCGGCCTGCCCCGCCGGGCGCAGCGCCAGCAGGGCCAGCTGCGCGTCGGTAGTCGCGCGCAGCCGGGTCAGGAAGTCCCCCCACAGCGGCTGGCCGAAAAGCCCTTCATGGAGCGCGGCAAGCAGGGCGTCGGGTGCGGGCATGGGGTGCAGTATATACTCCCATATGGGAGGTGCAAGACGCCGGCAAATCGCGCATCAGCACAGCCACTGCGAGGAGAGCCTGCCGCGATGACCCGCCCCCTGACCCATCTGGAACGGCTTGAGGCCGAAGCGATCCACATCATGCGCGAGGTGGTGGCTGAGGCCGAGAAGCCGGTGATGCTCTATTCAGTGGGCAAGGATTCAGCCGTGATGCTGCATCTGGCGCGCAAAGCCTTCTATCCCAGCCCGCCGCCCTTTCCGCTGCTGCATGTCGATACGACTTGGAAGTTCAAGGCGATGTATGAGCTGCGCGACAAGATGGCGCGCGATAGCGGGATGGAACTGCTGGTGCATCGCAACCCGGAGGCCGAGAGCCGGGGCATCAACCCCTTCGACCACGGTGCGCTGCACACCGACATGTGGAAGACCGAGGGGCTGAAGCAGGCGCTGGACCACTATGGTTTCGACGCGGCCTTTGGCGGTGCGCGGCGCGATGAAGAAAAGAGCCGGGCGAAGGAGCGGATCTTCTCCTTCCGTACCGCCACCCACGGCTGGGATCCGAAGAACCAGCGACCCGAGCTGTGGAACCTCTACAACGCCCGCAAGCACAAGGGTGAGAGCATCCGCGTCTTCCCGATCAGCAACTGGACCGAGCTCGATATCTGGCAATACATCCATCTCAACGATGTGCCGATCGTGCCGCTGTACTTCGCGGCCAAGCGCCCGACGGTGGAACGTGACGGGATGCTGCTGATGGTCGATGACGAGCGCTTT
>Ga0007815_1000523_pt1 | contig 12129 bp, 9 predicted proteins | sample CryBogCBE02Aug09_FD_71212 | JGI IMG/M metagenome (GOLD analysis project Ga0007815, IMG submission 71212) | Freshwater microbial communities from Crystal Bog, Wisconsin, USA - CBE02Aug09 | ecosystem: Environmental > Aquatic > Freshwater > Lake | place: Crystal Bog, Wisconsin, USA | collected...
GAACTTATTTGCTGCAAATTTCGAGTCCCAACGTGACGGGAGACCAAGTACCTACATTTGGAAACACCAATTATTCTGTGACAGTTTCCTCCTCCGGTGTGACTATGGTGAAGGGAAACTTTGATAACCCTGGACCGAGCGTAACTGCCGGTAATGATGGATTCTTTCCAACGACCTATACCGTCGCAAACGTAGTTGGAAAAATCCAGGACAGTTCGGGTTCTGAGTTCAATGTAATTAATAACCAGTACATTTGTGAGCGACTGCAGACTTCTGACAATCAGGGAAATTGGAACGACATTTGGACTTCACAGGTTTGTGGTGGAAATTCAGTTTATGCGATGACTATTCCAAGTCCAGGAACCTACAGAGTTGCGATCACACCAAATGGCATTTCCGGATACACGACGACATACTCAAAAACAATCGTCGCAACTCAATCAGGCAGCTCCCTCGCTCTTTCGTACGATGGTGGAGCTACATCTTCTCTGATTTCCCACAACATCACCTTGGATGTGCCAAATATTTATCTAAATATCATCGATCCAAGCAATAGCACTCCGAACACACCGCTGACGAACGGTGGAGGAAATTTCAATTTAGTGGCAAACGGTCAAGAAACTGGATATTTCAATTTCGGAATCGATCCGAATAATCCAGGTGTAACAGCAAAGTTAGCTGATGGCACATATCATCTTTATATATCTCCAGATCAGAGTTACACAAGCCTTGCACCACAGACTTATACGGTTGTTGTTAACTCTGGAGTAGTTTCGGTGTACCTAGGTGATAGTGCATCCGGAACACCTGTCCTACCTGATACAAATCACGTATTTACGGTAGCGCCTTCAATTGCAAACGTAAATGGAAAATTTCTTGTTGGAAGTAATCCGCCACCTAATAATCAGAATCAGAACGTGGCCGCCTGTGTGCAATCCTTAGTAAATGGAAACTGGCAATGGGGAACTTGCACGGGCGTATCAAGTGTCGATGGTTCCTTTGCACTCTCAATAAGAAATAATGGAACATATCGATTGTTATTCCAACCGAATGGTGTCCCTGGTATAGCAAATACATATTCGGACCAATTTGTTGTGAGTTCAAACGGCGGTTCTATTAGCCGCAATGGACAGAGCGGATCTACTCTAAACTTTGGAACAATCACTGCAACAACCCCAACACTTTCAGTTCAAGTAACCGCTGGTGGCCAAGTCCAACAGAATGCGGGCGTCGAAATTCGGCAGGATAATCAGTGGTTGGAATGGGATAACACAGGTTCATCGGGATTAGTAGGTATTGAGCTTGCCGCACCCGGTACATACCAATTCATAGTTCATCCAGCAGTCTCCGGGCCATTCACAACGAAGATTTACACAGTAGTCGCTACCGGTACCCCGGGAAATCTAACTGTTTCAATTGCGGGAGTGTCTCCTTCGGGCTCCACCTATAGCTTGCCACTTGCAGCCGCAACACTTAGCGGTGTCGTTGAGCTTCCCGATGGTTCCAAAGTATGGAATTCACAAGTTATGGCGACAGATCTCGCCAGCAATCAAGATTTATGGGAAAACAGTGCACAGACATTTAACGATGGCTCGTGGTCATTGTCACTCCCAGCAGGGCGTTATGAAATTCGAGCTCGTGCGCCGTATGGAGTAACACAATTTAGTGATTCACTCGAACTTGGAATTGTGACAGTCGACGATTCTGGAAATGCAACTCTTAGTGGCGATCTCCAGTCCGGAGATTTTGCTGGAGCGACGACGTCTAATCTTGTGCTCAAGTTACAAAACCCTTACTGGAGCGGCAAGGTGCTTGACCCAGGAGTTAATGGTGGTGCGCCTACACCGGACTCAAACGCTTCCGTGTGCTTAAACTTAGAACAGACCGGTTTCTGCACGAATACGGATGCAAACGGCAATTGGTCCATGTCTAAGCCACTCGGATTTACTGATTTTGACTCCAACTCTCAGGTACAAGTTCGTCCAAATGGAACAAGTCAATATGCGGCATCAGACTTTGGTGGAAAAACTGCAATTAATGGCTCCGGATTCCTCTCTACTGGAGCAAGTGGAATTAACTTCACCTTGCTAGCTCCAAACTTTGTCGTCAGCCTGGGAGATGCTCAACAAATCCCAGCATCAAACCTCTGGGTAAGCGTGTCTCCAATCAACGGTGGGCCTCAAATTGATGGTGGTCTGACAGGAAATGATGGGAAAGCTAACCTTTATGTTGATCCCACGTATCTGACCAGTGGGGTTCATCTGTTTGTTGACGTAACAGGAAATTCCGCAATTTCGAGCGCTTACGGGCAACTAAGTCAAACACTTTCTGCCGCAACTCTCAGCGCAGATACTGCAAATGGATTAGTAACGGTGCCTGTCACGCTTGTACCTCCGAATATCAGAGGTCAACTGAATTATGCGAATGGCACACCAGCTACCTTCACAAATGTGGATCTTTTTAATGCTTCCACCCAGCAATGGATAACTAACGGATTCGTTGGCTCAACCGGAAGCTTCACGCTCAATGCTGCCGGAACAGGTTCAACTGCGACGTATACGTTGACAGTCCGCCCGCCAAATAACGGTTCGATTCCTGCCGCTGCTCATTCTTATACCGTGACAGTAGATGGAAATGGTTCTATTACTTCAATTATCGATTCGTTGAATAACAGTTCAATTTCGCCAACCGCAGGAATTTACACATTCACGCTAACCTCACCATCTGTTACCGGTGTGGTGACAAACAAGTCAGGTAGCGACCCAATTCTCAACAGCTGGGTACAGCCAACTGGTCCCGGTCAAGAAGGAAGTAATACTGATAGCAATGGCCGATTTGCATTGGCGCTACCAAACGGCACCTGGCAAATTCAAGCAAACGTTCCAAACTATGATTCAATCCATGCACCGTCAGAAGTATGTAATGTGACGGTCGCCAATGGCGCAACAACAGCTGCCACAGGTGCTGGATGCAGTCTGTCAAATGGGTCTGTTTCTCTTGCGCTGGAAAATCCAAATCTCGCTGTGACTCTCTTGGATAGTTCAGGAAATCCGATTGTCGGTGGATATGTTTCAGCTGACGTTCAGAATTGGCACTCGGGATCTCAGACGGATTCTTCTGGAACAGCTCATATTTATGTTGATTGGGATGCGATCAAGTTAAGAAATGGAATTAGCTCGGGTCCCGTCGATTTTCATCTCGGATTCCACCCTTCTTATGGCTCAACAACGAGTATTAACCTTGACTGCGACTCTATGGGCGGACTTCCATCAGGATGCCCTGCCATTCAGTCAATTAGTGGGCCATATTCAAATACTTCATACACTGTCACCCTGCCGTCACCAAATACACACCTGACGCTCTTAGAAACAACTACAGGCTCTGTTGCAGAACCTAATGGTTGGGTGAATCTCATGGTGTTTAGCAATGGCTACATCAGCGGAAATGTTGGATCTTCCGGAACGGACGTAAGTGGACAGGCTGTATTCAACGTCGCTAACCCAAGCGATGCATCAGTGAAATACGCCGTACAAGTAAATCCATCATGGAGTGATACCACCTATGCTCAAACTCTCTACACAAATAATGGAGCTGGATACAGCTATTCTCAAATCAACAATGCGACATTTACCCTCGGCTCACCAAACTTGACCCTCACCAGCAAGAACAAAAATGGTTCAGGTCCAAATCTCGGTGGATGGGTATGTGCCGAATATTTCAATGGAAATACTGGCTATACGACTTCATGGATTACATGTCTTGGCCTAAACCAGAATGGTCAAGCGAAAGTCCTGTTGCCGAACACCTCGGGTTCTTCCGATCAGCAATACATACGACTAACCTTCAACTCGGGAGACGCTTCGTATGGAGCGACTACAAGTTGCACCGTGGTTGTTGCTAATGGGGTTGTTCAACCGTCAGGATTAACTGGTTCAAGTTGTCAGGTCTCTGGCGGCCAAATAACTCAAAACTTGTCTGCGGGTAACGTTCAAGGTCAAGTACTTCGCCAAGACACAACTCCTGTAGTGGGAGCTATCGTCAAGGCTATTGTTCATGGATTGTCTGGATCTGCCGCGGAATCTACGGCGGTGATGACATCGACTTCATCAGATGGTTCATTCGGCCTGCAACTAGACTCTAGTAAGACATGGGATATAAAGATTATTCCAGTGCACGTAAGTGGACTACAGGATCTTGAAACAGCTACGGTGCGAGCCAATAATGGATCTTCAACCGGAAGCGGAGTGCAACCACCGGCTGGTGGACAGCCAGCTTTAGTTCTAGCTCAACCATTGGTATTGGCAGCTAAACCATGAAGCAAAAGCTAGCTTTTATATTTAGCTTGCTTCTGATGGTTATATTTGGTTCCAATGCTGCCTTTGCAACCGTATCGGTGCCGACGTTTACTATTTCAACGGGCGTCGGCGCTAATTCAAATTCAGCAATTTCGGCTTCATCAGTAATTTTGTCAGGAACCAAAAATTCGGGAGACACGCTTGCTTACACAGTGAGCATCCAAACGGGTTCAAGCACCCCCATTCTCTCGACTTTTGCTCCGTCGGCTTCAGCGACTACGTGGCAGAAAACAATTGTCGGTTTGAACGGTGGCACTACATACACCTTTACAGTGACTGCAACAGATACAACTACAGGTGATTACTCAGTCTCTCTTCCTGCAACATTCACAGCTCAATCAGTTTCAGATGTCCCTACTAATCTTAAAGCTGTGAGTGTCCAAAATGGCATCAATCTTTCTTGGACTGCGCCAGCGAATACCGGCGGCGTGCCACTTACAAATTACTCCCTGCAAGATAATAAAGGGGGGTCAAAGATAACAATTCCGGGAACTAGCACTAGCTATTCAGCTACTGGATTAAGTCCTGGATCTGCTGTCACCTATACATTGGTGGCCAATAACGCAATCGGAAGTTCTACAACTGTTTCATTTAATCCTGTCACCGTCTCATCAGTGCCATCTGCCCCAGATCAACCAACTGCAACCCTCAGCGGTTCAGATATAACAGTAAATTGGTCTGCACCTTCAAACAACGGTGGAACTCCGGTAACTGGATATGCGGTTACTTTAACCAGTTCCACTGGTGGAACAGATTCGGATTCTCCGCATGTATTAAGTCAGGCAAATCTGACGTCCTACACATTCCATTCCGTTCCGGCCGGAACTTGGACAGCTACAGTCGCCGCTACCAATGCAATTGGAACTGGCTTGCCTTCTGCAGCATCAAATTCAGAAGTGATTGCCGGCGCTGGCAGTCCAAGCCCATCACCATCGCCCTCACCTTCTGTGACCCCGACACCAACTCCAACGCCATCACCTACGCAAAGCAGTGGTGGCTCCAATCAATCCTCAAACAATTCAAACTCAGGTAATTCTGGCAGTGGAGTCGTGCCCGCCGTCATCCCGCCTGCTCCTTCTTTGGCTCACACAGCAACTCCAACCGCAAGTCCCACTCCGTCCCCGAGTGAATCCGCCTCAGCTTCCCAGAGTCCTGCGCCTGTAAATTCTCCGGTGGCGCAACCTACGCCGACCGTTTCGTCCTTGATCGCCCCGAAGCCCGCAGCAACAACTAGTGCACCAACGCCGCCAGTTCCTTCTGCAGCTGCAAAAGTTATTGCGCCAGGGTTATCCGTATCTGGGACAAAGCCGTTAGCAAACGAAGTTATTACTGTATCTAGTAAACCATCAACAACCATCAGCAGCGCACCAAATGTGAATTTGAAAGCGGGAAACCTTAGCGCGCCGAAGATTTCAGCATTGCCTAAGTCAACTTCTATCTCGGTTACGATCACCGTTGGTGGAAAATCCGTTTCACTAGGAACTGTCAAAACTTCCTCCAATGGAGTGATTCAACTTCCCGGAGTCAACCTGGCCAAGGCTGGAACGTATGTTGTTGCGTTAAAGGATCCAAAAGGTGTAACTCACTATGTAAAGCTAGTGGTAGGTGCAAAGAAGTAAGTAGGCTCGAGTAATGTCCAAATTCCACATGGGTTCAGTTTTTACTTCCCATTTGCACGACGGGATTTGGGTAGCACTTCGTTATCTAACGTTTGGAACGTCGGCACTCTTGGTCGCAGCGCTCATTGGATTATTCGGATTTCATAAGATCACAAAAAGCCAAGCCGGCTGGATGATCGCGATTAATGTGATTGCTTACTCCGCATTACTACTTCGAGGAATTATGGTACATGGCTCATGAGTAAGATTCAGTCAATCTAAAAACTAATTTTTGAAAGTTTTGCATCTGACTGAGGCCAACCTAGTCCAATCATGCAACCTGCGATGTAATTGAACTCAGTGGTAGGGGTGTCAGAATAAAGTGAAATTCCTGACAAAAAATTTTTTGCAAGCTTTTGACAACTGTTTAATGCGAATTCTGGGGAATTGCCATCACTATTAACTGCAGGTCCATTGCTGTTGAGTGCAACAATGGTGGTACCGCTGGATACACCATTCACATAAGCTCCTGAAGTTTTATCAACTCTTAAATTTTGACCCACTATGCTGGAACCCAGGGAACTGTATGCTGATAATGAAACTGCTAACACAGCTGAAGTAAAAGCAAGAAAAAGTTTTTTAGACATATGCAGAGCCTTTCAATGTTTTAAGTGGAAACTACCGAAAGAATACTGCTCAAGAACAATCACTTTGAAATGTGACCAGTCAAACGATTTGATCCTAAGCGTGAAATCCCTCTTTAATCTCGAGCAGAAATTAAGGTTGGGGTATGCCTCAAATGAAGTCCTTCAAATCATTTCTTCCGCAGGTCGCTTTGCCTATACTAGGAGCTCTAATTGCCCTGACTTGCACAGCATGTTCGTCGAATGGAGTATCACGAGCACTGATAGCACAGGCATGTAACGATAGCTATCAAGTAACGGCCGACTATCTCAAAGAGATGGAAGCTAACGTAATGGCAAATGGAACAAGTGATATCACTCCTCGGATAAGGAGTGAGTATGAGCAACTTGCGGCCGAATGGAAGATGCTTGCTGTTAAGAATTCGAAGTATGAGCCCATTTATGAAATGTACAAATCTCGTGAATCAAACGGAACTCCATCAGATTCCCAGAGCAATTTGTTTTCAGAAATTTGCCCACTTAATGGCTGAAAACGTTAAGATTATGTTATTGACTGGTCAAGAGAATTGTAAATAATTAGCGCAGATGTAATATTTCAGTCATGGAAAACTTAAGTGAAATTGATTCCAATCAAGAAAATAAACCGTTGGATTCTAAGAAACGCTGGTCCCGCAATATTGCGATAGTCGGCTTGTCGCTTTCTGTAATTTTAAGTGGAATAGCAGTAGGTACCTATTTCTCGAATCGGTCAGCCCAAGAGTTGGCTGATGCAAGTTCCATCTTCTCTTCAGATTCGTTGAACTCTGGGAATCAGGCTAATAACGACACTTCTTGGGTCCCAGCCGGGTACACGGCATGGAGCAACGACCCTTCGGTTGCCTGGAAGTGGACGCAGGGCTCATGTTCAGATTACACCTGCAATCATGCGACATTTATCGCTGAAAATGGTTGCTCTAACTTTTACGCAGCAGTGAATTTCTTGGACTCAGCTGGTTCTGTTATCGGATACGGAAATGCAACGCTTCCCTCACTTCAACCGATGCAAACGGCAACCTTGGAATTTGACGACACTTCAAATTCAGCAAAATCTGCTGACATGTCTCAAATAAATTGCGGTTAGGACAAAGTAAATGGATAGTCAAGAAGAGATCAAAACCGAAGTTCCATTAGCGACAGCACAGCACCGGATTGCCGCAGTTTTCGTCGACATAGGATTATCAATTGTTACTTTAGGAATAGGTTCCTTTATTTGGAGTATGGTTGTTTGGAACTATGGCCAAACTCCGGGGAAAACCCTTTTAAAAATTCGAGTACTTGATGCGACGACTCATAAACCCGTTAATTGGTTAAGAATGCTTATTCGCCAAGTGCTGATTCCATTTTCACTAAATATATTCTGGTATTTACCCGCACTAATTAATCGGGCTACAGGCAGTTATGGCTTCAGCACACTTGGCAGTGTCTGTCTGATTACCTGCTTATTGATTTCTCTCGGATTTTGGATAACTGACTTTGTCTGGTTGTTACTAAAGGGTCATCGCAGACTCGTTGACTACTGGGCAAACACAATTGTCGTGAACGAAGCAGCCCGTTAATAATTACTGATTAATCGGCGCTGCAACAACCTTGAAGCGAACGCGGTTGAGTTCTACGCCATCGACTTCACAGGTGAAGACATAAGAATCCAAGCGAATGATGGGCAAGTTCGCCGGATTAAATCCAACGTTGAGTAGTTGAGGCTCCCCATTATCTAAGCCGTTAGGTCGACCCAAGTTGAACTTCATCTCTGCTTGGAAAGGCCCAAAGGTCTCAGGCCCAGTAGGAAGCAGGACGTCTTGACCGTCGATATCACGTAGGTGAATGGTGAGAGTGTGATCGATATTGGTCTCATCCCAACCAACGCTGATGCTTACCGCTAGCGCGATATTGATCAGCCAAGGAGCCGGCACACTGAGTGGAACCGTCACGCGATCGATGCCGCCGCCTTGGATATAAAGAAGTCCATTAGGGGTTTCGACGTGATTGCAGAGTGTGGCGCTGAGTTCCATGGGTGAAAGTCTAGTGATCGTTAGAGCGCGAAACTTATAAAGAAATATGACTGATCACTGCATAAATCTCTGTTTTCTAGGCGGTGAAGCCATGGAATCATATGAAAATCGCAGAATTTAGGTCGGAATGGGGTCGGAATGCGCGCTCGCAAGAAGAAGCTACTGGTTTTGCTGGCGCTCATTTTGAGTCTGTCACTCGAGGTTAATCTCTCTCCAGTGCAAGCCGGCGCCGTAATCCCCTCCACGGTTTCTTCACTTGGCTTGGACTTGCGAGAAAATTCTGAATTAGGCCGGATGCCTACAGTGATTTTTGGCCAAGGAGATCCAAATGTTTCATCGACATGGCTCATTTGCCAGGGGCTCGATGATCCAACCTGCACCAAGGACACCGGAATTTTTGGAATGGTGAACTATGACATCTGCTCTAATTCGTCACAATTAAGTTGTATTGCGAGCGTGTGGGCTATCGATCCATTCGGGAATAAAATTCAAGGTCAATTTGAAAAGTCTGTGCCAAGCGAAAGTACTTATTACACCGAAGAAAATGCATCGATAAACTTGCCGAGAAGTCACGGAATGGGACAAGTTTGGACATTTCCTGGTGTGTTGAATAGTGCTGGACAAGACACATATTTCGTCTCAGTTCAAACAATCGTCGGGGCCCAAAAAGCTTCAGGCACGCCGCTATCTCAAACTAAATTATGGGAAGGACAGTTAGTAGCAGGAATTATTCCCGTACAAGAAATTTCGGGCAATTTTCAACTCGTCACTGCAAAAGATGCTCGAAGTGGCGGAGGTGCATGGGGTAGCAACGGAACTCAATATGCACCTGATGGAACACCTTGTGCCGTAACTGAAACTACATATTGCGAAAAAACTGTCGAATTTCCGACAGGTTACCGATTTGGTATGACACTTCGCCTGAGCGCCAAACAAAATGGTTGGTTTCATGGACGACTTGCAAGCCCTCTCATAAACACCAAACCATGGAAATCTGGCGAAGAAATTTCGATTGAGGCAGATCCCGTCTTAGTCCCATCCTTGAATTTCAGAGTACCTAATTCTCAAATTCCAGATCCAGTTAAGAAATTAGTGTTTAACGGAAGTGAATTTGGAGTAGAGGGAGATCCGGGATACGGAATCAAAATAGTTGACGATCTTTCTGGACCAAACATTATGGATTTGGTGACGGCATTTGCTCCTGCTTATGAAAATAGGGCAACTACAACCGATTCTTATTGGTCATTTAGAACGCTTACGGGTGGCTCGGATGCAATTAATCAATGTTCTGACAACACGGGTGACCTGGCTGGTCTTGTCACGACAAATTCACTGACTTATGCTGCTGGTCCTCCAACTTTTGATGCAACAAGTGGCGTATTGCAATACAAAGTTGCATCTCCACACTTTGCGTCAGATGGAACACCGGCCGTTGGAACGTACGACTTGTCGATTCGAAGCGATGTTGCGCGGTGCCTTTACAAATTTACAAATGCACCCATTCAGGCATCTATCTCCATCCAAAGTGATGACGGTAGTTCCCAAATTGCTACGACTGTTGTGAATGAAAAGGATGGCTGGCTGTATTTGTCCGCGAAGGGCTTCAGCTTCTCTAATCCAACAATTGATGTGAAGCTCACTCAGCAGGCAGCCCCGGCGCCTTCGCCATCCGCTTCCGTTCCGTCGACAGCGGCACCATCGAGCTCACCGAAGAAGGCACTCCCGAAGACAATTGTGTGCGTGAATGGCAAAGTGAAGAAGACCATCCAGGCAATCAATTGCCCTAAGGGTTACAAGAAGTCTAATTAGCCCAACTACGTATTAGTTGGACACGCCTGCGCTTGCCTTGTTGTTAAAAAGTGTAGGCACGATCAGCGTACAAATAGCTGCCAACATAATCGCACCAGACTGTGCCTGATCCAGCACACCATTGGCAATACCAAGCGTCACTGCTGCAGCAGGAATTCCAAGTTGGCCGCTCGCTAAGAAAACATGGGCAAAGGGTTGCTTGAAGATAAGAGCTGGAGCGTGGACAAGAATTGCTGCCACAAGAAGTAGGGTTGCTAACAAAATTGCATCACGGGAATGGAAAGTGCTGCGGATATTGATGGAAGCTCCGAGCCAGACAAAGTAAAGCGGTGCAAAGAATCCATCGCTCACTCCAAAGAGTTGTCGGGCTAACCGGTGAGGAACTCCGATCGTCGCAAGGGCAACGCCTAGCGAGAATCCAGCAACCATCACTGATGCATGGAATCGAAGCGCAAGCCCAGCTACTAGAAGTAAAAGCGCAAGGCTGATGCGAAGTTCAACACCAAGGTGATCGACCTTAGATACATCATGAACGCGATCTAGGTAACCGAATTTCTTAGCTAGAAGTAGCAGGCCATAGATCACCAAAGTTGCTGCAAGAACAACGAGCGATCCAGTAATGGCACGAAGTTGATCTGCGCGTTGTGTGAAAAGCGGGAGTGCCATGAAGGAGAGTGCATCCGCGACAGTTACCTGGGCGATCAGGATTTCAAGGTGTAGATCTCGCTTTGTGTAGGCAACAATCGGTATAACAAATGCTGCTGAACTTGAGAACGAGATAATGGCGAGTAATTTCCAATTTGGAAAGTGCGCGAGGTGTTCTATCGCGAGTGAGAGTGCCACAGCAACAACTGCATTCGCGGCAAGAATTTTGTAGAGAGTCCCAAATGCTTTTTTGGTGAAGGAGCGATAGTCGATATGGCTACCAGCTGTGAACATCAACAGAGCGAAACCGATTGTCGCTAGCAATGTAAGAGTTGGGTCTGCCGTGGGGATTTTGTTAAATCCGCTGTGCCCAAGCACTCCGCCGATCAGTAGCTCGCCTACTGCAACCGGCAGGCCAAAGCGCTTCGGGATCCGCAAAATGGGGCCCACAAGGCCAGCGACGAGAAGGGCACCTAATAGTGTGATCGACATAGGCCAAGGTTATCGGCTCGTCATTCTCAGATAAGATTTACGTGCTTGTTCAGCAACATATGCCTCGGTGGCTCAGTGGTAGAGCAGCCCACTCGTAATGGGCAGGTCGCCGGTTCAATCCCGGCCCGAGGCTCCATTTCTTTTTAGATAAGCGCACTTTAAACTAGGACAATAAGCATGAGGTCCGGTGAAAGGGGCGCATGATGTTGCTCTCCTTTGATCATCAGAACCGCCGCAAAAAATCGATGCAAGTTTTTAGCCTGATCACGCTGCTGATTATTGGTGTTGCAGTAGTCAAAACTACTTTTGCGGCGAGCGTTTCTCTCAACTCTGGCGCAGCTATCGAGTACGGACAGGGAGTAGCTCAGGCAACGGCGTGCTCTGGTGCAACTTCACTCATTCTCACTCCGGCTGAATCTTTCACCAATGCAAGCAATAGTGGTGCATTTTATTTGAGTTCGATTGCCGTCACGAACGTTCCAGTTGGATGTTACGGAAGTGACTTCACTATTAATGCCTTCGATGGAAGCACAAATAC
>Ga0007815_1000528_pt1 | contig 12062 bp, 7 predicted proteins | sample CryBogCBE02Aug09_FD_71212 | JGI IMG/M metagenome (GOLD analysis project Ga0007815, IMG submission 71212) | Freshwater microbial communities from Crystal Bog, Wisconsin, USA - CBE02Aug09 | ecosystem: Environmental > Aquatic > Freshwater > Lake | place: Crystal Bog, Wisconsin, USA | collected...
GACGGCGCGGTCGGGCTGGCCGATATGGCCAAGGCGCTGGCCCGCCGCCCCCCGACCCGGGTGGAAGGCATCGCGATCTATCTCACCGGGCACAACGAGCTGACCCCGCCCGCGCTGCTGCACAACCTCAAGCACAACCACGTGCTGCACGCGCATAATTACGTTGCCACCGTCCGCACCCTGCAACGCCCGGTTGTCGATCCGGCGGAGCGGGTGGTTGTGACCGAAATAGACGGCAATTTCAGCCGGGTCGAGCTGCGCTACGGCTTCATGGAACACCCCACAGTACGCGACGACCTGATCCGCGCCAGCAGCCTGATCCCCGGGGCCGACCGCGCCAGCTTCTTCATCGGGCGCAACAATTTCGCGGTTTCCAGCCAGTCGGGCATGCCGCTGTGGCAAGATCTGCTGTTCATCATGCTCTACAAGAACGCTGCCGACCCGACCGACTATTTCAACATCCCCCCCAACCGGGTCATCGAACTGGGCGCACAATACGCGATCTGAAGCGGCTTCACGAAAGCCGCCGACTCCCTGTTAAATCTGCGTAGTTATACAGGGAATCGTCGCAGCTGTGGGGCAACTCGTCGCCCCGGACTTGGCACTGCGGCGGGCATGGTTAAGCCGCTGTAAGGGGTCGCTGTGCTAGGGATTTTCTGTGCGCGTAACCTTGCTTCCCTGCCTGCTGTCCCTTGCGCTGACCGCTGCGCCGGCCCCGGCCTTTGCCGCGGACGATCTGCTGCAAGCGTTCGACAGCACTTTCAGCAAGCCCGCCCCACACCAGCTGGCCCAGGCACACCCGGCCGCGCCCCACCCGCTGTCAGCCACCACTCCCCTGCCCGCCGGCTTCGAGGCGCAGCTGGCCGCGCTCGCCAACAAGGCGCAAGGACGGATCGGCGTTGCCGCCTACGACCTCACCACCGGGCGCAGCGTGGGCGTGCTGGGCGAACAGCCGTTCCCGCTGGCCTCGACTGGCAAAGTGGCGATCGTGGCCACCTTCCTTGATGGCGTCGACCAGGGCCGCTTTCATCTGACCGACCAGTTCCCGCTGATGATGCCGCTGCCGAGCCGCCGTTTCGAGGGCGCCATCGCACCGGTACGGCAGGGCGAGATGCTGCCGGCCAGCACCCTGATTGAACTGGCGATCACCCGCAGCGACAATCATGCCACCGATGCCCTGCTGGCGGCGATTGGCGGGCCGCAGGCGGTCGACCGCTGGCTGGCCCGCGCCGGTATCCAGGGAATGCGGCTGGACCGCGACATTGCCACGATGGTGCGCGACGACGGTGCGGTAAACCCAGCCACCACCATCGACCCGCGCGACAGCACCACCCCGCAGGCGATGACCAAGCTGCTGGCCGGGCTCTATCGCGGCGAATGGCTGAGCGCCTCGAGTCGCGCGGTGCTGCTGGGGGCGATGAGCCGCTGCCGCACCGGCGTCCACCGCATCCGCGCGCTGCTGCCGGAAGAGGCGATGGTCGGCCACAAGACCGGCACGCTGTCGAATACCTCGTCCGACGTCGGGATCATCCGCACGGTCGATGGCCACGCCGTGGCCGTGGCGATCTATGTCACCGGTCAGGGCGGCAAGCCGGCGCGGGATTCGCGGATCGCGACCATCGCGCGCGCAGTTTACGAAAACTACCACCCCGAACGGCAGCAGGGCACCACAGCGCAGGGCGCATCACGCTAAGGCCTCAATAGGGCGCGGGCTCGAATCGCCGGCCAGATAGCCCCGACCGCGCCAACGCCTTTCCCACCCCTGTCATTCGACGCGCCGCGCCGCCCGCGCGGGTGAAAGCGTGCGCCAGCGGACAATGCCGTGCCAACAACGCGTGCGTCGCAGACAAAAGAAAAGGCGCGCGGGGTTTCCCCCACGCGCCCAATCTTCAGAGTAATCTTTCGCCAGTGGCGAAGATTACATCTTGGCAGCCGAACCGGCAGCCGAGCCAGCGGCGTCAGCAGCGGCCGAAGCAGCCGAACCGGCAGCCGAAGCAGCCGACGAACCAGCGTCCGAAGCAGCCGAAGCGGCAGCCGAACCAGCGTCCGAAGCGGCCGAGGTGGCGTCCGAAGCGGCCGACGAAGCGGCGTCAGCGGCCTTGTTGCAAGCCGAGAGCGAGAGAGCGGCGCCGGCGACGGCGACAGCGAGAACGATCTTGCGCATCTATGGTATTCCTTGAACAGCGAGTGGATCCACGCGCGGTGCTTGGCGAGCGTCAGTGGGTGGCCCACGTGGCGCGCGGCAACGAGCGGAAAGCCTACCGCTGGGGTAGACTTCACGGGCCAAATAATCAGCTTGTGCGTGCGATGCAAGCGCTAGTCGCTTTAACACCTGCTTAACGCGGTTTTTTTCAGCCTTTGCCGGGGAAAAGCCAGCGCATTCAGCCCGTCTTTGGCGAATCAGGGGCAATTCAGGCCGCCCCGCCTTCCCCCGGCCAAGAAGTGATTCTATGGAATAGCGATGAATATGGCCAGCACCCCCACCCCGCACCTCTACCTTGTCGACGGGTCGGCCTACATCTTCCGGGCCTATCACCGCCTGCCCCCGCTGACCAATCCGGCAGGCACCCCGGTGGGCGCGGTCTATGGCTATACCACCATGCTGTGGAAGCTGGCGGACGATCTGCACAAGGCCGACGGGCCGACGCACCTTGCCGTCATTCTCGACAAGTCGGGCACCTCGTTCCGCAACGCAATGTTCCCGGCCTACAAGGCCAACCGCCCCCCCGCGCCCGAAGATCTGGTGCCGCAGTTCCCGCTAGTGCGCGAGGCGACGCGCGCTTTCTCGCTGCCGTGCATCGAGGAAGCCGGGCTGGAGGCCGACGACCTGATCGCCTCTTACGCCCGCGCCGCCGCGCGCGAAGGCTGGAAGGTGACCATCGTCTCTTCCGACAAGGATCTGATGCAGCTGGTTGGCCCGGCCAGTGATTCTGAGGGCGCGGGCTATGTCGACATGCTCGACACGATGAAGAATGTCCGCATCGACATTCCCGAGGTGATCGAGAAATTCGGCGTGCCGCCCGCGCTGGTGGGCGATGTGTTGGCGCTGATGGGCGACGCGGTCGACAATGTCCCCGGCATTCGCGGGATCGGGCCCAAAACCGCGACGAAGCTGATTCAGGAGCACGGCACCCTCGAAGGCGCGCTGGCCGCCGCGCCCGAGATGAAGCCCGGCAAGCTGCGCGACAGCCTGATCGAGCAGGCCGACATGGCCCGCCTGTCGCGCCGGCTGGTGGCGCTGAAGGAAGACGCCGCGCTGCCGCTGCCGCTCGACGACTTTGCCCTGACGGCAATTCCGCCCGAGCCGCTGGCCGCCTTCCTCAGCGAGCATGGCTTCACCAGCCTCTTGAAGCGCCTCGACAGCGGCGCCGGCAGCCCGGAGCGGGCGACCCGGCTGCACCCGGCCAAGCCGGTGACCGCCAGCGCAGCCGCCAGCCCGGCAGCCCCGCGCGTCGCTGCCCCGCAATGGCCGGCGATTGACCGCACCGGCTACCCATGCGTCCAGTCGCTCGACGCGCTCGATGCGTGGATCGCCCGGGCCGAGGCCGCACGCGTGGTGGCCTTCGATACCGAAACCGCCGCGCTCGATGCCGTTACCGGCGAGCTGGTGGGCCTCAGCCTGGCCACCGGGCCTGGCGAGGCCTGCTACATTCCGCTGGGCCACCGCAGCGGCGACATGTTCGCCGAGGTGCCGGTGCAGATCGCCCGCGATGCCGCACTGGCCCGGCTGAAACCGCTGTTGGAGAGCGACGCGGTGCTGAAGATCGGCCACAACGCCAAGTATGACGTCAACGTGCTGGCCCAGCACGGCATCATGGTCGCGCCGATCGACGACACCATGGTGATCAGCTTCGACCTCGACGCCGGGCGGCAGGAAGACGGAATCGGCGGCGGCCACGGGATGGACGAGCTGGCCCGTCGTCACCTTGACCACCAGTGCATCACCTTCAAAGAGGTGTGCGGCACCGGTAAAAGCGCAATCTCGTTCGGCGAAGTGCCGCTGGACCGGGCTACCCAGTATGCCGCAGAGGATGCCGAAGTAACCTGGCGGCTGCACGCGCTGCTGAAGCCGCGACTGGCCGCCGAGGGCGCCAGCCGGATATACGAACGGGTCGACCGCCCGCTGGTGCCGGTGGTGGCACAGATGGAGCGCACCGGCATCCGCGTCGACCGCGAGAAGCTGGCCGGCCTTTCGACCACTTTTGCCGCGCGCATCGCAGAGCTGGAAGGCGAGATCCATTCCCTTGCCGGGCAGGCCTTCACGGTCGGCAGCCCCAAGCAGCTAGGCGAAGTGCTGTTCGAGAAAATGGGCCTGAAAGGTGGCAAAAAGGGCAAGAGCGGTCAGTATTCGACCGACCAGTCAGTGCTGGAAGCCTTGGCGGCAGACGGCGTGACAATGGCCGCGCGGGTGCTGGATTGGCGGCAACTGTCAAAGCTGCGCAGCACCTATACCGAAGCGCTGCAGGCGGCGATCAACCCCACCACGGGCCGGGTCCACACCAGCTACAGCCTGGTTGGCGCGCAGACCGGGCGGCTGTCCAGCACCGAGCCGAACCTGCAGAACATCCCGATCCGCACCGATCTGGGCCGCCAGATCCGCGATTGCTTCGTCGCCGCGCCGGGCCATGTCCTGCTTTCGGCCGACTACAGCCAGATCGAGCTGCGGCTGGCCGCGCACATGGCCGACGTGCCCAGCCTGAAGGAGGCATTTGCGCAAGGGGCCGACATCCACGCGCGCACCGCACAAGAGCTGTTCGGCGAGGTCAACCGCGACACCCGCGGGCGCGCCAAGACCATCAATTTCGCGATCCTCTACGGCATCTCGCGCTGGGGCCTCGCCACCCGGCTGGGCTGCCCGGCCGACGAGGCGCAAGCGCTGATCGATCGCTATTTCGAACGCTTCCCCGGCATCCAGCGCTACATCCACGAAACGCTGAGTTCGGTGCGCGAGAAGGGCTATTCGGAAACGCTGTTCGGGCGCAAATGCTGGTTCCCGCGGATCAGCGCCCCCAACCAGATGGAGCGGCAGGGGAGCGAGCGCGCCGCGATCAACGCCCCCGTACAGGGCACCTGCGCCGACATCATCAAGCGGGCGATGCGGCAGATGGTCCCGGCGCTGGCGGCCGAAGGGCTGGGAGAGGTGCGGATGCTGCTGCAAGTCCACGACGAACTGGTGTTCGAGCTGCCCGAGGCGCTGGTCGAGCGGGCCAGTGCCGTAATCGTCCGGGTGATGTCGCAGGCCGCAGGGCCCGCGCTGGCGCTTAGCGTGCCGCTCGACGTCGAGGTCGGCAGCGGGCCCAGCTGGGGGGCGGCGCATTGAGCCCGCTGGCCGCCGCGCTGGCCGGGCCGCTGCAACGCGCGGTGCCGCTGGCTCTGCCGACCGGCGGACTGGATGCGGACCAGCTGCCCTCGGTCGATGAATTGCAGCACTGGTCGACCCGGCTGAGCCACGGGGCAATGGTGGCGACAATTGGCGCAGGGCTGGCGCTGGTGCTGCACTGGCTGCTGCTGCGCCTCGCAATGCGGCTGTTCGCTGGCAGCAGTGGCGATGAACGCGCTATCGTGCGGCGGATGCTGGGGCTGCCCAGCCGCCTGCTGGCGGTGGCGCTGGGGGTATCGGTGGCGGATGCCGCGAACCACCTGCTGGCCAACCTGTGGGAGCCGGTTGCCCCCTTCGTGCTGCCGGCGTTGTTCGGCTGGACCTTCTATGCGATGGTCAAATGCCTGGGCGCGCTGATCGAGGCACGCAGCATTCCAAGCGACGATTCGGCCTCAACCATGGCCGAGCGCAGCCTGCACACCCGGGTGACGATCCTGTCGCGCTCGGCCGGCCTGCTGATCGTGGCCTTCACGGTCTCGCTGATCCTGCTGCGGCTGCCGGGGATGAAACATATCGGCGCGACGCTGCTGGCTTCGGCTGGCTTGCTGGGTCTGGCGGTCGGCGCAGCGGCGCAACCGGCGCTGAAATCGCTGATCGGCGGGTTGCAGATCGCCATGACCGAGCCGTTCCGCATCGGCGACTATGTGGTGGTCGATGGCGAGGCTGGCCGGGTCGAGGATATGCGCCTGTCCTATGTCGTGATCCGGACGCTGGACGAACGCCGTCTGGTGGTGCCCACACCGCGGTTTCTCGATTCGACCTTCCAGAACTGGACTCGCGTCGGCGGGATCACCGGCAACGTGGTGCTGCCGATCAAGCCCGGTACGCCAATTGCACCGATTCGCGCCGCATTCGAAAAGTTGATCGCCGAGCGCCCCGAATGGGACGGGCGCAGCGCCTACCTGATGGTCACCGACGCCAAGGTCGGGGTGATCGAGATCATGCTGTGGATGAGCACAAGCGACCCTGTCCGGCTGGCCGACCTGCGCCTCGCGATGCGCGAGGGGATGCTGGAGTGGCTGCGCGAGGAAATGCCCGAGGCGCTTTGCCGTGACGCAGCTGTAGTGCGCCCGCACAAGCCGCACTGAGCGCCAAGGCAGGGTCGAAACAGGCCGGCCGGCCGCCCCCGGAATCCGGACAAAAAAAAGGCCCGATCGTTGCCGACCGGGCCTTGGAAGTTTTGGGAGAGGATGCCTAAAAGGCCCGTCCGATATGCGGCGACTCTGCCTATTGTGCAAATGCGAAAAGCGCATTTACGGTTGCGTTCTGTGCAATCTGAGGTCAATTTGAACCGATATGGCGATAAAAACCCTGTAAATGCCCGGCAAATCCGTATCAAAATGCAAGCAGCGCATCATTGCCCAAAGGGACACATTCCGATTGCTGCGCTGCAATATGGCTTATGCCGCAGTGCAGCCCAAGCCCTGACGCCCGCTAGTGCGCCAGCAGCAGCGCGGGGGCGCCCGGTTCGCTCAGGAAATAGCGGGTGACTCCACCGAACAGGAATTCGCGCATCCGGCTGCGGCCATAGGCCCCCATCACCAGCAGCTGCCCGTGCTGGCGCGCAACCATTGCGGCCAGCGTTTCCTCGGTCGAGCCGACTCGGGCTTCTTCATGGAACTCGGCCTTGACCTCGTGGCGCGAAAGATAGGCCAGGGCCTCGGTCGGCGGATAGCCGCCGGTCTTCTCGGCCACCGCCAGCAGATGCACCTCACCCGCGCGCGACAGCAGCGGCACGGCGGCGCGCAGGGCGCTGGCCGCGGCATCGCCACCATCCCAAGCCACGCAAGCTCGCTCGATCGGCAGCGTAACGCCCCCTGCCCCGCTGGCAGAAGGCACCAGCAGCACCGGCGTGTGCGCCGACAAAGCCACCTCTCCAGCAAAATCGCAACCATGCGACAGCACCAGCAGATCCGCCAGCCGCGCGCATTCCAGCAAGGCCTCGACCGGCTCTTCCTCGGCCCGCATGATATCGAAGGGCACATCCTCGCGCGTCAGGCGGGCCTTGAGTTCGGCGGCATAGGCGTCGTCACGCTCCAGCGCCTCGCGAATCGCGTCGGCGGCGATGTAGCTGTCGCCCATCGCATCGACCGACATGAAGCGGGCGACCGGGGTATCGATCAGCACACTCAGGTGCCCGTTGTAGGCCCGCGCCAGCGACAGCGCGGTTTCGAGCCGCGCGGCCATGGCCGGGCTCCGGTCGGCAAAAAGCAGGATAGAACGCATGACCAGCCTCCGATGCTTGGTGGACAAGCAGCGGTTTGCGCCGATTGAAGGCTCGGCACAATGATTCAGGTCAAGTGGTCGGAGGTCCTCAGTCCAGCGCGGCCTTCAGCTCGTCCACCAGATCCAGCCGCTCCCACGGGAACAGATCGCCCTCGGCCTTGCGGCCAAAATGGCCATAGGCTGCGGTCGGGCGATAGATCGGCTTGTTGAGGCCAAGGTGGGTGCGGATCGCGCGCGGGGTCAGGCCGCCCAGCCGGGTGATGCTCTTGATCGCCGCCTCGATGGCGTCGTCGCCGACCGAGCCGGTCTCATGGGTGTCGACATAGAGCGAGAGTGGCTCCGACACGCCGATGGCATAGGCAATCTGGATCGTGCAGCGCGTGGCAAGGCCCGCCGCAACCACGTTCTTGGCGAGGTAGCGGGTGATATAGGCCGCCGAACGGTCAACCTTGGTCGGGTCCTTGCCCGAAAACGCCCCGCCACCGTGCGGCGCTGCGCCGCCATAGGTGTCGACGATGATCTTGCGGCCGGTAAGGCCGGCGTCGCCGTCGGGCCCGCCGATCTCGAAGCTACCGGTCGGGTTGATGTAGTAGACGGTGTCGCGCAGCATCACCGGGGGGATCACCTCGGCCACCACCCGCTTCACGTAGGCGTGCAGTTCCGCCTCCTTCTCGCCCTCGTCATAGCCCGGCGCGTGCTGGGTCGAGACGACCACAGCGGTAGCCGCCACCGGCAGGCTGCCTTCATAACGCAGCGTGACCTGGCTCTTGGCGTCGGGCTCGAGGAAGGGGGCCACGCCCGAATGGCGGTCCGCCGCCATCCTCTCGAGGATCTTGTGGCTGTAGTAGAGCGTCGCCGGCATCAGGTCCGGGGTTTCATCCGTGGCATAGCCGAACATGATGCCCTGGTCGCCCGCGCCCTCGTCCTTGTTGTCACCCGCATCGACGCCCTGCGCGATGTGGGCCGACTGGCCGTGCAGGCGGTTGATGAATTCGAACTGTTCCCAGTGAAAGCCGGCCTGAGCATAGCCGATTTCCTTGACCGTGCGGCGCACCGTGGCCTCGATCTCGTCCTTCGCGCCGGGGGCCCAGGCCCCGTCCTCGTAAACGCCCTTGCAGCGGATCTCGCCCGCCAGCACCACCAGCTGGGTAGTGGTCAGCGTTTCACACGCGATCCGCGCCTCGGGGTCCTTGCCCAGAAACAGATCGACAATGGCATCGCTGATCTGGTCGGCAACCTTGTCGGGGTGGCCTTCGGAAACGCTTTCGGAGGTAAAGAGATAATCGTGCCGCATGGTTCGCCTGCCAAATGATATAAAGCAATCTTTATGTCATCTCCCTAGCGGCGCGAAGGCCGCAAGGCAAGGCCTGCCAGACCAAGAAGAACTATCGCCACCCCAAGCGGCAAACCGTTGCCCAGCCAAGCAAACAAGGTCGGGCGATGCGCCGGGGGCAAGGCCATGTCGATCCGCCCGGAAGCTCCGGTGGGAATATGGGCGCGGACCCGGCCATCGGCGTCGATAACCGCGCTGATACCGCTGACCGTGGCGCGCAGCACCGGCAGCCCTTCCTCGATCGCCCGCATCCGTGCCTGCGCCAGATGCTGCGGCGGGCCCCATTGGCCAAACCAGCCATCGTTGGTGGGGTTGAACAGGAATTGCGGGCGGTGCGCCGGGTCGACCACTGCGCCCGAGAAAATGATCTCGTAGCAGACCTGTACGCCCACCTGCCCCCACGGGCCCAGATCAAGCGTGCGCGGCCCCGGCCCCGGCGTGAAGTCGAGATCGCCGGGCACCAGCTTGTCGAGCCCGATCGCCCCCAGCAGCCAGCGCTGCGGCAGATATTCGCCATAGGGCACCAGATGGGCCTTGGCGTAGGAGCCGCGGATCGTCCCCGCGCCATCGAGCGCGGTCACGACGTTCCACGCCCCGGTGATCGCCCCGTTGCGGGCAATCAGGTCGGTCGCGCCGGTCAGCAGCAGCGCATCCGGGCCGATCACCATGCCGATTCGCCGACGCGCCACCGCCGGATCGGCGGCAAAGGTCGTCGCGCGGTAAAGCCAGGCCGGATACCCCTCGCGCAGGTAATCGGGCACCCCGCTTTCGGGCCACAACACCAGCCGCCGACCGGGCTGGTTTGCCTCGGACAACAGCGCGGTCTTGAGAAATTGCGCCTCGTAATGCGCCGGATCGTCCAGCTCGGACTGCGCAATGTTGGGCTGCACCAGCGTGAAGCGGGCTCCGGCGCCTGCATCACGCTGCGCCGTTGGCCCCGGCCAGACCAGCGCCAGCACCGGCACTGCCGCCAGCGCCACGCTGCCCGGAGTGATCCGCCGACTGGCAGCAAGCCACCACAGCCCGGCCAGCCCCACCACCAGCCCCGACAGCCCATAGGTGCCCAGCCACGGCGCCAGCGCAGCAAGGCCCGGCCGAGTGAACGGCCCCAGCGCTACCATCGCCAGCGGGTTCCAGGCAAAACCCGTAAAGACCCAGCCACGCAGCCATTCGGCGATAATCCATGCCCCGGCCATGCCGGCAACAAAGGCCACCCGCCGTTGCCGAAAGCACCAACCTGCCGCCGCCGCCAGCGCGGGATAGAGCGCGAGGTAGAGCGAGAGCGAGGGCACCGCCAGCCAGCCCAGCCAGACTGGCATCTTGGCCTGATAGGTAAAGGCGGTGGCGATCCAGTTATTGCCCAGCGTGAAGTGCCCCAGCCCCCACAGCCAGCCAATCAGCGCCGCATCGCGCGCGCGCGCAGCCCCAGCCATCAGCGCCAGCAGCCCGGCCAGCCCGACCAGCGCGGCAGGCCAGATCGCCAGCGGCTGGAAACCGAGGGCAGCCAGCGCGCCCAGCACAGGGGCGGCGATCCGGGGATGGCGGTGGACGATGGCCGCAGCGGCGCGCAAGGCGCGGGCCACCGGCTTGGCCGGGGACGCTGCCGGCGCGCGGATCATGGCCGGGTGGCCCACCGACGCCGGCAAGTCATCGCTCAGCCGACCGGCTCGAGCGCCTCACCGGCCCCATCGGCAGCCGGCTTGCGCCGGGTGCGGCGGCGCGGGGCCTCCTCACTTGCGGCCACAGCGGCAACCGCTTCGCGCGGGGCGGAGATCGGCGGCGGCAGGCTGGACGGGTCGAGCCCGATCGGCGCCTCGCCAGCGTCATCGCCGCGCGATTCACGACGCGGGGCGCCTTCACGGCGCGGCCGCAGCCCGCCACGGGGCGCACGGCTCTCGCGCAGGAACGGATTCTCGGGCGGCTCGTAAGGATTGGCCGCGTCGCTGCCTTCGGCGGCGGGTTGCACCACCGGCTCGGCAGCCTGCGCCGCCGGCTGGCGGGGGCGCCGATCCTCGCCGCGCGGTTGCCGCTCACGGTCCTCGCCCTGCCGATCGTTGCGGGGGCGGTCGTCGCGCTGGCGATCATTGCGCTGGCCGTCGTTGCGTTGGCCGTCATTACGGGGGCGATCGTCACGCGGCCGCTCCTCGCGCTCGCGCCGGGTGTAGATCGGCTGGTCGAAATTGGGGAAATCGCTCTCCACCGAAAATTCGCCGGCATCCTCGCCCTCATCGCGGAAGCCCTCGCCGCTGTCCGGCCCACGCTCGTCGCGGCGCACGCGCGCCTCTTCCTGCCGCTGGCGGGTATCGGCGATCACGCGGAAATAGTGATCGGCAAACTGGAGGAAATACTCCGCCTGCACGCGATCACCGTTGAGGTGCGCATCGTGCGCCAGCTTGCGATACTTTTCCAGCATCTGCGGAGCATTGCCGCGGGCCCGGCTGTCGATCCGGTTGATCGGCTGACCATTGCCCTGCGGCCGGCCGTTGCCCCGGCCACGCCGACGATTGTTGTTATTGTTGTTGTTATTGCGATGGTTGTTCAAGGGTGCGAGTTCCCTAGCCCGGGCCGCGCCAGCCTGTGCCGCGCCGCCTTGCCGATCATTGCCGGGCAGCCCCTGTAGCTGCCCGTCGACACCTGCTGCCAACGCCCGCGTAGTGCACGGCCCCTGATGCAAATGCTGAAGTAGGCCGGCCCGCGGGGAAATTCCTCCAGCGGCTGGCCTGCAATCACTTAGCGGAGGCGGATGGCGATTGCCAAGCGGATTCTTGAGCCGCACGCATTTCCAGCACCCGTGGCCGCCCGGCAAGATCGTGGCGCAACACCGTGACCAGGCCCGCAGCCGCAGCAATGGCAGAAACCGCAGCGGCCTGCATATGGCCGATCTCGACCAGCGCCACCCCACCCGGGGCCAGCAGGCCTGGCAGTTGCGGCACCAGCACGCGGTAGTCGTCGAGCCCATCCGCCCCGGCGAACAGCGCGCCCGCAGGCTCGAAGGCTTGGACCGAGGGGGCCAGCGCCGCGTCGGCCTCGACATAAGGCGGGTTGGCGAGGATCAGATCGAACTGACCCAGCCCGTCCGACCAGCCGTACTGGGTCCAGTCAGCAGGGCGGATTGTGGCGCGG
>Ga0007815_1000530_pt1 | contig 12054 bp, 8 predicted proteins | sample CryBogCBE02Aug09_FD_71212 | JGI IMG/M metagenome (GOLD analysis project Ga0007815, IMG submission 71212) | Freshwater microbial communities from Crystal Bog, Wisconsin, USA - CBE02Aug09 | ecosystem: Environmental > Aquatic > Freshwater > Lake | place: Crystal Bog, Wisconsin, USA | collected...
GAAAAGTGGTACACGTAAACGTAAAACCTTCCGCGTACACCCCACTGCTTCCATTAGTGCCATTTGTGTAAATCGTTATTGAAGTGATCACACTGCCTGAAGCACATTCACCACCGCTGGGAGCTGTCGAGTTCATGGAGCCACCATTGGTGAATACGATTTCTCCACCAGATACGCCCGTCGTACCATCTGTATGGACTTGTGCGCATGAGTAGCCAAGTGCTGTCATGTAACTGGTATTGCCCGAACTACCCCACATGCCAAACATCGCATAAGAATTTATATAGGCACATGATGCTGGCTCATTGTTGGTGCCACCGCCAGTTCCTCCAGCACTACCAACATCGACTTGGGTTTGAGATGCAGTGGCAGCAGTACTTGCATTCGCCGGACTCGCAGGCAACCACAGCGCCGATGGCACAATCGAAATAACAGATGCTGCTAGCAAGTAAGTAAGCCACCGAGAGATGCGACGGCCAAGGCGCGAATTTTGCCTCAACACAACACCTCCCTTACTGCCGATGGCTAGACAGACAGTTTACGGGGGTGAGAGAGGGTGAATCTACTGCTTGTTTTTGTGACTGCCGTCGCAAAATGGCTTCTCTTGCGAGAGCCCGCAGCCGCAAAACTTAGGGTTTTCTAGAGTTTCGACCACGTTGCCGTCGGCATCGACCAAGTCCACATTGCCAGTGACTCGAATAGAGCCACTGTTGGGGTTAACAAATACCTTTGAATTTTCCATAACCGTGAAAGTTAGTCGAGGTAATCGCGCAGGACTTGTGAACGCGATGGGTGACGAAGCTTCGACATGGTCTTTGATTCGATCTGACGAATACGTTCGCGCGTAACTCCGTAGACCTTACCGATCTCATCGAGTGTCTTTGGTTGACCATCGGTCAAACCAAAACGCATCGCAACTACTCCAGCTTCACGCTCTGACAGAGTGTCGAGAACTGAGTGAAGTTGTTCTTGCAAGAGTGTGAATGACACTGCATCTGCAGGAACAATTGCTTCAGAGTCTTCGATCAAATCACCGAACTCAGAATCTCCTTCTTCGCCAAGTGGTGTGTGAAGTGAGATTGGCTCACGGCCATACTTCTGAACTTCAACAACCTTTTCAGGAGTCATATCGAGCTCTTTAGCCAACTCTTCTGGGGTCGGTTCGCGGCCTAGGTCTTGCAGCATCTGGCGCTGGACACGAGCAAGCTTGTTGATGACTTCCACCATGTGAACCGGAATACGAATCGTACGAGCTTGGTCAGCCATCGCACGAGTGATCGCCTGACGAATCCACCAGGTTGCGTAAGTCGAGAACTTGTAACCCTTGGTGTAGTCGAATTTTTCAACTGCGCGAATCAGACCCAAGTTACCTTCTTGAATCAGATCCAAGAAGAGCATGCCACGACCGGTGTAACGCTTGGCGAGCGAAACAACAAGGCGCAGGTTCGCTTCGAGCAAGTGGTTCTTGGCGCGACGACCCTGAATGATCAGTTGCTCGTACTCGCGCTTGAGCTTCTTATCAATCTTCTTGTCGTGGGCAATTTTCTCTTCAGCAAAAAGTCCTGCTTCAACCTGGAGCGAAAGTTCAACTTCCATCTCAGCGTTAAGAAGAGGCACTCGACCAATGAGCTTCAAGTAATCTTTCACTGGGTCAGCGGTAGCACCCGCGGTCAGAACGGTCTGTGCTGGTGCATCATCTTCTTCTGAATCTTTAATGGTGAAGGCGTTCTCTTCGTTCTGTGATTCTTCCGCGACGTTAACAACGCGGATCTCGGCCTTCTCTTCGTCGCCTTCTTCTGCTTCTTCAGCGATGATCTCTTTGACTTCTTCAATAAGCGTGTCGAGATCTTCGAGTTCAATCTCTTCTAACTCAACATCGCCATCAACGGCTTTTTCAACCACACCAGCAGCAGCTGGCTTTGGTGGATTCTTGGCAGCTTCTTCTGCAGCCTTGCGAGCTTCGATCTCTGCCTTTGTTGGAAAACGACGTGGACCGCCAGATGCCTTCTTTTCTGCAGCAGCTTGTTCTTCAGCAAGCTTTGCTGCCTTCAGTGCTTCTAGTTCGGCTTTTGTTGGAAAACGGCGTGGACCTGCTGAAACTTTTTTCGCTGCAGCTTTCTTAGCTGGGGCTGCTTTCTTAGCAGCAGCCTTCTTGGCTGGTGCAGCTTTCTTTGCTGCTGGCTTAGCAGCTGCTTTTTTAACTGGCTTTGCAGGTGCAGCCTTTGTTGCGGATGTTGCTTTCTTCTTAGTTGCTGAAGAAGTTGTTGTACTGGCAGCCTTTTTGGGCGCACGAACTACAGCCACGGAACATCCTTTTGTTTGCCTGGCCTAACTTCACTGACCAGTGGAATCGATACCCATATTATAACTTGTCCACAGGGCACGCCGGAGCATATCTCCCATGGTTTCCACCTCAATCAGGAAGCCATCGTGACCAAAGGGCGAGTAAATCACCTCAAGCGGACGGGCTGTGGGAGTCAGTTCGACAATCTCTTCCTGCAACCGAAGCGGGAAGAGTCGATCCGTATCAAGCCCCACCACGCTCACCGGGATAGTGATGCCAGCTAGCGCCGCCGCAACTCCCCCGCGACCTCGACCGACATCGTGCGAATTCATCGCCTCGGTCAGAGCAATATAGGTATTGGCATCAAAGCGCTTTGCCAGCTTCGCTGCCTGATGATCCAAATACGACTCGACCGCATAACGTCCGGTCTCATCGCCCTGAAGCTCGCGCCCAAAGCGCACATCCATCTCGGATTCGGTGCGATAGGTCAGGTGCGCAATTCGGCGAGCAATTCCCATACCTTCGATCGGTCCGCGCTCTTGTTCGTAGTAATCCCCGCCATTGAAATAAGGATCGCTTTTAATTGCACGGATTTGAATCGACGCTGCTCCGATTTGATCGCCCGTGGCAACCGCAGATGAGCCAATGGTGCAGATTGATTTCACTCGATCTGGATGATCAATTGCCCACTCGAGTGAACGCATTCCGCCGAGTGAAGGACCAACCGCCATCACATAGCTCTTAATTCCAAGCAGGTCGGTGAGCGCTAATTCTGCTGCGACCATATCCCTAATGCTGAATGTTGGGAATCGTGATCCCCAGCGCTTGGCATCAGGTGCGAGTGAGGATGGCCCCGTACTGCCCTGGCATCCCCCGATAACATTCGGACAAATAATAAAAAATTTATCGCTATCAAGTGGCGCACCTGGACCAACAATGGAAGGCCACCAACCCGGCACATCAGACCAGCCAGTCAGCGCGTGATTAACAAGAATTGCATTGTCGCGGCTCTCATTAAGAACGCCCCAGGTTTGATAGGCGATGGTGATATCCGGAAGTACTTCACCAGATTCCAAGGTGAGATCACCGATTTTTGCAAACAACCGATCACCGGGTGCGTGGTCTTCTAACCATGCCCCGGTAACCGGTTGCTCGACTTTTTCGCTCATCCTGCAAGTATTGCGTGCCTATTTGGCCGCAGCAAAACCTCCAGCCAGATCAGCGAGGATATCTTTGATATTTTCTAGGCCAACCGAGAGACGAACCAAACCAGGAGTCACTCCTGCGGTCACTTGCTCGTCGGCGGTGAGTTGTGAGTGAGTCGTAGATGCTGGCTGAATCACAAGGGAGCGAACATCACCGATGTTTGCCACATGTGAGTGCAGCTTAAGAGCCTCGACAAACTTGGTGCCCGCTTCTAGGCCACCCTTGATTTCAAAGGAGAGCACGGCGCCGGTTCCATGTGGTGCGTACTTCTTAGCAAGTGCATTCCACGGAGATGTTGGCAAGTTCGCGTAGTTCACTTTTTCCACTTGCGGATGGCTCGCTAGAAATTCTGCAACAGCTTGCGCATTTTGCACATGGCGCTCAATGCGAAGTGAGAGAGTCTCAAGGCCTTGAGCCAGCAACCATGCATTGAATGGGCTGACAGCAGCGCCAGTGTCGCGAAGCAGGGTCAAGCGAATCTTGAAGATGTAGGAAAGGTTCGCGCCAAATGCAGAACCAACTCCGAGTGCTTGCGCATAAACCAAGCCGTGATAGCTAGGGTCAGGTTGATTAAAGCCAGGGAACTTTGCGGCTTGCTTGGCGTAGTCAAAGTTTCCAGAATCAACGATGGCGCCTACCACGGAATTTCCGTGACCGGACAAGAACTTGGTGGCAGAGTGAACAACCACATCTGCGCCGTGTTCAAATGGGCGAATCAAAAATGGTGTCGCCACTGTGTTATCGACGATCAGCGGAACGCCATTCTCGTGCGCAATCTTTGCCACTGTCTCGATATCCAAGAGATCGTTCTTTGGATTAGAGATCGTCTCGCCAAAAAAAGCCTTCGTATTTGGACGAACTGCCTTACGCCATGACTCAGGATCATCCGGGTTTTCGACGAAGGTGACATCGATGCCGAACTTCTTCAAGGTGTAGTGGAACAAGTTATACGTTCCGCCATACAAACTTGGTGAAGAGACAATGTGATCGCCGGCTTCTGCCACATTCAAAATTGCATAGGTAGTAGCTGCCGAACCGGAAGCTACGAGAAGTGCCGCGACTCCGCCTTCGAGTGCTGCAATACGTTGCTCAACTGCATCCTGTGTTGGATTCATCAAGCGGGTGTAGATATTTCCAAGTTCTGCTAATCCAAAGAGATCGGCAGCATGCTTGGTATCGCGAAATGTGTACGCAGTTGTTTGAAAGAGCGGCAGTGCGCGTGCACCGGTTGATGGATCAGGAACTTGGCCCGCATGAATTTGGCGAGTTTCAAATGATGCTTGAGTTGAATCGAATCCTGCTGACATGTCATTACCTCCAGTAAGTAAGAGGGTGCACAGAGATCGGTAAAAAAGTGAGGACGACCCACTCAACTACCGGGTCTGATGTGACCCACGCTTGCCAACTGCACTGTGCAGTTGACCTGGTCTTCACCCGGAGCACCCCACCGTGGTGGAGGGTTGCCGTCCATTAAGCCGGGGCTAAAACATGGAACTCGTGACCTGGTTAAACGATACCCGATTCTTGCCACTTCGATGTAATCGGCAATCTGCGATCCTTGCCAAATGCTCGACGCGAAATCTTGCTTCCAGGCGGATACTGACGACGCTTGTACTCAGCTCGATCCACCAAGCCAATGACTCTTGTTGCAAGCTCTTTGCTAAAACCTGCCGCCAAAATGCCAGCTAAGCCACCATCGTTTTCAATGTAGATAGTGAGAACTTGATCGAGCTCGGCATAGTCCGGCAGCGAATCAGAATCTTTCTGATCTGGCCTGAGCTCGGCCGAAGGTTCCTTGGTAATTGAATTCTCTGGAATAGGTGGAACTTCGCCATTTTCTAGCGCCACACGATTGCGCCACTTAGAGATTGCCCAGACCTCTGACTTAAAGAGATCTTTGATCGGCGCGAATCCACCGACGGCGTCGCCATACAACGTTGAGTACCCCACCGCTAATTCAGATTTATTTCCGGTTGCTAAGACGCAATGACCTTCTTGATTCGATAGCCCCATCAAGGTTGTGCCGCGAACACGTGCCTGCACATTCTCTTGTGCCAAGCCTTGTAGGCCAAGATTGCTCACAAATGAATCGACCATAGGTTGGATCGGAATGACTCGATAATTCAATCCGATTCGCTTGGCAGAATCTGCTGCGTCGCTGAGCGAATGTTCGGATGAGAATTCACTTGGCATCGCTACGCCATAGACACGATCTGCTCCCAGTGCATCCGCTGCAATTGCGGCGGTGAGGGCGGAATCGATTCCACCAGAGAGTCCAAGAAGGACTGACGTAAATCCATTTTTCTTTACGTAATCGCGCAGCCCCACAACGAGTGCCTGCCAGATTTCGGCCTCTGGCTCGAACCGAGTTGCTGCGCCGTGAATCATCTTCAGGTATCCAGGAACACGTTCACTCGAGATCACTACATCCGGATTGCTCGTGCCGCACTTGGCATCGACATCGACAACCATGAGTCCATCAAAAAATTGTGGGGCTCTGGCAATCAATTCACCATCGGCGCTCACTGCGATGCTGTCGCCATCAAAAATCAGATCGTCTTGCCCGCCGGTCATATTGACGTAAAGAAGCGGCGCTTTAATTTCACGAGCACGGCGCTTCACCAGTGCTGCACGAAGATCATCCTTGTTTCGCTCAAAGGGGCTTCCGTTTGGAACTAACACCAAGCCCGGAGTTCTGGCCGCAAGTTCTGAGACCGGTCCTTGCTCGCGCCAAATATCTTCACAGATCGCAATTCCTACATCTACCCCGTGAATCCGTACAACCAATGATTTATCACCAGGAACGAAATTGCGGAACTCATCAAAGACGCCGTAGTTAGGAAGATGGTGCTTGATATATGTGGCAACAATGTGACCGCGATGAATAATTGCAACGGCATTCTGAGGGCGCTTGTTCTCGCTCTCCTCGAGATAACCGACTACTGAAACTAAGTCGCCGTAGTCAACGAGTTTGGCAGCGAGCTCGACGATCGCTTGTTTGGACGCTGCTCTGAAAGTAGAACGCAACGCCAAGTCTTCAACTGGATAACCAGTGAGCACCATCTCGGGAAAAACGAGGACGTGGGCCCCGGCGCTAGAGGCCTTACCTGCATACTCGAGAACGAGTTCGGCATTTTCGGCCAGCGCACCAACAGTTGGGTTTACCTGAGCCAAGCCCACCCGAAGCTGTCCGATTGGTTCACGTGCCATGTTGCAAGCCTATCTCCTCGCCCGAGTCGACTGAATTCCAGATCTGAAGCGAATGTGATCTGCAGGTAGAATTGAGCCAGACCGTGGACCACAGAAGTCGCCACCAGGTGGCTGGCCGCGAGTTGAGAAATTGAGTGACTATGTCTAACTCGTATGCAAAATCTTCATCGACCCGTCGGGTCTCTATCGCCGATCTCGCTGCCTACAAAAAGCGCGGTGAGAAGTGGGCCATGATCACCTGCTACGAGCAGATGATGGCGGAAGTATTTGATGAAGCCGGAATCCCCGTCCTCTTAGTCGGCGACAGCGCTGGTAATAATTTTCTCGGTGAAGAGAACACTATCCCGGTAACACTGGATCAGATGGTGATGCTCTCTGCCGCGGTCGTTCGCGGCTCCAAGCGAGCTCTAGTAGTTGCCGATTTTCCTTTCGGAAGTTATGAAAAATCCCCCAAGCAAGCGCTCGAATCTGGCGTGCGGTTATTTAAAGAAGCCAAGGTTCACGCCATTAAATTAGAGGGCGGCAAGAAAGTTGTGCCGCAGATCAAAAAGTTGATCGCAGCTGGAATTCCAGTCATGGGTCACCTTGGCCTCACGCCGCAATCGGTCCATGCCCTGGGTGGATTTAAAGTGCAGGGCCGGGGCGAGGATGCAGCTCGCATTATGAAAGACGCCAAAGCGCTAGAAGCTGCCGGAGTCTTTGCCATTGTTTTAGAACTTGTTCCTGCAGAACTTGCAACGGCGATCGCACAAGAGCTGCGTATTCCCGTGATCGGAATTGGGGCAGGAAATGGCTGCGATGCCCAAGTGATTGTCTGGACTGACCTGATGGGGCTCACCGCCCAACCGCCAAAATTCGCTAAGGCCTACCGCAATCTGCGCGAAGTCATTGGCTCGGGCGTGCAAGAGTGGGCGCAGGATGTAGCAAGTGGCGCGTTTCCTGCCGAGGAGCAGACTTTCCATTAAGTTGCAGCCATGCCGAAGTTACTAGGAAAGTTTGCGGTCGATCTCTCACCGCTCAAGAAATATCCTGATCTTCGCTACCTCTTCTTTTCCGGGCTAGTTACTCGATTTGGATCTGCCCTCACCCTGGTAGCACTCCCCTTTCAGATCAAAGAGTTAACTCATTCCTACATCGCGGTAGGGCTGATGGGTGCTGTCGAAATCGCACCACTCATTGTCTTTGCACTTTATGGTGGCGTTCTTGCGGATTCCGTCGATCGCAAACGCATGGTCTGGGTCTGCGAACTTCTGGCGCTCTGTTTTTCTGCAGCCCTCTTTGGAAACTCACTGTTACATAAGCCCCACCTGGTACTTCTCTATGTGGTTGCCGCTGGTTTTGCAGCAGCAGATGGCCTTCAAACACCGAGCCTTGGCGCTATTTTGCCGCGCCTGGTTTCCCACGAAGATCTCCCTGCATCGCAATCGCTGATGTCACTTCGCTGGCAGGTAAGCGCCGTGATCGGGCCGTCGGTAGCAGGCATCATCATCGCCACGGCGGGAGTGAAAACCGCATATTTAATCGACGTGATCTCATACCTACTCTCGGTCCTTTTCATCCTGCGAATTCGGGCGATTCCACCGGTAGCGGGCGGCGCAACGAAATCCATCGCCAGCATGTTTAGTGGCATCAAATACGCCGCTTCTCGCAAAGACCTGCTTGGCACCTACATCGTCGACCTCTGCGCCATGTTTTTTGCAATGCCAAATGCCCTCTTCCCATTTTGGGCAGACCAGATTCACTCTCGCTGGGCGCTGGGATTTTTCTATGCCGCCGGCACAATTGGGGCGGTTATTGTCACCGCAACAAGTGGCTGGATGAAAACTTTTACCAAAAATGGCTGGGCGATCACTATCGCTGCCATTGGTTGGGGAATTTGCATCAGCTTGGCCGGTTGCACCAATTCCCTCTGGGTAGTGCTCCTATTTTTGGGATTAGCAGGTGCATCAGACCAGGTCAGCGCGCTCTGCCGTGGAAATATCTGGAATCAGTCCATTCCCGATGAATTTCGAGGCAGATTGGCCGGTTTGGAGCTACTTTCTTACTCGGTGGGGCCACTGGGCGGTCAGTTACGCGCCGGTACGGTCGCTGCACTGACAACTTTGCGCACTTCTGTCATCAGTGGCGGCCTTATTTGCATCGCCGGAATAAGTTTTGCGGCCGGAAAATTGCCAGAATTTCGGCATTACGATTCTTCAACAAATGAATTCGCAATTGCACAACGAAATAAAAAGAAGTTGTCAGAAGAATAAATTTTCTGAAACAGCACAAAATTTCCAAAAAATATTGTTGCGACACGCTGTCAAGTTTTGACACAAAATAGTGGAATCTTTTGCTAATTGCTGTCACGATTCTCCTTGAACAGGTTCGGTGACGGATCGGACCATTCTGATAGGAGACTCACATGGCTGCAGCTAAGAAAACTGCTCCAAAGCGTCGCAAGAAGGCAGCTGCTAAGGCAGCTCCAGCTCCAAAGCGTCGTAAGAAGGCTGCTGCAAAGGCAGCTGCACCAGTAGCAAAGAAGGCCGCTCCAAAGCGCCGTAAGAAGGCAGCTGCTAAGAAGGCAGCTCCAGCTAAGAAGACAACAGCAAAGAAGGCAACAGCAAAGAAGGCGGCTCCAAAGCGTCGTAAGAAGGCTGCTGCTAAGAAGGCTGCTCCAGCTAAGAAGGCACCAGCTCGTCGTAAGAAGGCTGCTGCTAAGAAGACAACCGCTAAGAAGACAACAAAGCGCGTTGTTAAGAAGACAGCTGCTAAGAAGCCTGCTGCAAAGAAGGCTCCAGCTCGTCGTAAGAAGGCTGCAAAGAAGTAAATCCCCATTGGAAAAGCCCGCCATGAAAATGGCGGGCTTTTTTATTTCCGTTACTTCTAATAATTAACTTACTTATCGCACTCTTCTGTAAATTGCTCTCGCAACTTCTCACTTACTTGCTCGAAAATACGCGCAATCTCTTCTTGATCCTTGGCGGTGAGTTGGTCCAAAAACCTACCCCGAATGCTTTCTACGTGGTCGGGGGCCGCTTTAACAATTGCCTTCCAACCCTTCTCGGTCATCACTGCAAAAGAGCCACGCTTATCTTCTTGGCAGACTCGACGAGAGACAAGGCCGGCTTTCTCCATCGCCTTAATCCGGTGCGAGAGTCTGGACTTAGAAATCAACGCCGACTGGGCCAGCTCGCTCATGCGAAGTTCGCGAGCAGGAGCCTCGGATAGCAAGACAAGAACTTCGTAATCCGACATCGATAAATCATGAAGAGCTAAATCGTTCTCCATCGCATCCCACAACCGGCGGGATGTTTGAATATAAGCGCGCCACGCTTTGAGCTCTTTGGGGCCAAGCCACCTTGGCTGAGTCTTTTTCGTGGGCATGGCTTAAGGATACGTCCAGTTGTGAATAGTTGAAAGTTGAACCTTCTTCCTCACTTCTACCCCGCCTGAGCGCGAGCGCTGTAATAGGCTGGAGGCATGAGCACTGCACAGAAGAGTGGAATTTTCCTCGATTACATGAAGCCCGAGATTCGCCCGCAAGATGATCTCTTCCGATTTGTTAATGGCACCTGGCTAGAAACAAAAGAGATCCCCGCGGATCGAGCTGCCGATGGTCACTTCAATCGACTCCGCGAAGAAGCCCAAGAACACGTCAAAGCGATCATTGAGGACCTCTCCAAAACTACGGCAGCCCCTGGCAGCAACGCCCAGAAGATTGGTGACCTGTACCGCTCCTTCATGGACGAGGCTCGAATCGAAGCTTTGGGGATTACTCCGATTGAAGGCGATCTCAAGCGAGCGCTCTCCCTCACAACCAAGAGTGAATTCTTAAAGGTGCTAGGCGAGTTCGAAGCTCGTGGCAACGGCGGGCTCTTCTATAGCTACATCAACACGGATGCTCGCGATGCCAATACCTACATTGCCTACATCGGCCAGAGCGGGTTGAGCTTGCCCGATGAGGCCTACTACCGCGAGGAGCAGTACGTAGAGATTCGCTCAGCCCTTCTGCTCCACATTGAGAAGATGTTCGCCTTGGCTAAGGTCGAAGGCGCTGCCCTTCATGCAGCCAACGTGCTCGAACTCGAGACCGCGATCGCGAGTTTCCACTGGGATCAGGTCCGCGATCGAGATGCCGAACTGACCTATAACAAATACTCTCTCGAAGAGCTCAAAGCGCTGGCCCCTGACTTTGAGTGGGACGCCTGGATGGCTGCCGCCAAAATTCCAGCGCGCACCCTGGCGCAATGTGTCATAGCAGAACCTTCCTACTTCGAAGGAATTAACGGTCTGCTCAAAGAATTTAACTCTGAGCTGTGGGCTTCGTGGCTTGCGTGGCACCTGCTTTCTGGCAGCGCGGCTTATTTGAGCAGTGAATTTGTCAATCAAAACTTTGCTTTCTACGGCACCACGCTCTCGGGTATCCCGCAATTGCGCGAGCGCTGGAAGCGCGGTGTAGCTCTCGTCGAAGGCGCGCTCGGTGAAGCGATCGGTGAGATCTATGTGCAACGCCACTTCCCGCAAGCGGCTAAAGAGCGGATGCAGACCCTGGTAGCGAACTTGCTTGAGGCTTATCGGGTCGATATCGCTGCGCTCGATTGGATGAGTCAAGAGACGAAAGAGAAAGCCTTCATCAAGCTCGATAAGTTCACTCCGAAAATTGGCTATCCGGATAAGTGGCGGGATTACTCGGCGCTCACCATCACGCCAGACAATCTGATTGAAAATCTTGCTGCTGTTGCCACCTTTGCCCAAAACCATGAGCTAGCCAAAATTGGTTCTCCGGTTGACCGCAGCGAATGGCACATGACCCCTCAGACTGTGAATGCCTATTACAACCCGGGCATGAACGAAATCGTCTTCCCAGCAGCTATTTTGCAGCCGCCATTTTTCGATCTCGAGGCCGATGATGCAGTCAATTACGGCGCTATCGGCGCGGTGATCGGACACGAAATCGGTCATGGCTTCGATGATCAGGGTTCCAAATATGACGGCGATGGCCAATTGGAAAACTGGTGGAGCGAAAAAGATCTCGAGGAATTCCAGAAGCGCACTAAAAATCTCATTGCACAGTACGACGAGCTTCGACCTTCGGGTGCGCCAGATGTGCATGTCAACGGCGCCCTGACAATCGGTGAGAACATCGGCGACCTCGGAGGCCTCACCATTGCTCACAAGGCCTATGAGATAGCGCTTAATGGCGCTACACCGCCTGTCTTAGATGGTTTTACTGGTTATCAACGCCTCTTTATCGGTTACGCACAAACGTGGTGTGGAAAGCAGCGTGCCGAAGAGATTAGAAGGCGCGTTTCAATGGATCCGCACTCCCCTGACGAGTTCCGATGCAATCAGATCGTGAAGAATTTCGATCC
>Ga0007815_1000538_pt1 | contig 11939 bp, 10 predicted proteins | sample CryBogCBE02Aug09_FD_71212 | JGI IMG/M metagenome (GOLD analysis project Ga0007815, IMG submission 71212) | Freshwater microbial communities from Crystal Bog, Wisconsin, USA - CBE02Aug09 | ecosystem: Environmental > Aquatic > Freshwater > Lake | place: Crystal Bog, Wisconsin, USA | collected...
CCCGCTCCACGTGCCCCCGCGCAGATAGGCCAGCACCCGGCGCGGGCCGGACAGGAAGCTGGCAAAGCGCGCCGGCGTGCTGCCGACAAGGCCCCAGCCCAGCCGGAACACCACCAGCGCCAGCATCACCAGCCCCAGTTGCTTGTGCAGGTCCATCCGCCCGGCTTCGGCGCTGAGCCACAGCGCGGGGACCAGCGCGGCAAAGCCCCAGTGGCTCAGCCGCACGGGCCAGTCCCACAGCTGGATCCGGGAGCTTGCCGCGCTGTCGGGCACGGTCAGTCGCGCGCCTTGAAGTCCTGATGGCAGGCCTTGCAGGTGCCGCCGACCTTCATCTGAGCCTCGCGCACCGCAGCCGGGTTGCCGGTACCGGCGGCCAGCTTCAGCCCTTCGGCAGCCGCGACAAGATCATCGGCACGCTTGCGGAAATCGGCGGGCTTCTCCCAGATCGCCGGCAGGGCGTGGGTCTTCACGCCACTTTCCGGGCCGCTGCCCTTGGGGAACATCCCCGCGACGCGATGCGCGTTCTGGGCGATGGTGGCGGCATTGGTCTTGAGCACGGCGGCGGCCGGGGCGGGGGCCTTCAGCTCCTCGCCGATGGCCTTCATCGCCTTGCCCATACCCTTGAAATTGTCCTCGCGCGCCTTGACCAGCGCCCCGGCGTCGGCCGCAACCGCAACCCCGGCGACCAGCGCCAGCGCGCCGCCAACCACGAATTTGCCCAGTAATTTCATCACTTTTTCTCCTGCACGCCGCTTGGGCTGAAACTGTGCTTTCACCCTAGGCGCGGCATATGACGCGGCCATGAACAAGGCAAGCCGGCAGACCATCCCTGCCCGCACCACGAAAAAATTCGTCACGCGGCGAAGGGGCGCCGTGCCGATCCGCGTTTGGCTGCTGTCCCTGCCCCCCGGGACGACACTGGAGTAGCCCCGATGAATGCTCTTCCCGTCAAGCTGATCGCCGCGCTGGCCCTTGCCGGCCTTGCCCTGCCCAGCCCCGCGCTGGCGCTGACCAAATGGCAGCGCAACCACCCGGCCCGCACCGAGGTCAATGGTCGCATCGCCAACCAGCAGCACCGCATCACCCAGGAAGTGAAGTCTGGCCAGATCACCACCCAGCAGGCCCAGGCCCTGCGCGCCAACGATCATGCCGTGCGGCTTCAGGAACGCGCCGATGCCAGTGCCGACGGCAACCACGGCCACCTGACCCGCGCACAGGTCAAGGCGCTGAACGGCGAACTGAACGCCAACAGTCAGGCGATCGGACACTGATCCCGCTTGCCGGGCGGACACCCCGGACACGCCCGGCAGACGGCCCGTCGCATCGCGGTGCGGCGGGCCGTTTTACATCCGGGTTCAGAGCCGCGGCAGTGTCACCCCGCGCTGGCCCATATATTTGCCCGCGCGGTCGGCATAGGAGGTTTCGCAGGGCTCGTTGCCCGCCAGAAACAGGAACTGGCACGCGCCTTCATTGGCGTAGATCTTGGCCGGCAGCGGCGTGGTATTGCTGAATTCCAGCGTCACGTGGCCTTCCCAGCCTGGCTCGAGCGGGGTGACGTTGACGATAATCCCGCAGCGGGCATAAGTGCTCTTGCCAAGGCAGATCACCAGCACGTCGCGCGGCACACGGAAATATTCGACCGTGCGAGCCAGCGCAAAGCTGTTCGGCGGGATGATGCAGACATCGGTCTCGCGGTCGACGAAACTTCTGGGGTCGAACAGCTTGGGATCGACCACCGAGGAATCAACGTTGGTGAAGATCTTGAACTCAGGCGCCACCCGCGCATCATAGCCGTACGACGAAAGGCCGTAGGAGATGCAGCCATCGCGCCGCTGGCTCTCGACAAAAGGCTCGATCATCCCGTGCTCGAGTGACTGCTGCCTGATCCATTTATCCGAAAGAATCGCCATTGGGCTGCTGTGGCCGATGCACCGGCACGGGGCAAGGGGGGTGGCGCCCGCCTTCCCCCGCCCGCCCCCGCCCCAGCCAGCCGCGTCACCATTTCCAGTCGAGCTGTGCGGTCCACGCACGCTGCGGGAAGGGGTGGAACAGGAAGTATTTCGCATTGCCAAGATTATCGACCCCGGCCGCCGCGCTCAGCCGTTCGGAAAGGCGCCAGGCCGCCCGCAGGTCGACCACCACATAGTGATAGAAGCCCTGATAGGTGTTGCCGACCGTGTCGCTGTTGTCGAGGTTGGCATAGTTGCGGCTGGCGAAGCGCACGGCCGGGGTCAGCGCCAACCGCTCGGTCAGGTGCCAGGTCAGCACCATGTTGCCCTTCCAGTGCGGCACGCTGGGCAGCAATTTGCCGACGGCGGCGGGAAAGGCCGCATCGGCGCTGGTGATCGCGTCGGCGTAGGTCAGGCTGGCGGAAAGATCCCAGCCCGGCAGCAGGTCGCGCTGCTCAAGCGCCAGCTCGGCCCCGCGCGCACGGGTGCGCTCGACATTCTGGACGAAGCTGGCCGACAGCGCCGCACCGCCGCCGGGCGGGGTAAACAACGCGGTCTGGCTGATCAGGGCATTGTCGATCACCTCGTTGAACAACGCCAGCCGGAAGCTGCCGCTGCGGCTAACCCGTTCCAAGGCCAGTTCGACGCTGCGGGCGCGTTCGGGCAGCAGGCCGGGATCGGGGTTCGCCAGCAGCGTGCCCACTGTGGTCGCCTGATAGAGCTCGCCCACAGTCGGCATGCGGAAGGCCTGTCCGGCAGAGAGCCGAGCCGCCCAGCCGCCGCCCGGTTTCCACACCAGGCTGGCCTTGGGGCTGACCCCGGAGAAGCTGCGTTGCGGCTGCACCACCGTGCTGTTGACGCTGGCGGTCAGGCTGGAATTGATCCCCCCCCACGCGCGCCACCATTCAGCCCGCGCGCCCAGCGTCAGGGTCAGCGCCGGGACCAGCTGCACCGCATCTTGCGCCCAGACCGCCACGGTCCGCGTATTGCCGTGCGAAAGGGCGCGGCGCTGACCGAGTGCGGATGCGCTGTCGAGCCAGTTGGCAATGGTCAGGGTGTCGACGTTCAGCGTCTCGCGGTCCGTATGGGCACCGAACGACAGGCGCTGTACTGGGCTGGGCGACCAGTTGGCGCGGGCATCGAGCGTCGCCCAGCCGGTGCCATCCTGCCGGGCAATCGTCCCTGCCCCACCTTGCAAGGCGGTCGGCAGGTCGTTGCGGGTGGCGACAAAGCCGGTGCCGGGCGCAGTGGTCACCGCACCGTTGACCGCGCCGCTGTCGGGCGAGGGGTTGTTCTGCCAATCGTGGGCATAGCGATAAAGCGTGCCGATCACCTGCCAATCCAGCCCCGGCGCATCGCCCGCAAGGCTAAGCACATGGCTGAAATGCAGGGCATCGCGGGTGTAAACGGCGGAATTGAAGCCCACGGTGCCGGTGTTGGCGGTGAGATAGCTGACCGCGCCCGAGAGATTGTGCTGATAGCTGTCGACCGCACTGCGCGTGCTGTCCTGCCAGATGCCCAGCGCGTAGCTGAGCCGTACCTGCGCCGACAGGTCGGCCACGGCCTTCAGCTTGAGCGTATCCTGCACATGGTGCTCCAGCCCGCCCGCGCCCAGCACCAGCACCTGCTGCCCCAGCTTGTTGAGCGCGGGATAGCCGTCAAGCGTGCCCGCCGGGCGGCTGGGCGGGGTTGTGGCGGTACCGGTCAGGGTAACGAAGCTGACCGGCTGGGCATTGGCCTCGGTCCGGGTCGCGCTGGCCAGCAACCGCACCGCGCCGATCCGCCCGCCCAGCGCAGCGTAATATTGCCAGCTGGGCAGGCTGCGGTGGGTGCCATAGAGATCGAAGGCCTGCTGGTTGGTCAGCACCCCGGCGCGCGCCTCCAGATGGTCTGGCATCCGGGTGGTGATATTGACCACGGTACCGATGGCATTGCCCGAATAGGCGGCCGAGAACGGCCCGTAGATCACCTCGACCCGCTCGATCTCCTGCGCGCTGACCAGTTCCCAGCGCGGGCTGCCATTGCCGTTGTTGTTGCCGATCAGCGCCGACAGTAGCGCCCCGTCGGCAAAAATCAGGCTGCGCGCGCTGGCCCCCAGCCCGCTGGTGCGCGTAGCAATCGGCGCAAAAGTGTCGCCGATGTGCCGTTTGCGGATCACCAGGCTGGGGGCATATTTCAGTGTGTCCTCGACCGAGGAGGCATTGACCGTGGCGGCGATCTGCGCCGCATCGAGGGTGACAGTGGAAGCCGGCGGCGCATCGGCCAGCGGCTTCTGGGCGGTAACGACAATCTCGCCGGCATTTTCGGCAGTATCAGCGGCCAGCGCCGGGCCGGCAGCGAGCAGCGCGCCAGCCAGCGCACAGATAGGAGCATTCATGGGGAATTCCTGAACCGGAATGGCCGCCGAGCAACCAAAGGCGCGGCAGCCGGGAAAGTGCGGTGGGTTCAGGCAGTCTGCGGGGGGCCGCGCGGCGGAGGGGCGCGATGGCGCCAACGGTCAGTCCGCAGCGCCGGGGCCGGGGCAAAGCCCAGCAACAGAACGAAGGCCAGCGCCAGCGCCAGCACCACCGGATCGGCCCCGCCCAACGCGGCATGGCCCAAGGCGGCATAGGGGCAGGCACTGTCGCTGCTGGCCGGGACGTCGTGGCGTTCGCCCGGCTTCATCGGCAGGCTGACCTGCAACACATTGCCCGGCTCGGCGCAAATCCGCACCGTCAGGCGGCCATCATTGGTGCCAGGCATGAAGCCGGTCGGCACCAGCGCCTTCATGACCAGCGCCAGTGCCAGCACGGCGGCGGCCAGCCGGCGGTGGGAGAAAAGCAAGGCGCGCACGGCAAACACAGGCGCGCCTATAGGCCCGTCACCCGGCCCTGTCTACCAGCCGCATGTGCCGAATCTGCGCCAGCTTGCGCAGAAGCTGGGTCGGCCAGGGTTTCGCGACGCCGGGTTAAGCCCGCTTAGCGCGCGGCAGCCTTCTTTTCCGGCACGAAGCCCTGCACTTTCATCCAGGCCACCATCTGGTCAAACCACAGGTCGGAGGTATTGCCGCCCGGCGTGGAGGCAAAGCCGTGCCCGCCCGAGGCATAGAGATGCCCCTCGATCGAGCCGCCGGCCTGCCGCCAGGCATGGAACAGGCCAAGGTCCTGCTTACCGAAAAAACGGTCATCCGCAGCCAGGGCGGCAAACATCGGCATCGGGTTGGCGGGCACCGTCGCAGTCTGGGTCGGGCCGTAGATCATGCCGACGAAATCGGGCCGCGCCACGCCGGTGGCCTGCTGGACAGTGGCCAGCACCGTCATCGCCCCCGCCGAAAAGCCGACGATGCCGACCTTCTTGGGATCGACGTGCCATTCGGCGGCGCGCGCGCGCACCAGCTTCACCGCTTCTTCGGTATCGGCGGCGGCATAGGGAATACCCTCGGCCAGGTCGCGGGTCGGCTTCATCTTGCGGAAGCTGGTGACCAGTTCGTCGTGGAACCCGGCATAGCCACCGGGCATCGGCTGGGTGCGATACTTCAGCACGAAAACGCGCACGCCATAGGGGGCAAGACGCTGGGCAACCTGATAGCCTTCGTTATCCATCGACAGGAACAGGAACCCGCCGCCCGGCACCAGAATGACTGCCGGCGCGGCGGCATCGCCCTTCAGCGTCGCGGGGATCGGGATCAGGCTGGGCGTGCCGACATTGTAGGCATAGCGGCTGGTCGGCCCATCCGAGGCCCAGCCTTCGGCCGTCACCAGCGCGCGCTGGTGGGCGATGGGCAGCAAGACCGCGGGCGGCTCAACCGGATTAGGAATGGACTGGACCCCATAGACCCAGTCGCCCGGATCGGCCTGCGCCGGGCTCGACATGGCTGCCACCGCCGCCAGCACCAGACCGCCCAAACCCCGTTTCACCTTGCCAACCACGAACCTCTCCCAAGTTAGACTGTTTGTCTGCCAGCGCATCTTAGGCCAGCGAGCGCGGAATGGGCAGACAAAATTGGCGGCGGCCCTCAATCGAGAAAAGTCCCGCTTTCAAAGTTATTTGCGCAAGCAATCGGTTGATCGGTCGCGCCATCGCGGGCACATTCCCGCGATGAGGGAATCAGGGGAGGAACCGGGGCCCGGCGGCGCGGCGCGCTATTGGGCGTTTGTTTCCTACAGCCATGCCGACAGTCGTTTCGCGGGGTGGCTGCACCGCCAGCTGGAACGCTATCGCCTGCCCGATGGGCCACCCGCCACCGCCCGCCGCGTCTTTATCGACCGGGCCGAGCTGGCCGCCGGCAGCGATCTGTCGGTTGAAGTGCGCAGCGCACTGGCCCGGTCGGCGGCGCTGGTGGTGGTGGCCAGCCCGGCGGCGCGCGCAAGCCGCTGGGTAGCGCGCGAGATCGAGGAATTCCGCCAGCTGCATCCCGACGCCCCGGTGCTGGTGGCACTGGCCGAAGGCACGCCGGAGCAGGCCTTTCCCACCCCGCTGCTGGGCACGCCCGGAGCCCCGATCGAGCCGCTGGCGGCCGATTTCCGCCGCATTGGCGATGGGCGGACGCTGGCGTTGCAAAAACTGGTCGCCGGGCTGGCCGGGGTGCCGCTTGACCGCTTGATCCAGCGCGACAGCCAGCGCCGGCTGCGCCGCGTGACGGCTATCACAGCGGCCTCGCTGGCGCTTAGCCTAGGGACCGGAGGGCTGGCGATTGCCGCGATCCGCGCCCGTGCCGAGGCCGAGGCCCAGCGCAACGAGAGCGAGGCGATGGTGGAATTCATGCTGACCGACCTCAGGCAACGCCTGCGCGCCGTCGGCCGGCTGGATGTGATGGGGGCGGTGAACGACCGGGCAATGCAGCATTACGATACCATGCAGGACCTCTCCAGCCTGCCCGACGAGGTGCTGGAGCGCCGCGCCCGGCTGCTCTCGGCGATGGGCGAGGATGCCTTCAACGACAAGCAGCGGATGGGCCGCGCCGAGGCGATTTTCCGGCAGAGCTGGCGCACCACCCGCGACCTGTTGCGCCGCCGCCCGGCCGACCCGCAGCGCCTGTTCGACCATGCCCAGAACGAATACTGGCTGGGCGCAGTGCCGGCCTTTCGCGGCGACAAGGCCGCAGCGGCCCCGCATTTCAAGGCCTATCGCGCGCTGGTTGCCCGTTTGCAGGTGGCAGAGCCCGGCGCGACCCGCACCCGTCGCGAGCTGGGCTATGCCGAATCGAACCTGTGCCAACTGGCACTGATGCCCCCCGCCGAACCGCGCGAGGCGGCGGAGCATTGCCGGCAAGCGGCCGAAGCCAAGGGGCAGCTGGCCGGCGCCAACCCGGCCGACGTGCAAAGCCAGATAGACTATTCCAACGGCCTTGGCTGGTTGGCCGATGCCCGCCGCGCGCTGGGCGACACGGCCGGGGCGACCGCGATCCGGCGGCGGCAGGTGGCGCTGATGGAAGGGCTGGCCCGGCGCTTTCCCGATGATTTCCGCGTGCTGCATTTCCTGATGATGGCCCGTGTCGGCCTTGCCCTGCACGCCCGCCATATCGGCGACGATGCCACCGCCGCAGCGATGAAGATCGCCGCTGCCGCCATTCTTGAACGGCTGCATGCCCACGACCCCAACAATCGCGACTGGGCGATGTGGCGCGGACGCATCCCACGGATCTGACCTTCGCCACCCCGGCACCACCCCAGCATAAGGATCGCACCATGCCCCAGACCAACGGCCCGGAAGACCACAAACCCAGCGGTGGGGGGCTTGGCCCCAACGAGCCATACGACACCGTCGACGTGATATTCGACCTGGTGGTCAGGCCGGGCGCGGGCCGCTCGACCCTGCAATTGCAGATGTCCGCCCCCAGCAGCCCCGATGCGGTAGCGACCCTGCCCGACGGCAGCCAAATGCTGGCCATTCCGCCCGGCGCGCTGCGGCTGTTCCGGATCACGCTGGCGGGCGGGTGGGACTGGAAGTTCGACCTCGGCACCGACATCGACGGCGTGCCGGTGCGCTTCAAGGACCCGGGCCACGCCGGCTTCTACCATGTGGCGGCGGCGGGCGACCGAGCGATGGGGCTGGTCGGCCGCTCGACCGTGCGCGCCGATTACGGCGGGCCAGGCAAGGTTCACCCCTTCAACCTCTACCTCCAGTTCCTCCAGCCGGGCGGGCGGGCCCCGCTGCGGTTGCGGATTGACCCCGATGGCGGCAACCCGCCGCCGCAAGGCTGAGCGGCGATGAGCGGATCGCGCAGCTCTGTCGTGGCGCTGGCCGCCATCGGCGCGCTCGCCCGGGCCGGGGCGGTCGCCCGGGCGTGGGAGCTTTATGCGGCCACCCCGGCGGAGCTGCAGGACAGCATGGCCGGCCTCGCAATCCGAGGCCGGCTGCTGAAGGCCCGCGCGAGGGCGGCCCCGGCGGCCGAGGCCAAGCCGCTGTTTGCCAAGGCGGCTGGGGCCTATGCCAAGGCCGATGCCGGCGCCCCGGCGCCTTACCTGCTGATCAATGCCGCCAGCATGGCGCTGCTGGCCGGCGACAGGGCTGGCGCGCGGGCGCGGGCGCAGGCGGTGCTGGATCGGCTGGATGGCCCCGCACTGCTGGACGACACCCCCTATTTTCTCGCCGCGACCCGGGCCGAGGCACTGGTGCTGTTGGGCGACGCCCGGGGGGCCGAAGCGGCGCTGACGACGGCAGTGCGCGCCGACCCTGATGGGTGGGACGACCGGGCCGTTACCGTCACCCAGCTGGCCGAATTGTGCGCCGTGCAAGGCTTGGGCACCGACTGGCTCGATCGCTTTCGCCCGCCGGCCGCGCTCCACTTTGCCGGGCACATGGGGCTGGTTTCCGGCGGCGCGGGCGAGACCCAACTGGCGGCGCAGATCGACGCGCTGCTGACCGCGCAACCAGTCGGCTTCGCCTACGGCGCGCTGGCCGCAGGGGCTGACCTGATCGTGGCCGAACGGCTGCTGACCCACGGCGCAGAGCTGCACGTGGTGTTGCCCGCGCCGCCGGGTGACTTCCGCCGCCAATCGGTCGCGCCAGCGGGGGACGACTGGCTAGCGCGGTTCGACGCGGCACTGGCGGCGGCGGCCAGCGTGGCCGTCGTCGGCCCGCGCACCTCCGGCCCACACGATCCGCGAGCAACAGCGCTGGCGGCCGAGGTGGCGATCGGCGCAAGCCTAGCCGCAGCGCGGCGCTATGCCACGCGTGCCCGGCAATGGGTGGTGCTGGATGCGGCAGGCGGCGGGGCGAACAGCGCCGCGCAAGCCGCGCGCTGGCCCGACCGGACCAGCCAGTTGATCCTGACTCTGCCACGCGAAGGCCAGACCAGCGCCACCTTCCCACCCGAAAGCAACGACCCCGGCCGCTGCGACCGCGTGGTGCTGTCGATCCGCGCCGACCTTGCCGGGCTGGGCGAGCTGCCACTGTCGAGCGTGCTGGCGCAGCTGCACGCGCTGGTGGAAGACGCGCTGCCCCAGGGCGCGACGGTCATGCGCCGCGCCGGGGCGTGGGACGTGCTGTTCGCAGCCGATGCGGTGGCGGCGGAAGCGGCGCTGGCCCTGCTGGCCGCGGCGCGCGCCAAGGGCATCCTGCTGTCGGCCGGGCTGGCGCGCGGGCTGGTCAGTGTCGCCGGGGCCATTGCTGCGGGGCCCCCGCTGGTACTGGCCGAACGGCTGGCCCTGCGCGCACCCGCCGGGGTGGCACTGGCCGACGGCTTGTTCGCCGCCACCAGCGCGCTGTCCGCGACGGGCTGCTGGCAGGTCCAGCCCTATCTGGCCGCCGAGCCTGAACTGGGCGGCACGGCCTGGCTATTGAGCCGCTGAGGCCACAGGCGAAGTGATGCCACCCGGCGAGGCCACAGCGCCGTCGCCGTGGAAGGTCCAGCCCTTGTCGGCCATTTCACGCAACAGGTCGGGCACCGCATAAAGGCTGCCATAGCGTTGGGTCAGCCGGTCGCACTCCGCCACCACGGCCGCCGCGCCCAGCGTGTCGATCGCCGCGAAAGGCCCGCCCAGCCAGCCGGGGAAGCCAACGCCCAGGGTCGCGCCAAGATCTCCGTCGATGGCTTGCGGCAGCACCCCTTCGGCAAAGGCCCGCGCGCCTTCGGCCAGCTGGGCGTAGAGGATCCGGGCCTTGACCTCGACGATATCGGGCTGCTCGGCAAGGCTGGGCAGCAGTTCCGCAAGCCCCGCCCACAGCCGGCGATTGCCCTGCGCATCCCAGTCGAAAAAGCCCTTGCCGTTCTTCATGCCGAAGCGGCCGGCCTCGTACAGCTTGCCAATCACGCCCAGCGTCGGCTCGACGCCACGTTCCTGCGCCTGAGCAATGCCGGCGTGATAACCAACGTCGAGCCCGATCGAATCCGAGATGGTCAGTGCCCCCATCGGCATGCCCAGCATCCGCGCGCCGTTCTCGATCAGCGCTGGGTTGACCCCGCTTTCGACCATTTCGAGGCTGGCGCGCACGAAGGAGCCGATGAAGCGCGAAGTGAAGAAGCCCGGCCCGTCATTGACGGTAATCGGCGTCTTGCGCAGCGCCTGCGCAAGGTCGAGCGCCACAGCCCAGGTGGCGGTGGCGGTGGCCTTGCCGCGAATGATCTCGAGCAGTGGCATCCGCTCGGCCGGCGAGAAGAAGTGCAGGCCGATGAAGCGTTCGGGGTGGCTGGCATAGGCCGCAAGGCTGGTGATCGGCAGGCCCGAGGTGTTCGAACCGATCACTGCATCTGCGGCGACCACGGCGCTGATCTGCGCGATCACTGCGGCCTTGACCGCGCGATCCTCGAACACGCTTTCGATCACCAGCGGGCAATCGACCAGCGCGGCATAGTTGCTGCCGGGGTGAATGCGCGCCAGCAGCCGCTCGGCCTTTTCGGGCGTGCTGCGGCCTTTCTCGATATCGCGCGCGAGGCGCTTTTCGGCATAGGCCTTGCCGCGCGCCGCGCTGGCATCATCACGGTCGAGCAGCACCACCTCGATCCCGGCACGCGCGGCAGCAAAGGCAATGCCCGCGCCCATCGTACCCGCGCCGACCACACCAATCCGCGTGAAGGCCTGCTTGGGCACTTCGGCGGGCCGCGCGGCCAGGCTGTCGGCCTTGCCCTTGTTGATGAACATCGTGCGGATCAGGTTGCCCGCCACGGGATTGCGCATCAGCTGGAGGAAGCAGCGCGCCTCGACCGCGAGCGCCTTGTCCATCGGCAGTTGCAGCCCTTCGTAAAGCGCGATGGCGATCTGTTCGGCGGCGGGATAGTTGCCGAAACCATTGGCGCGCGTCTGGGCGTTGAGCCCGATGAAGGTGTTGCGAAAAGTCGGGCTGAGCGTATCGCTGCCGCCGGGCACGGCAAAGTGCTTGCGGTCCCACGGCTGCACCGGGTCGCCATTCTCCAGCAGCCAGCGCCGGGCAACCGCGACCAGCTCATCACGCGACGCAACGGCGTGGACCACGCCCAGCTTGAGCGCTTCGGCCGGTGAGAGGTTCTTGCCCTGCAACAGCAGCGGCAGCGCCGCCTGCAGCCCGATCAGGCGGGGCAGGCGCTGGGTGCCGCCACCGGCGGGCAGCAGGCCGACCTGGCTTTCGGGCAGACCCAGCATCAGCTTGGGATCATCGGCCACCACGCGGTAATGGCAGGCCAGCGCGATCTCCAGCCCGCCGCCCAGCGCAAGACCGTTGATGGCACAGGCGACCGGCTTGCCCGCCGTTTCCATCCAGCGCAGCAGGGTCGAGAGCGAGGAAAACAGGCGCAGCGCCTCGGCGGTCGGCATAGTGCGCGGATCGATCGCGCCGCCGCCCAGCAGCTTGAGGTCGCCGCCCGCCACGAAGCTGTCCTTGCCCGAGGTGAGAATGATGCCCTTCACTGCGGGATCGTCGAAGGCATCGCGCAGCGCCGCCTCGAAGGCCGTGGTCAGCTCGGGGCCAAGGACATTCATCTTCGAGCCGGGCAGGTCGAGAACAAGGGTGCAGATGCCGTCGGCATCGCGGGTGGAGTTTACTGGCTGGCTCATTGTCTGCTGCTCCCTCAACCGACCCGCTCGACGACCATCG